>Ga0302247_1000376_pt1 | contig 45132 bp, 61 predicted proteins | sample AAG_UR_Ile_MG_FD_193529 | JGI IMG/M metagenome (GOLD analysis project Ga0302247, IMG submission 193529) | Enriched activated sludge microbial communities from anaerobic digester in WTTP, New Holstein, Wisconsin, United States - AAG_UR_Ile | ecosystem: Engineered > Bioreactor > Anaerobic >...
GGGGACGTGGTATTGCTCTTGATCGCCCTGACGATAGAGCTGATATATTACGGATTCGCCCTCGGTGGTGGGCGTGGAAAACCAGAATATTTTAGCCTGGCTGTCCCATGCCTGAGTACGGGCACGTAATTGATTTATGACTGTTCCCTGTTCGCCGAGTTTGACTTTCCATCGGTCTACTTCATCACCAAGAACTATACGCTTTGTTGCACTTGCCATTTGTGAGGGACTGAGCGCACTGGCAATGTCGATTACTCCCCCTGGGAAAGTTTTACTGTAAGAGGTATTGCCTGTCCGGCGTGACTGTTTTGATTCAACCTCAGATTTAAAAACAATTCCAGCTTGCGAACATCTCGGCTCTATTTCACGGGCCAACCATTTCATCGCCATAGTTTCATCGGATGTTGCATATAATATTTCAGACGGTACCGCTTCAATATAATACATTGCTGCAGTATTTGCCGTGAAAGTTTTTCCTGACTGTGCTGGAAACATCATTACTACTTCAGTGTAAGGTGACTCTGGCGACAGACACCACATGGGGCGTTTTAAATATGGGGCGCGGTCGTGTGAAAATTGTAATCCCCGATATACACCGGTTGCAATTACTGTGCGTGATGCGTATTCCACTATGTCCGGATTGTGTGTACGGGTTGGTAATTTGCTGAACATATTTATAAGTTCTTGGCGTGTCGGTTCAATATTTAAGGCACGACGTTTTGTTTCTTCCGGCCATTTAATATTTGATGGTTTACTGTAATTTCCCACAAGGTGTAAAATTATCAGAGTATCAATTACCGGCTGTATATTTATATTTTCAAGATGCTGTTTTAAATCCGGTAAATTTAATCCTGAATATTTTTTATACACCGATAAATAACGTGATAAATTATTTTCTTCACGTTTTAAAATTGAGTCAGCATCTTTATTTGTAATAGCCCGCAAAATTTGAGCCGCATACGCCGCCTGTTTTGCGTCTGATAACTTTATAAGTTCTTGAAGTTGTTGAATTGTATTAGTTAGCATTTAATTGGTTTTCCACCTGTAGCATCTACCCATCTTTGTATCGCCACTGCTACATATCCAGGGTCTATTTCAATGGCTCTGCATTTTCTTTTTAATTGTTCACAGGCGATGATGGTTGTGCCCGATCCTGAAAATGGCTCATAAACATATTCACTGTCGTGATTGCGAATTGGGCGAGCCATACACTCGACGGGTTTTTGTGTGCTGTGGCCAGTTTCGGATTTATGAGGCTTGCTTATTTCCCACAATGTTGTCTGAGTCCTGTCTTTTGTAAAATTTCTTTTTCCACCCTTTCTGACGGCATACCAACATGGCTCATGTTTAGGATGATAATTACCACGTCCAATAACAATGTTATTTTTAGCCCAAATTATCTGAGCAATTATTTCAAAATTACACGACAATATACTTTCGGCAACAACATGAGCCTTATTTCCTGCATGCCATATATACGCAACATCGCCGGGAAAAAGTTTCCATGCTTCCGTCCAATCCGCTCTGTCATCATTTTTTACTTTTCCGACGGCTCTACCTCCGATGGTAGAGCCGTCGGAACGCAAAGCATGGTTTCTCCAGTCGGCATCATACTTTACGCCATACGGAGGGTCTGTAACCATCAATAATGGAATCACTCCATCAAGCAACCGCTCAACGTCTTTTGCATTCGTACTGTCCCCGCACAATATTCTGTGTTCTCCAAGTTTCCATAAATCACCATATTCGACACCCCATTTTTCTCTTAATTCTTCAGCTTTATCAATTTGCGGTTCAGCATCAACATTAGAAACATCATCCGTCACAATATCAATTTTTAATTCAGAATCCGCAAGCCTCACTGTCTCCGCTAAATCATCATCAAGTTCCTTCATCCAATTATTTAATTCTTCAATCTCAAACTCTCCAAACTGTGATGTAATTCCGAGTAGTTTTTGACGTGCGTCTTTTTCATCTTCAGCCTCAATGTAACATACCGGAATCATGGGTATAATATATCCATCTTCTCTGAGTGATTGCAGGGCCTTTAATCTTTGATGTCCGTCAAGTATTCTGCACCAGTCATTTTCACGCCATACAAATAGAGGGACATTTATACCATCTCTGATAATTCGCTTTTTTAATTTATCAAGGTTTTGTTTTGTAATTTTTTTTAAGTTACCTTGAAAATTTTCCAGTGAATCAAATGGCAATAAGTCCGCACCCTTGCATGTGATTTTAATTTCCTGTTTTTGGTTCATACTTTTCAAGCTCCCTGATAATATTTTTTTTAGTTAAATGTATAACTTCTAAAACCTGATTTGTGAATTTAGTTATATGTACAGGTTTTACTTCTCCCTCTTCAATTATTGACTTTCCGACTTCTTTTAATTGTACTGCCGCGATTCTTTCAATATTTGAATTTAAATTCTCAATATATTTAAATAGATAGTTTTGCACAAATTCAGTAGCAACAAGTTTTTTTTCTGCATGATTTGCGCGGGCTTCTTTTATTCGCATATCTGCAAGTTTTATTTTTTGTTTTATCTCAAAGTCAGACAGACCTTCAATATCTGTTCCGATTTCATCCGCTAACTTCGACGGGATTTTAATTTTCCCCTGTTTTTTCTCCGACAACTTTGACGTATCGTTTTTTTTTGCGGCATCGCGCTGGCGGTAGTCACCGCGCATGTACTCAATGACGGCGGGGTCGTCGAGGTCGATCATTTTACGCTTGCCCTGAAGGATGAAGGGGATGAGCCCGGATTCAATGGCCTTGAACGCGGCCATCTTCGTGATGTCACAGCGTCGGGCAAGTTCGGTCGGGGTGATCAGTGTCATGGCTGGCGATCATAGACGGGGCCGGGAAAAAAGTAAAGCATGATTTGCCTTGCGAGCGTTCGAAACGCGGGGTCGCGTGTGATAGCCCAATCAAAAACGTGGGGCGTCCACAGTACCTTTTACCGTCTCATCCTCGCGTAAATGCTTTGCAGTGTATTCCGCCAGATGTTATCGATGTCGTTTCCTGATCGCAACTGCGTGAGTGAGCGCGTCCGCCATCGATTGATGCGCGGCTGTTTGATTGCATCGGTTTTCTGTAATCGTTTTATTTTATGTTGCCTGAATTGATATAAGCCCTTCGCCATGCTGCCCCGTTTTGTGGGTATGTTCTCGGAGAGCATGAACTCACCACCGCCACGACTGCCGAGAACGCGCAGCATGAACATAAACGAGCCCTTGAGAGTGTGTGCCTGGAATTGTGCGGGCTTGTAAAATTTATTCGATGACCGCATCCGTGCCCGCTGTATCATCTGCGCCCGTTTATTTCCTGCCCTGGCTGCAAGGGTGGGTGCATGCTTGCTCGTCGAGGTTTTTCCTTCCTGCTGCTCCTCCCATCCCGTGAACCGTTCGCGCTTGATTGAGTAGACCTCGGCGATCTGCTGCTCGATACGGGTATTTCTCGCCTTCGTGACCTTGATCGATGACGCAACAAAGCGTGGGTTGCGGACGATCATGGAATCGGCGATATTTTTCAGGTCGTATTCACGGGTCTTAAATGCCAGCGATGTCAGCACGTTTGACACGCCGTAATTGATCGACCTCGGCGCGTTCTGGCATAGTTCGCGGAATTGCTTGAATCCGCGCGGGTCCATGTAGAGAATGTCGGACATGGGTATATATGAACACGGGGCAAGGGGAAAGTAAATATTATTTTCGCGGTTTCAGGTATGCCTCCATAATTTCGTGGAACAGGTAGGCCGCTGTTTTTCCCTCGGCTTTGTATTGCGCTTGGATTTCCTTGAAGGCCTGTATGTCATCTTGAAACCCGGAAATCAAAATATTTATTTTCATAATCCCTCCGTAAAATATTAACTCCATTAAAAACCATATAAGAGAATAGTAAATATATTTTTATAATGTTTATTATTTTTATCCGACATAATCAGAGTATAGCACATCGGCATTTTTAAAGGTGCTATAAGTGCTATATACAAATGTGGTCAATAACTGAACGAAAACACTACAAAACACAGTATAACTATACACATAATACATAATATACATATAATATATCTATACTATATCTATCTATCTATCTATCTATCTACCTGTTAGCTGTTATAGCGTTTATAGCAGTAAATCAAGTCAAAATGTTTTTCAGAAATATTGCTGAATGGGAAAATATATTAATATCTCTCTGTTCTATAGTGTGACATGATCCGGTGCTAAACGTGCTGAATATGCTAACTCCTGAACTGTTCAAGGTTTAGAGATTTTATTTTATAGCACTTTCCTGCTAAACCGGCGCTATATAGCAGTTTTTTTCAGAAAAAATCAAAAAATCGCTTGACGGATAAATAATGATTGTGTATTATGTAAGTAATAACAGATTAACGGAGGGACGTGATGATGACGATGATAATGAACAGAACGCAGGACGAACGCGGAATATCGGTTGAAGCGTTTTGCGGAAATAAATCAGCATTTATTTATATTGCAAAAAATTATATTTCGGTTGTATGCAACAACGCATCACACAGAGTATTCAGGGGAATGGGAAGAATGTTTAAAAACTTCGACGAGGCTCTGGAAGCGTATCAGTCAAGCGAAATGAAAAACATTATTGAAGCCGCAAGGGAAATCGCATAAACAGCGCAACCACGCCGGGAGCGATCCCGGCGATAACCGGAGGAATCATGACCCGCAAGAACATCAGTATCAGTAACAACATCGCCGACCGATGGGCGGAGATCGAGCAGGCCGCGCAGGAGTACGGCCGCGAGATCGGCGTACAGGTCGGGGTGGCTGTTTTCGTGGTTAATGTATTATGGAAACAGTACAAGGAAAATATGAAGGGAGGACGGAAATGATATTCCTGAAATTTAAGAAAGGAAGACTTGAGGAGCTTTACCGATGCCGGACCATTGAACAGGCGGAGCGGTTCTGTGTCGAGAACGGGATCGGCGATGAGCACATTATTTCTGTGGTCAGGTATGTGTGATGACCGCCAGCGACATCGCCGCCATGAGTGCGGCATATCAGGCCGGGCCAGCTGCGTGCGTCTCCCGGATGTGTCCGGGGAAATGGCAGATCAACCCGATATTCGGCCATCACCCGGTGCTGTTCGGCACTCGCCGGGAGGCTATGGACATGGTGCGGCGCGTAGTAGAGAACGCCGCGAGCGAGGAATAATGACCGTCACCATAACCATTCCCGACGCCCAGGCCAATGCGCTCGCCCAAGCACTCAAGCGCGCCGGGTTCAACGACTGGAGGCGGCTTTCGGCCGATGATAAGGAATCCTACGCCGCACAATTCGCAGCGGAGGAAGTCAGGCGGGCGCTCACTGACGCCGGGATAAATCCGCGCTGATGCGACAGAAGATTACTTATAAGAAGCGGTGAGTTTTTCTCACCGTGAGAAAAAAGTCCAATGTGTGTATTAAAATCTAATGATGATAATATATCATAATATACATGCTGTGTCAATATATATTTGGTTAAGCCATTTATGATTAATAGTAATAATATCGGCAAAACTGGAAATAAATTATTACTTTTTATCATATTTTTTTATTGACAAAAATGGTTAAGCAAAACTATAACCACAATATCAAACAGTAGAGGGCAGACAATGAAGGCAACACCGCAAATCAACAGGTCGTATCAGACGCCCGCGACGCTCCTTGCTCGCGTGGAAAAGCTCGTAAAAAAGCGCGGTCTCTCGGTTGACGGCCGGAAATTCAGCGTAAACGCCGCACATAATGAGGCGTTGATGATGTGGGTGGAGCGGGAGGAGGCGAAATACAAGCGCCCCCGCAAGCCCGCACAGGAGGCAACCGCATGAACAGGCAGGAACGCCGAAAGGCGAAACGAAATCAGCACCATAACATCCACACGAAGCGATACCACAGCGCGGCGTCGCGGGAGCGGTCAATCAAATACATAGCATATCTTAAATCTAATCCTGTATCGGAGGCCGCGTCATGAATCGCATCCTGACCCCTGAAGTCACCGACGCCATCACGCGCGTGCTGAAATGCGGCGAGGTCACGCACCCGGGCGATGAATGGAAGCGCGTGGATGCAGGCGTCCATTTCGACCACATGCTCGGCCATCTGGAGGCAGCAACACGGGGCGGGGTTGATGAATATTCCGGCGAGCTGCACCTCGCCCACGCCATCACGCGCGGGATCATGGCGCTGCATCATGTATTGACAGGGGGGCGGATATGATCCAAGCCCACATATTCACCAACTGCACCGCCTCGGCGCCGTCAACGGAAATGCTCCGGCGCACGTATAACAGTTTTTATACTGCGTTCGGACATCTCCCGCTCACGATCTGGATCGACCCGAACCCGAACGTGCGGAAATACGAGCGATACCACCACAACCTCGCGAATAAATTTGGGGCCGAAAACCTGCGGAAATCGTCGTCCCTGTCCGACGGCTATATCCGCGCGATTAAGGAATCAGACGCGGAATATCTGTTGATGCTGGAGCACGATTGGATCATCGACCGCACCAGGCTACAGCACACGCTCACGGAAATCATCACGGCAATGCGGGGGCGTGAGATCGATCACCTGCGATTTAACAAGCGCGAGAATACGCCCGAGTCATGGGACCGTGAACTCACCGAATACAAGGACGCCGATTTCCAATATTGCCGCACAAACAACCTGAGCAACAACCCGCACATTTTACGCAGACAGGCGGGGATGGAATGGATCGAGAAACGCTGGATCGAGGTCAAGCCGGGCAGCGACGGGATCGAACAAAACCACCTCCGCAACCCGAACACATGGGGGGCGATCTATGGCGGGTTAAATTATCCGCAAGTCATCCACCATCTCGACGGATCGGGCAAGTGGGCCGGCCGCGACGAGGGCGATCTGAAAGCTCAGGAATTGACAAGCATCGTCATCCCCTCGCTCCTGTCGCATGACGAAAACCGCGCGCTCGAAGATCACATCCGCGAACAGGCAACGGGCAATATCGAGATCGTTTCAACCTGCCGGAAACTCTCGGCGGCGGGCAATCGCAACCTCGCCCTGGAGATGGCAACCGGCGATTTCATCATCATGCTCGACGACGACATCCGCGACCTGCCCGTAGGGTTCGACCGCGTGATGGTTGACGCGCTCAAGGCTCACCCGGAATGGGGGATCGTCGCGGCTCGGTTACTCAACGCAGACGGCACGATCCAGCACACATGCACCGATAACGCCGACACCGAGAGCGAGTACATCACCGACGAGATTGTCCCGGGCGCCTGCATGGCGTTCCGGCGGTCCCCGGTGAGATTCGACGAGCACTTCATCGCGTGGGGTTATGAGGACAGCGACTACTGCCACCGTTTCCCCGGTGCGAAAGTGGTCCTGAACCGCCTCCGGGTCACGCACTTAAACCAGGAGAAGGGCCGCAACGTCGCGGACTGGAAAAAAAACACCGATCACTTCAACAAAAAATGGGGAGTCAAAAAAAAAAGATGAATCCGTTTCGTGCCGTGACACCGGAGGGGTATGTATCCCCAAAATCATTCACCAGCTCTGGATCGGCCCAAAGCCTGCGCCCGATCACTGGATGCGCACATGGAGAGAGCTTCATCCTGATTGGGAATATGTACTCTGGGACGAGCGCCGGATTGAGTCGATGCACTGGACAAACCAGCGGCACATCGAACATTATTGGAGTCAGCAAGCATGGCATGGCGTGGCTGATGTGTGCGGCTATGAAATCCTGTACACGTTCGGCGGGCTCTGGATTGGAGCAGATAGCGAGTGCCTGCACCCCGTCGATGAGCTGTTCCAGGACGCGCGTTACGATGCGTTCAGCGTGTACGAGCAGGAGCGCATCCGGCCCGGTCTGATATCGCCGCTCATGGCGAGCACGCCCGGCAATGTATTCACGCGCGCGCTGATTGTCGGCCTGTCAGAGAAACGCGAGTTGACGGACAAGCCCTGGCGGGAGACGGGCAATCTCTACATGAAGATCATGCACGAGCGCATCAGGCACAAGGGTTTCAAGGTGTTCCCGTCGCATTATTTCAACACGCCGCACTATACCGGGCTTGACTACAAGGGGCCTGACCGTAAATACGCCCGCCAGCACTGGGGCACGACCAAGGGGTTATATTGAGATGGGTAAAATATATTTGAAGCGGGTTCCGGAGCATAAGACGATGACGTGCCATGACATAAACCGGAAATACTGTGTTTTCAGAACCGCGAAATATGCGGCTGAGCATAAATGCCCGCGAGACGAGCGCGGCTTGCTGCTATGCATGGCGGATTATGTTTTCCGTCTCGCCACGCCGCGCGAAATCGCCGCGTACCTCAAGCGTCACCCGGAGGCCCGATAATGCCAGCACCAATCAACATCAGCGCGAGCAGATCGGCGGCGGTTTTGGGCCTGTCGAAATGGTCAACGCCCGTTCTGGCATGGCTCCAGATCATGGGCGAGGAGTTTTGTCGGGAGCATGGCTACGAGTTCCCGGTGGTCGAGTACAGCCCCGCGATGCGGTGGGGGCACGCCTTCGAGAGTTCCATCATCGAGCTGGCGGAACGGGCGCAGGGTCAGACGATCACCGACCGCGAGGAGCTTTACACCGCCCATGATTATCTGACCTGCCACATCGACGGGCGCTACTCACCGATAACATTACACGAGGGCAAGACCACAAACATCCGCACCTTCCGCGATGAGTGGGGCGAACCGGGAAGTGACCGCATACCGCGCGAGTACATGCTTCAGTGCCAGCACCAAATGATCTGCACCGGAGCCGACACCGTGATCGTGTCCGTGCTCGTATTTCCGCGCATGGTCGACGAGTGGGAAGCGATGGGGATTGTGCCGGAGAATGATTGCGGACAGTGGCACCTCACCCGCGACACGCTCCCTGAAGACTGGGCGTATGTCCTCAATCAGATGGGCTACTTCCACCAATACACCGTCCACGCACACCCGGAGCTGCAATCGCTCATGCTTGAGAAATACCGGGAGTTCTGGCACCACGTTGAGACCGCGACGCCCCCGCCTGTGCGTGATTACGACGACATCCGCGCGCTCGTTCGTGATCCCGTGGGGACGGTGATCTGTGACGATGAGATGGCGCGCATGATCGCGGAATACCGGCACATCGGCACCGAGATCAGCGCCACCGGGACGCTGGCCCGCCGCCGCGATGAACTGAAAACCGCCGTCCTCGACCGAGCGCGGATGCAGGGTGCAGTGGTTGACGATGACAGTCAGGATAAATGGATACTCCGCGACCAGCAGGGCCGGAAGTTGGGGAGTTATGGGAAGGATAAAAATGGAAGACTGGGGTTTCGGTAGGATGAACGTGGCTTGGCATGGCCGGGCGCGGCTCGGCAAGGCAAGGCAAACTTTAATTAACAGAGGTAACCAATGAGTCAACAAACAGCAGTATCAACAGACGCGGCGGCGGGGGAGTTCCTGAACAAGTTTCAGAAATCCCTGAAGGACTACGCCATCCGCAAATACGACGGCAGGGCGTTTTTAAAATCGGCGATGATCGCGATCGCGGACAACCCCACGCTCGCGGAGTGCCTGAAGACAGATGCGGGCAAGCGCTCACTTTTCAACGCGATGCGCTACGCGGCGACGACGGGACTGTCACTCAACCCGCAGGAGGGCAAGGCGGCGCTCATCGGGTATTCGGGTAAAATCCAGTACCAGGTCATGAAAAATGGCATGATCGATCTCGCGCTGGAATCGGGTCGGGTTGAGTTCATCACCGCCGATTACGTCAGGGAGAACGACGAGTTCAGGATCACAAAGTCAATCGACGGCGACAAGTACACATTCGCCCCGGCCCTGCGTGATCGCGGCGGCGTGCTCGGTTACTACGCCGCGCTGAAACTTGCAAGCGGCGCCACGCATGTCAAGTGGTTGACCGCCGAGGAAGTCAAGGCGCACAGGGAGAAATACTCGAAGGCGTCACAGATGCCCGAGATCGGCTACGGCGTCAAGACCGTCATGAAAGCGCTGCTCCGGTCGGTGTCGATCTCTGACGCGCTCGACCGCGTGATCGGGCAGGACGACGCGATCGAGGCGGAGTTCACCGTCCACGGCACGACTGCAGACGATACCGCGGCGGCGCTGGCGAAACCCGACAAGCCCGTCAAGCCCGACCCGGAGCAGGGGGAATTATTGTAGTGACTCACCCGCCTCGATGGGGCGGTTAAATTATACGATGAAAGGACCGCGGACGTACACAGGGAATTAGTTCAACCGGGCCCGGCGGTATATCCGGGCACGGCAGCGTGGCGGAATGGTACGCACACATAGCGATCACGCGTGTGGATGCAGGTTCGAGTCCTGTCGCTGTCGAATTCAGGGCGGTCGGGGATTGGCTGAAGGCAGCCTCCATGTGAACCGATAAAAGCTGTCCCTGATAACAGCACTTGACAGCCCGGAGAGACGGGCACTAAGGCAGCGTGGCGAAATGGTAGACGCGGCAACGTGTGAGGCTAACGCTAATTCAGTGCCCCGGCAATCCACAGCGGAACCGGTGCCGGTTCGATCCCGGCCGCTGCCAAATGTTATAGGCTCGCGGATGCGGCGTCAGCCGAGCGCATGTTCGACAGGCGCACGAAACGCACAGAGCCGGAAAGCGGCGGGGGTCTACTCCTGCCCCCGTATCCGCACATTTTAAGATAAACGAGGTAACACATGAACATCGGATCGGCGTGGAAGAAAACGAGCAGGGACGGGAAGTCGTATCTGTCGTGCGTGGTGCAGTCGCCATTTCTGCCGGATGGCGAGATCAGGTTCGCGATATTCCCGGTTGACGAGAAGCGGTCGGACAACTCGCCCGACTACGCGATCGTATGGAATAAGGCGAAACCAGAAGGCGGGAATAACAACGAGGAGATCCCGTTCTAATGACCCACCCACTCGACCCGAACGTCGGCGCGGTTCTGCGTGATATGGCGCGGGAATCGCTGGCACGGCTCGACCAGGAGCGGCGCGGCAAGGCAAGGCAGCTCTGCAATCGCGGTCAGGATAAATATTTATCACTGTGTCCGCCTGGTCATGTCACGCGCCGGGAGATCGCGTCAACGTATGGGCTGTCGATCGGGACAATACAGTATTACGTGCGGGTGGGGAAAATCCCCTGCACCCGGGTCAAGAATCACATCTATTTCGTACCGGCGAGGGTTGAGGCGGCACTACTCAAAATCGATCACAGGAGGGGGCGGAAATGAAAATCAAATGTACGGTATCACCTGCGGGGTTATGCGGGACTGAGTGTCCGCATGGATGGCGGTTCGGTTCGGAGTTCGTGACGCGCGTGGGCTCGTCCATGTGCTCCGATCACTGCCGATTCTTCGCCGGGTTCGCAAGTCCCGGTGAGGTCGAGTGTAATTTTGATGGAGGGAAATCATGATCACCGGCACATGGTTCGTCGCGCTCGTCGTGCTCATGCTCATTCTCTGCGGGGCGTGGGAATATTACACAGGGAGGAAGTCATGACAATACGGGGATTTCTGATCGGGCTGGCGACGCTCACATTGGCGGGATTCTGCATCGGCTGGATCATCGGTGTCGCGGTCGCCGTCGTCCGGTTTATCGTGGGGGTGATGGCATGACACCCGTGCGGTTTGATTATTGCTGCCTCCGGTGCTGGCACACATGGAGGAGCGAGAAAAAATACACGTACTGCCCGAAATGCAAGAGCAAGAATCTCGACGTCAAAAACGAGGTGATATTATGATGCCAGTGCGCGCCGTACCCTGCGAAGTATATTCGAGAGTGGTGGGATATTTCCGCCCGGTGAGCCAGTGGAATCCCGGCAAGCGTTCGGAGTTCAGCGACCGCAGACCGTACCGGGTGGCGGGGGTAGTGGATGCCCGATAAACACCTCACCACCCGCCTGCGCCTGCGTGAATATCTCCAGCGCAAGGGCGTTGTGTACAATGAGCGCAGGAAAACATGGCGCTGCCCGAGCCCGAATCACACCGACGATGGACCATCGGCGGTATTCTATGAGCACGGGAAAAATTCAAACTATCCTGTCCTCTATTGTCCGGTGTGCGAAGGCGCTGGACGCGATTACGTGTGGGGAATTTTCGACGTGGCGGGACTCCTCGACGGCGTGAGCGCGTTCAAGGACAAGGTGAAATCGGTCAACGCCACACTCGGGATTGTGGAGGAGGAGAAACCGAAATCGAAAACGCCGCTCCCGTTCCCCGAAGGCCGCGAGCGAGAATTCAACGAGAAAATAAAATCCATCGCAGCCGAAAAGGGATGGGGCAAGGTCGCGGGTTCGTGGAAGTATCATGATGCCGATGGTAAGGTCATCGCGCTTGATGTGCGGTTCGAGGCGGAGGGGCAGAAAAAAACCGTACTCACGTTCTGGTACAACGGCGCGCTCAAATGGGCGGGCGCCCCCGTGCTGGTGTATGGGCTGCATGAACACATAACGGCTGATAAATCGATACCGAGGTTAATCCATGAAGGCGCGAAATGTGCGGACGAGGCGAGAAAACATCTTAACGGATTTATACACGTGTCGTGGTCTGGAGGCAGCGGTAAAGCCGCGCTGGCGGATTGGTCGGTTTTATCGAATTATCAGGTGTGCTTTTACCCTGATGATGATACGCCGGGAGCAAATGCGGCGAATCAGGTCAAGCGGGTTCTTCCGCATCTGAACATCGTCAAACCCATCCCCGCCGCGCGCGAGCTGAAACCGAAAGGCGCGGATATTGTCGAGGCGTTGCAGGTCATGAGCCCCGACGAGCTGACCGCGTACATCCTGAACCCCGAGAACCACGTTTCCGACGTGGCTCCGTCCGAACCCCCGAGCGAGGCAACCCACGAGAGGCCGCCCACCTCTCCCTCGCCGGACGGGGCCACCTCCGAGATGCCGTTCAAGGTGCTGGGAATCGGCGATGATGGACGCGCGTATTTCATCACCGAGGCCGGGCGCATCATTGACTGCAACCTCGACGGGCTCACAAAATCCAAGCTCATGGTATTGACGGGCCGGTGGTATTGGCGCGATCGTTACGGGCACGACGGCAAGATCGTATGGGATGACGCAATCGACGACATGATCCGCATCTCACAGAACCGCGATCACAATGAGTCACGGGTACGGGGGCGGGGCGCATGGCGTGACGGCGATATGATCAGCTACCACGACGGCGTGAACACATACGGCGAGCATGCGCCGGGCGTGACCTACATCCGGTTATCACACAAGGACATCGGCATCAACGACGAGCCCGCGAGTGCCGACACCGTGAAGCGTGTCCGGGACACCGTGTTCCGGCTCAGTTTCGAGACGCCCGCTGATGCTGTCCGCTGCCTGGGTTGGGCCACACTCGCCCCGTTCGCGGGTGCGTTGAAGTTCAGACCGGCGATGTTACTCACCGGCCCCTCGGGTTCAGGGAAATCGACGGTGGCAAACCAGCTCATGCGCAAGCTCTCCAACTGCGAGTGGATGGATGGATCAGGCACGACGGTTGCGGGAGTGCGCGGGAAAATTCAGCGCGACAGTTGCGCCGTGATATTCGAGGAAACCGAGCGCGACACGGAAAAGAAGAAGATTAACCGCAATGAATTATTTTCTCTCATGCGCGTGAACGTGACCGATGACGCCCCCGACACCGTGAAGGGCACGAAAGACGGCGGGTTCCACTCGTTTAAAATGCAAAATATGTTCGGGTTTATCGCCATCGACCCGACGATCGACAGCGTGGCAGATGAGAACCGGGTATTCAGGATCAACATGGTGCCGCCGACGAATCAGGGAGAGTGGAAGCAGATTGAAACCATCCTCGGCGGGTTACTCAATGAGACGAATTGTCGGGCATTGCGCGCGCTGACATGGCGCAAACTGAAAACAATATTTGCGCTGTCAGACAGGATCGTCGACGCGATCAGGGAGAAAACCGGCCGCGATTACCGATCATCCTACAGCGACGCCATGCTCGCCGCCGCGTTCATGGTTGTGTGGTCGAGCACTGATAATCCCACCGATGCACAGATTGAATCCATGTTGAATAAATATTATGCCTTCCAGCCCGCGGAGGCGCACAGGGATGAGGCCGCGGAAGTGGTGGACCGGCTCCTCGATGAGGTGATCGAGGTCATGCATGAGAACACGCGCGAGAAACTCACGATCATGGAGTGCCTGACCCGCGCCGTGAATATGAGCTACGATCAGGACGGGCAGGCGATTGAGGTCAGCCCCCCACGAGCGGCGGCATACAAGCAACACGTGGCGCGGTATGGTCTGAAAATCGTCGATGGTGACGGGCTCGCGATCGTGAATAAGCATCACCAAATCCAGCGCATCACCGGGCTCGGTGACGGTTATCAGCGCGTGTTGAAACGACATCGCGCATGGGCTGAAGGGAGCAGGCAGGTGATGTTTCCCGACGGGAAGAACCGGCGCTGTACAGTCCTGCGCGGCATAGTCGGGGGCAAGCACGTCCCCACCGACGATGAACAGTTGGAGGCATTGATGGTATGATAGAGTTAAACCAGATAATCCACGCCGACTGCATGGACGTGATGTGCGATATACCAGACAAGCATTTTGAGCTTGCGATTGTTGACCCGCCGTATGGACTGGAACGGTATAATAAAAATGACGGTGGCAACAGTAATAAAATAAAATCTTTTGGCGATAAAGATAAAAATTGGAATAATATAAAACCCGATAATTTGTATTTTAAAGAATTATTCAGAATTTCAGAAACCCAAATTATATGGGGTGGAAATAATTTTGAATTACCGCTATCTGAATATTTTATAATATGGGATAAGGGGCAAATGATGCCATCTTTTGCACAGTGTGAAATGGCGTGGACTAATTGTAAAAAACCTGCAAAGATATTTAAACAGCGTACAGTTGAACAAGGCAGAATTAAGATTCACCCCACCCAAAAACCCGTCGCCCTCTACCGCTGGCTACTCCAAAACTATGCAAAACCCGGCGACAAAATTATTGATACACATTCCGGTTCTGGTTCTTGCGCCATCGCGTGTCACATCGAGAAGCATGATTTTCTTGCCATCGAAAAAGACCCGGACTACCACGCCGCATCGGTGAAACGCCTCGAAGAGGTCCGCGCGCAGGGGGTTCTATTTTGAAACATAAATTAAACCAGATCATCCACGCCGACTGCATGGACGTGATGCGCGATATTCCCGATAAATATTTCGAGCTGGCGATCGTTGACCCGCCGTATGGGATAGGGGATTTTACCCACAACAAAAAAGAAAGACGTTACAAGGGAACCATTGTTACGGCGACAAAATTTAACGTGTATTGGAATAACAAGATACCACCGAAAGAATACTTTATGGAATTGAAACGCATTAGCAAAGATCAAATAATATGGGGGGCGAATTATTATAATTGTTTCAAAAACGGTTCCGCTATTGTTTGGTATAAATCAATCAAACATCCGAACATGAGCCAATGCGAGATTGCGAGTTATTCAAAAGGTGTAAGGGTTAATTATGTAGATATAGAATGGTATTCTTTAAATAGAACCGAAACCACAATCCACCCCTGCCAGAAGCCCGTTGCCCTTTATCGCTGGCTCTTGCAGAACTACGCCAAGCCCGGCGATAAGATCATCGACACACACTCGGGGAGCGGTTCATGCGCGATCGCCTGTCATCTCGAACACCACGACTTTCTCGCGATCGAGAAGGACGCCGACTACCACGCCGCATCGGTCGCCCGGCTGGATGAGGTCAGGGCGCAGGGGAGGCTATTCTAATGCCTCTCCGCTCCTACCAGTCCGACATCTACGCCCGAGCGCGGCAGGCGATCGCGGGAAATCGCGCCGTGTGGAAATATAATTGATAATATATTTAGAAGGTATTAATATTGAATCATGATAATCTATAAAGCGACAAATAAGATAAACGGAAAAGTCTATATCGGGCAGACAACACGCCCGTTATCGGATAGAGTGAAAGAACATAAAAACGATGCGATCGGAAGGGGAGCAAAAATGCATCTGCATAAAGCCATTAGAAAATATGGCTTTGATAATTTTATATTTGAGCAAATAGATTGCGCCGATTCAATGTTTGAACTCAACGCACTTGAAACATATTGGATTAAATATTATGATAGCACGAATAAAGAAAAAGGATATAACAATAAATATGGAGGTTCTAACGGGAAACACCTGCCCGAAACCATAGAAAAGATAAGAGAGGCCGGGAGAGGGCGGATAGTAAGTGAATCGACCAGGGAAAAATTAAGAAAAAACATACCACCCAATCATACTGGCAAACGCAGATCAGATGAAACTTTAAAGAAAATGTCCGAAGCCCAAAAGGGGAGAAAACAGGCCCCTCACGTGTTGGAGGCTCTGCGGGCGTCCATTGTCGGGAGAAAACAATCACCAGAGACAATCGAAAAGCGGGCATCGAAATTAAGGGGAAGAAAAAAGCCCGAAGGAATGATGGAAAAATTAAGGTTGCATAATCTTGGCTCGAAACGGTCAGAAGAATCGAGACGGAAGATGTCCGAAGCGAAGAGAAAAAAAAGATGAAATCATCTCTCCGACCATATCAGCGGGAATTGTATGATCAAGCGAAATCGTTGCTTAGATTCAATCGCTCGGTTTGCATCCAATCGCCTACGGGTTCCGGCAAGACCCCGCTTATTTCAGCAATGGTTAATTCCGTCTATGGAAAGGATAAAACGGCATGGATTCTGGTAAATAGAAAGGAATTGATTTCTCAGACCTCGGAGCATCTGGCGAGATGGGGAGTCCCTCATAATATAATCAATCCCGACAACAACGAGAGCCTCGCCTATAAGGTGCATATTTGTTCATCTGATACCCTTGTCAGGAGAATGGATAAAATAAAGCGTTTTCCGGCATTGCTGATTGTCGATGAATGTCATCTCATGCTAAAGCGCCAGAAAACAATAATATCATATATGCCACCGGAAACAAAAATTGTTGGATTCACCGCCACACCGGAGAGGCTTTCCGGCGAGGGTCTTTCGACCGCATCTGGAGGGGTTTATGATGAGATGATATCCGGCCCATCTATTCCAGATTTAACGGCATCCGGGTATCTTGTACCATTGAAATATTTTGCGCCGCCCCTTGATGGATTGGAGAAAATAAAAATCATTCATGGCGAGTATGACGCCGAATCGCTTGAGGAGTTATTGCAGAGGAAAAAGGTTTACGGAGAGGTAGTCAATCACTACATCAAACACGGGAGCGGGCGAACGGCCCTCATTTTTTGCCGGTCCATCCGCTCAGCAGAACATACCGCCGAACGATTCAGAGATAAAGGATTCAGATTTTACAACATCGACAGCACGATGTCTGATTCCCGGAGAATTGAGTTAATAAATGGAATCAAAGATGGAAGGATTCAAGGGCTGACCGGGGTTGATATATTTTCTTACGGAATAAACCTGCCCGGGGTTTCATATGGTGCCATGTTGCGCCCAACGCTCTCCAAGGCATCATATTTCCAGATGGTCGGTCGCATCTTAAGAGTACATCCGGGAAAATCGGATGCGCTCTTATTCGATCATGTCAATAATTTATTGAATTTTCAAGACGCTGAACGTCCCGGTGTGCCTCCGCATTTTCTTCCAAATATAACTTGGAAATTTCACGGAAGCGAAAAGAACAAACGCGAGAAAATAACCAGCAATGTCATGCTCTGTCCGCATCTTGACTACATGTACTGCACGGGCAGATCATGCCGGACATGCCCGCACAATCCCGACAAGACCGTCGCCGATGCGCGCCGGCCGATGGTGGTTATCCCTGCCGAACTCGTAGAGACACCGAAAATCGTACCGCTTAACGAGCGCCCGGTTGCAGAGCGCCGCGAGGTTGAGGACAGGATCGGAGCCGCCGTCGCCCGTGGTGCGATTGCCGAGCTGCTACAGATCGCGGATGAGTTGGGGTATCGTGAGTTGTGGGTATATCACAGATTGGTTGAGGCCGGCAGGCACACGGTGAACGTGACGATCCTGCATGAGATCGCCCGCGTCCGTGGCTACAAACCAGGGTGGGCGTATTTTGCCGCGAAGAAAATCAAGGCCGGGAAATCGGCGGATAGGGAATATCGGGAGGTTATGGGATGAGCACACGACAGGCGAAACAGGCACGACGCGCGACGCGGAAGCTGAAAGCCGAAATTAAAATTGAGGCGTTGCGCGAGTTCATGGAGTACGCAGCGCGACAGGGATTCTGGAAGCGGTTACGGTTCGCGGTCAGGATAATCATGAGGGCGGTGTGACCCGCCATATCCCGCCCATCCTCGTGATCAGATCGCGGAACCGTTCCTGCGCGGCGGTGAGTTTCCCCGTGGCTTTCACCTCCTCCGCGGTAAACACGGCGACGGTCTGCCCCACCATGTCCGGCGTGATCTCGACCGATGTCCAGCCCACAAGGTCGGGGAATCCCTCGGGCATGCCGTGGAAGGGTCGGGGGTTCTTGATGATGAGCATGTCGCCCTTGCGCGCTGATACGCCCGCCCATCCCATCCCGGAATTGGCCCGGAACATGCGCTCGTTTTTGGCGAGTCCGGACAATCGCTCGTTGATGATGTCGCGTTCGCGTGATCCCATTGCTGACATGATCGGACATGGAAAAAAAATAGTAAATCGGAAAATTGTTGTTGACGATTGCGTATAGATTGTGTAATATGTATGTAACATTATAACACAGGGGGACGCAATCATGAAGATAAGAGAAGCTGAAAAGGAATACGGAATCAATCTGGTTGATCGCGAGCACTTGTCACATGATGATGTAGAGTACTGGCTCGATCAGGAATGTGAAATCGAACACAGCGGATCACAGGTGAATTTTTACGCGAACGACGGTTTAATCGGCACACTCCCCCGGTAGACCATTGGCTCACGGGGTTATAGTATAAGTAGTCCCGGCGGTCAGCACCGACGCCGGGGATTTTTTAAGGGAGGGGGTATGAAGACTCGAAGATCATGGAAAAATCAGGAAAGGCTCTGGCGCGAACTCGGCAATGAAAATATCGTGCGCTGTCGGGATTGCAATATGTATTACGCTGTGACGAAAAATAAAGGCGAGTGCATGATTACTGGAAGGATACTTCTCGGTAACAATGTCGCGAACGATCGGGGATGTTTCAAGAAACGGGAGGCGCGATCATGATCACGTTCTGCTGTAATCGCGGGGAATATGCAATCCGCGATCTGAAGGCGTTCACCCGCAACACCGGCGTCAGGGTAGTGGTCAGGCACTACGCGGAAATCATCGACGGGAAGGTGCGGCGATTATGTGCTACATGAAATGTCCATTCGAGAATAACCGGGGCGAGTGCAGGCGCGTGTGGCACAATCTCAGGTCTGAAGTCTGCCCGCACAATCTCGACGAGGGCGAGACCGCCCCGATATTCTGGCGCGGTCGATGGCGGGTGATGGATGCGGATGGGAGGGTGAGCAATGCCGAAAATTGAAAAAATCGGCCCGAACCGATACCGCTACCAATGCACCTGCGGCCGCGTGGTGATACTCGAATCAGACACGCCGCCGAAACGACTCTCCCGCTGTTGGGAATGCTGCGAAAAATTACCGGAGGAATATAAGAATGAAATGCCCGAAATGCGGAAACAGTAGCATGATGAAACATCTTAACTATGAAAGCTGGTGGTGCCCGACATGTGAGTATGTCTACGCGCCATGCTCCAATCCGCCCAAAAAACGAGCATATATCTCCATTACAGCGGGGAAAACTGACGTTTTATTGACTGTGTCCTTGTCAAAATCTGACCCCGGAGGTATATTTGATGAGTTAAAAACCGAGTGCGGGCGGCACTTGAAGCAGGGCGATGTGATAAATTCAATACAGTTTTTGGAGGTTCAGGGATGAGACTAACGGCGGCTGGTCTGATTATATGTACATGGTTTTTCATCGCCTGCGGAGGTGGCGGTGGCGGTGGGGAAGGCGAGGTAATTGTGACGAGCAATACGCCGGCCCCCGAGGTCGTAACGGTCGACCCCGATGACGACAACGATCCCTTGTGCGGCATCATCCTGATCGGCTTTCACGCGGAAGGTGAGGTCAGATTTTACGACAGCCAGAAAATCGTATCCTGGAAAACGGGGGATGCCGTGTATGCCGGGAATCGCTCGATCTGCCACGGGACCACGCTCTACAGGCTCGACCAACAGGGTCGGCGGATGTCAAGCAAGAACATTCTCAGCGTTCCCGACTTCGCGGCGGCAGATGGTGACAATATATGGCTTGCCTACAATATGACTGCGGTCGAGTCCGCCGATTTGGGCGCAACCCCACGGGCGCACACGCGCATATATTACAACGCGACCGAATACGGTGACTGGATGACGCGGGAGTTCCAGACCTCGGAATTTCTCCTTGCCGGTTCAAACCTCATGGCATACGGGGTGAGTGGAGGTTGGCGCAACATCAACGGCGCACTGTCATCCTTCAGGATCGCCATCCGTGACGGGTTCGTGGTGCATGATTTCGATCACGATACCCACACAGCAAAGATAGACGGCGTGGCGGTGTCATGGTCGACGAATTATTTTAACAGCGCGAATTTCTGGCTCAAGTCAGGATCGGTCTGGTACAGTCAGAACGGGTACACGTGGGACGGTGCCACCCTTACCGAGAACGGGTCGGCCCTGACGTGCTGGCGGCAGATAGCAACATACCCGATCACGCTCCCGGAAGGGGCTGTGGTTATCAGTGCCGGGGTGAGGGTTGAAAACGAGGAGCCGTGCCTGTACTGGATCGAGTGCAACAGCGGCTGGGTGTTCCGCTACGTCCCGAGCACGAACGCATTGACCGCGCACATCCGGATATACACGGGCGACGGCTACCGCTCGACGGGACTTGCAATGGCGGCGGTACTGAAACCGGTCATCGTCTCGGAAACATTATTTTTTAATTTCACCGATGGGCAGATGTACAAGGTTGATTTATTGCACAAACAAACAACCGTCCTCGGCCCGGCGGCAGACTGGATCGCGGGGTGGCAATAATCACCCATATTTCACCTCCACCGCCTGCGCCTGCTCCTGGTACCATGCCTGCGCCTGCTTGAGCGCGTCGGTGGCCCCGGTGATCTCAAGCTCGGCTTTTTTCTGAGCTGCCTGCGTGACCAGCGCGGCAAGGGCGGATTCTTTCTCGGTCGCTTTCGCCTGTTTCGAGAGCGCCTTCACACGCTCGGTCTCGATCTGTGCCGCGATCGCCTGCCGCTGCTTGTCGGTCAGATCGGCGTCGACGATTGCCCCGGATTTCGGCGCGACTCCGAGCCTGGTGACGTCCTGCCGCGTCCACGTTCCCGATGATTCGACCCAGTACACCCGCCCGCGATTGTCGGGGACTCGCTTCAGGTCTTTGTCGACAAGTTCCCCCGCCTGTGTCGCTGCGATCATTGCCTCGGTGATGGTCTCCGCTTCAGCGTCGGTGATAACGGTCTCGCCCGGTTTCGGCTGCATGTACACCACAAGATCGGACTCATAGAGCGATTTTCTGAGCGCGACCAGTTCATTGGCAAGGGGGAGCAGCTTGGCCTCAACCTCTTTGATCTCCTCCATGCGCGATTGATACTCGCGGGTATAGGCGTTCCTGTCGCTCGCCTTGGTCGCCGATCGCGCCGAGTTCCGAGCCTGCATCGCCGCGTTGGCAAGGGTTGATATCTCCTGCTTGTAGGCGTCGATGGCTTTGCACGTGTCGGTCTTGGCGAGTGCCTCCGCGACTATCGGAGCCGATGCAACCGGGTCAACATGCGCCTGCCCGATGCCGATGATGATGTCATATCCGTCGATTGATTGCGTGATTTTTGTTTTCATCGTTTGACCTCAGTACGTGATCCCGAAATTTGTGCCGATAGAGCTGTCGCGAGTGGCGTTTCCAGTGCGCGGTGTGCCGTTTGTGCCGTCGGTGATTGGTGAGTCAACTTTTGCCCCAAGATTAGGCTGAAAGTAATCTAAAGATGATGCATTTGTTATGTTCGCTCCAAACTTACCGCCCCCATTGGATATTAAAAAATTATGCCTATGCCCCTGCATCTGATCCTCTTGCACCTCCCCCAGCGCCGCCGGACCGGTTTTTGTCCGCGTGTTGACCGTCGCGTTACCGACGCCCTTGAGGCTCAGTCCGCGCGTGTCGGGGAGTACCATGTACGCGCCCGTTGTCGAGCGTGTGTTTCCGCCCGCGTCACTGGTTTTGTAGAATGCCGGTGCGGTCGCGTTGTTCGCGTCGCCACAATACACGGCGGCGGCGAGTAAGGGGTAGGTCGCAATGAGTATCACCTGCCCCTGCAGGAGGAGCACACGGTCGCCATTGGTCGCGGGCGCTCCGTTTTTCCAATAAATCACGCCCATGCCGGGGCCGATACCAAACCCTTTGCACAGCGCCTCGAGTATCTGCGCGGTATCCGGTGCCTCGGTAACGCCGTCGGGGCTGAGTCCCGCATAATCCATGAGCGCCTGAGCGCGGCCCCAAATGTCATTGACGAGCGCGGCCACAAACTCGGTTCCGTCCGCCGCTCCCGGTGCGGTCTCGTTGATTGCGAGAATGTCCGGGAACGCTCCCGAGGTGTTGATAAACGTCGATGCATAATCTATCATGGTTCTGCCTCCGTGTCAGTCGTAAATTACAATCAGTCCGCCCCATGCATGCATGGGCTTGAATTTGAGGATGATCCGCCGAAACTCTAAGCGGCGCTCGTTCGGAATCGATGCCGATGCAATCGCGGTCAATGCGCCTGTGGTTGCGTCGCGCGTCGCTGCACCGCCGACGAAGAATATGAGCGGCCAATAGCCTGGATCGGTCGGGATTGCGTAGGTCACATCCACAAGCGCGGATTTGTAGCCGTCGAACTCGCCCGCGTACACATCAGCCCCGCAGCAGACGCCCGCCACATCGCACCGGTTGACGTAGTTGGGCCGGCTCTCGTAGAGATCGCCATTGACCAGCAATTCCCCGCCGATCTGTCCGCAGAACGCGTCAACCCCGCCACAGTATGCGTTACTCCCGCCCGCCACCATCTGAAAGGCCTGTGTCAGAAATATATTCGGATCGACCGCGGGGTCGTTGGGATGGACGTACACATCAAACCCCGACTGCTGTAACTTCGCCTGCATCTCATCCCAGGCTCCGGTCGCTTTGCACTTCCTCATGAACACAGCGAGCCTGTCGCGGCGCTCTGCATCGGTGGCATGCGGCGCCGGGATCACGCCATACTCTTTTTCGAGGTCGGACAGCACCGGCGTCCTGTAGGGATTGCGGATGTGTGCGAGCTTGTCAATGTCGGCTTTCACCGCGTCGCTGTTTGCGGCCATCCCGTCGAGGAGCTTGTCGTAATCGCTCCCGGGTGCAGGTGTCCAGAATCGGCCTGGAGGGAGGAGGCTGTCAATGACTCGCCTGCCGAAACTACGCATAGCTCACACTCCCGAGCTTGGCGAGCTCACCCTGTCCGAGCACGTACACGGACAGGAACACGCCGACCGCGACTCCGAACCCGACCGATTCCGCACTTGCGCCGAAGCTCACGAGTACATCCTGTATTGCCTGCGCGACGGTGAGCCCGGTGACGGTATCGCAACGCTCCTGCACGATGTCAACGCCGTCGACATAGGGGTAAATGTTGGCGAAATAGAGCGTACATGCGGCGGTGATGGCGGCTTTGCACTCGCTCTCTGTGTCGGCGTCCACGTCAAGCCCGGTCACGCGCACGTAAAACACGGTTCGGCTGATCGAGCGCAGGAACAGCGTCGCGTCTGTGAGTCCGAGCGGCGCCCGGCTTGCTCCGGTCTCGGGATCGTAGTTGATCGCGGCCCGGACTGCGGTGAGAAGCGATGCCGGGGCGAGTCCGTCGGCGTCGATGTCGGTGGTAGCCTCGACGTAGACACTACGATCGCCGGGGTAGCTCGTGCCTGCATCGGCTGGCCTGCCGGAGTAGGGGAAGACGCGCTTGACGCCGGTCACCGCCTCGGCCCATATCTTATGATCGGTCGCGTTCGCACCGCCCGTTATCGCTCGCTCAGCGAAGAGCACGCGCGGCCGGTAGTCGGCATCTGATTCCTTGTCCACGCCCTCCTGCATGATCGCAGTCACGGTGGCGACGGTTCCGGCCCCTGCGATCTGTGTCCCGATCTGGAGCGTGTCGCTGAGCTCAAGCGTTCCATCGCTGCCTGACTCCGAGCACTTCAGCGAGAGCGTGGCGACCCCTGCGACGGCGGTGGCGGCGACTGTCGGGCGATAGATCAGCCCGTTCGTGTCGCTGACAAAATCCACCGAGGTGGGGATGACCGTGCCGGTGGTGGCGGGGAGCGTGGCTGTGAGGATGGCGGCCTGTGCGGCCTTGCGCGCGGTCGAGAGCTCGTTTCCGATATTGTCGAGATCGTCGCCGATTGCGGTCAATGCAAGATTTGCGCGGGCACGGTCGGCGGCGAGTTTGTACAGCCCAATGTCCTCGGCTGCCTCGGTTTTCGCCAAGACCTTCAGGAATGACTTGTCCTGCGCCGGTGCTTCCTGTGCAAGTTGGCCCTCCATGCGCGAGAGGTGGTTGTCGTACAATTCCGCGAGCGTGGGGATGGAGTAGGACATCAGCTCACCTCCGGGAGTCGTTCATGTGCGGGGGCCTGCGCCTGCGCGATCCAGTTCATGCCGTTTTTGAGGAATAACAATTTCTGTGCGTCGTGTCCGGGCGGTGTGATCGTGACGCTGGTCTTGACTGTATCGGCGCGCGGGTTGGCGACGGTGACGGCGACATCCCCGTCAATCCATGCAAGTGCCTGTTTCGCCGCGTCGGTGATGGCGTTGAGCATCGAGAGTCCCGTGATCGGCTGGTTGCATGCGTCCTCATAATCAGAGCCGATTTTCTTTGACTCCTCGGATTCAAGCACATTTCCCCAATACCCGCGACCGGTAAAAAGCGACATCAGCACCGGGTTTTCGAGTCCCTGATCCATGACGGGTTGGCCCGAGCGGAACGTCATCGACGCGCCGTCGGGTGTGATCTGAATCGCTGGGTCGCCTTGGAATCTATTGTTCATGGTAATCTGGCCAGCGGTATGATTAAATTATTGTTGATTTCCTGCAAAAACAAGACCTTCCGTCTCCGCGAAATGTTTATAAAATATTGCGTCCCACATGAGGCACAGCATTTATCCTCTTTCCTGATTTCTCCGCCGCAATATGGACACATTACCATCATGGTATAAACACCGTCGCAGATTTCGCCGTGGACAGGTCGAGCGTGAGAGAACCGGGGCTGCCGCCGCCATCGACTTTCTTGGAAAATTCCGCGTTGAGCGCGGTGATGAAATTCGCAAATATAGTGTTCAGCTCTGACCATTTCACGGGGTTGTCCGTGCCCTCGTTGTGGATCACGTTCCCGTCCTTGTCCCATTTCGTGCGGGCAAGTTTCGCACTCACGGGATTGTCGGTGCTGTAGATTTCACGCTCGCCGGGATCACATTCGGGGGTGAGGTCATCGGACACGGCAACGGCGGCTTTGTAATTGTCGATGTCCACAACTACGACGCGGCACCCGTTCGCCGGGTTCACGTCCTCGCCCGCCTGTGCGAACAGCTCGACCGTGCGCACGTCCTCGCCCGCGATCAGCTCAACCTGCAGGATCACGCGGGTGCTGTCGCCGTCGCGGTTCTGCGTGATCGCTCTGCCTGTGATGATTCCGAGCCCTGTCATATATATCGTTCCCCGCATTTATCGCATTGGTATATCATCATCCCATCAGTCTTGTTGTGCCATCCGTATTGAAACAGATGTCCTGTTTCGCAGGATGGACATTTTATTTTAAACATTTTTTTAAACAAGGCTACCACGGTAACTCGATCTCCCCTGTGGTGTAGACCGTCGGCGGTTTCAGTGATAGTTTCACGTCGCGTCCGCCTGATTTATAGTTATACTCAACCTGGGCGATGAGAAAAGTAAATCCATTTTTAATTCCCATCGTCTCGGATTTTACGGTGACGGTTGTGTTCGGTTTCCATATCGTGCCATTGGGTGCTCGCCATGATGCGACGGGAAACGAGACCGTCATGGCGTCGGCGGCTGACTTGTTGCGCCTCCATATCGCGGCGTTGGTGCATTCGCCGGGGAGCGAGTCGTTCGCGTCGAATGTGAGGATGCGCGGGGTCTTGACCTTCTCGTCTCGTGCGGTGCCGGTGCCGCTCGTCCTGCCGGAGCGCGAACTCGAACCGATGGCGCGGTAGAGGTTGAACCTGTCCCGGCCCTTGAACGCGGCGACATATTCAAGCCCGTCGGCGGCGGCGTTCTCCTCAATCGTCCCCACGGGCTCGGCGTTGACGTTCGCCTTGGTGATCAAGAGATCGCCGTGGACGGTGCAGGACAGCAGGAGCCCGCGTTGACGTGCAAGCTCGACAAGGTGTGAGAATATCGTGTCCGTGGGTTTCGCGGATACGCGGGAAAATCGTTTCTCATCGGTAACCAGGCGGGACCGAGCAGGCACGCGCTCAAAGCGGATCGGCTGCCACGTGCTGATATCGTTGAACACGGGCAGACGCACCGGGAGTTGTCGGTTGTAGCCGGTCGAGACGATCACGCGGCGGGTCTCATTCATTGACGCGGCGGCATCATCGCCCACGATCACATTGATTCCGAAGGGGCGGCACTGCTGGCGGCATCGGTCAGTCAACTTGATATTGTTCGCCTCGTAGGGAGGGACCACCGTCGAGTCGATGAGATCGGCGGTCTTGCTCCAGATGTCGAGCGTCTTGATACGCCCGCGACTTGATAGCGACTGCGTGACATCGTAGAGCACACCCTCCATGACCAGTTCGTCCGCGATCTTGACCTGACAATCCGAGTATGAGCCCGGCGCGGTGATTCTGTCGATTTCAGCGTCGAAACCGGGAAACCACGGCATTTCGATCTTGCATCCATCCGCACAGGTGTCGATGGTGCGGAGGAGCGTGGCGTCGGTGACGGTGATCGCGCGTCCGGCGATGGTGACGGTCATGCGGTCGTCATTGCGCATAGATCACCACCTCGCGGCCCGCGGGAAGCAGGAGGATGTCATTGCCGGACAGATTATTCGATGTGAGGAACAGGTCGTAATAATCGAGTGAGCCGTATTCCGTGACCGTGATTTCAAGCGGGGAGCGCTCGCGGGCGAGGGTAAACCGTTTCTCGGCGGCGAGGCTGTAGAACTGTGACATCAGATACTTGATGCATGTGGCGAACAGCGCCTGCAGGCTCCCGTAGGCGGCGGACTGGCTGTAATATTGCAGGTCGATGTCAAGGGCGCTGAACTGCTCCTGCACGTCATCGAGCGCGGCCACGCAGGAATTGAAAATCGTGGTCAGGTTGTCGATCGCCGAGACCACCTGTGAGCGCGTGGTGAACGATGAGGTTGCGACCACACGCGCCACGGCGATCAGGAGCGAGGAGATGGAAAGCTCCTGCGCGAGTACCTGATTGTAATCAACTGGGGTGGTGTATTCCGGCGCGAGACCTGCGACCTCATCGGCGAAACTCGAGTATGCGCTAAACCGGGTCGAGAAATCGGTGCTTGCACTCACGGGCACGCTCACGAGATCGGCGAGCGCTTCGGCGAGATCGGCGACGAGCTCAGGGTCGGACGGGTCATCTGCGAACGCGTCGAGGGCATTGTTGAGCGTGTTCTTGGCTTCCTCGTAGAGTTCCGAGACCATCGAGTCAAGCGCGGCGATCTCGGCGAGGATATTGTCAACAATCCCCATGACCGCGTTGATGGTATTGAGCACCGACGTGACGGCGGCGTACAGGTCGGCGCGGAGTTGCTGCAGCTGCGTCACGGCGTCATCGATGGCATTGAGTGCACGCGTGAGGATGGCGGCCAATAGCTCCTCAAGACTGATCACGCGCTCAGCATTGCCCGGCTCAATCCATGTTGTGTCAAACTCGGTATAATTGCCCGTCGACATCGGCGCGATTTTTTCCTTGCATGAGACGAGCTGGAGGGACAAAAACCCCTTGGTCGGGTGGATCACCGCCCACTGTCCGCGCTCGGTAAACAGGCGCTTGAAAAAATCATTCGCCTCGGCGTAGTGGTCATAGCCCTGGAAGTACACGGTGAGCGGGTACTGGACAGACTTGGATTCGAGGTCCTGCACGAGCGATTTTTTCACGCCCGGCGCATCGAACACGCCGAGTTGTTTCTCGAATGTGCGCTCATTCTCGCGCCACAATGGTTCAAACTCCTTGCCCTGTGGCGAGGTAAATTTGATTGTCCGGTTTGCCTCATTGCGCCAGGTCTTGCGCCAGGTCATCAGTTAAACCCCAATTCCGCCTGGTTTATCTGCGCACGTGATCGCGGTGTTACTGCTGCCCGCGTCTCTACGTTGCGGTTCTGTATGTTCACATTCACGGGCTGTCCGGCGGCGTGGCGCTCCGCCTGTCCCTGATTCGGCGCGAAATAATTGGTTGCGCCCACGCTCGCGTTCATGCCCGCCTGGAAGTCGCGGACACGGTTGGCGGCGGCGGCGAAACTGTCACCGACGCCGGGGAGCATCGACGCCAATTCCAGGAGCTTGACGATGCCGGTAATGAGCAGGTTCACGGGCACGAGGAGCGCGGTCATGATTCCGCGTCCGAGGGTCTTGATGCCCTCCCACATCCACGTCATCGCGGCGGAGAATTTCTCCTTGACATAATCCCAGTTGCGATACAGGAGCACACCCACGGCGATCAATGCCATGATGCCGAGCACGATCCATGTGATAGGGCAGGCGAGGAATGCGCCATTGAGTACCCACTGCGCGGCGGCGAGGGCATAGGTTCCGGCGGCCTGTATTCCCTGCCAGACCGAGAGCATCGCGGTTCCTCCGAGCAGGAAATTATAGAGCCCCTGTGCCTTGATGGCTGCGCGCATGATCGGGAGCATGTCCGCCATGTACTTCACAAACCCCACGGCGGCGACGGCTCCCTGTGCAAATGCGGCGGCGAGGAGCATGGCGCGATATGTAATCCACAGGCCAATCAGGCCGACGAGTGCCGGGACGAGCTTGTCCATGATGGTTTTTATGAGTTCCTGATTGCGCTGGATGAACCCGCCGACGCCCTCCGCGAGCTTGATCAGCCCGTCAAGCGCGGACTTCAGGTACGGCATAAACACGGTGCCGATGGTGGCCGCCGTGACCTTGACCGTATCCATGAACGTCGAGAACCGGCCTGTCAGCGTCTGCGATGCCCGCTCCATGCCTTGATGGAACATGCCTCCGGCGGCGGTCATGTTCTGGAATGCCTGCGTCACAACCTCGCCGGTCGCGCGGCCCTGACTGACCATCTGACGGGCCTGACCGACGCTCACGCCCCACACGCGCGCCAGTTCCGAGAGGATGGGAACGCCCGCATTGATGAGCTGGTTCACGTCCTGCATCGACGCACGACCGCCCGCCTTGATCTGCGAGAACGCAAGCACAATATGGTCGAACCTCTCCGCGTTGCCGCCTGCGGTATCGCCTAACATGCGCAGGGTGGGGATGAGATTTTGCCTTGTCGCCGCGCCAAAACCGAGGAGCGTTTTCGTTGCCTGCGAGAGGTCGCCAAATTCGAACGGGGTCGCGGCTCCGAGTTGTTGCAGCTCGTCAACTGTCCGGCGCGCGTTCTCGACCGAACCCGTCAGGGTGGTGAAATCAGCGACGGAGTTTTCGAGGTTCGCGGATTCGCGCACGATCCCGCTGATCCCCATCACGATTGCGGACAGCCCGCCGATCACGCCGACCGTGCTCAACACGTTGCGAAACATCATCCCGGCGCGGCTTGCCTGACCGAACGCACCGGAGGCGCGGTTGCCGAACTGCTGCGCGGAGGCTCCCATCTGCCTGAATGCCGGGCTGATTCGGTCGGTTGCGGTGAATGCTGTTCTGACCGCGTAATCAGGCATTATAATCCTGCCTTCGCGCGCTCGAATGCGTTGCGCTCGGTTTTCTCAATCGATTCATGCCATCCGTGCCAGTATTTCATCTCTGCAAACCTCATTGAGCGGATAATGTCGATCGGCTGGTTGCGGAAAAACAGCGCCCCCATCCATGTGTTCATCCGCTCTAAGCAGATAAAAAAATTGCACCGAGTACCTCACACAGCGACAGGTCAACGCCGGACATGCGCAGGATTCCGTCCTCACCGAGCCCAGTGATTGAGCCCTGCACGGCGTAGATGCGACCGTAGAAATCATCTTTGTCCTTGCCGGCGGTGGCGATCTTCGCCGCCCCGGTGATTTCCTTGTAGGTCACAGTCTCATCGCGGTCGCGGATGTGTTGCGTGATCACGATTCCCTTGTCGGTCGAGACCTCAAGCCTGCCGAGACGCGCGGCCTTGACGAGCCTGTCATAATTCATGCGGATGAATTTCTGCTGCTCTTTGTCCTCAATCTCTTTGATGTCGATTTCGTAGTAGTCAAATATTTTCTGAATGACCGCCTGCGCTGCGTCCTTGCTCAATTTATATTTATCATCTTTGTCAAACATACTGCCTCCGTTATGGATATGTGATTTTCACAACTTTTTCTTTTTCCAATCGCTCCGCCAGATCGTAGGGGATGAGCGAGTGCTCGCCCTGCGTGATCCATTCCCGCCTCCGGCCCTTGCGATGGGGCCGCAGACCGAGCACGGTCACGAGACGCCCGTGATTTGATTCCCGCGCGGTGTTAAATTGCCCGTCAAGATCAAGCCTGCGACCGTGGCCCTTGCCGACCTGCGCGCGGCAGAGGATGAGGTTATCGATCCAGTTGATCGGGAGTACGCGCGTGAGCTTGCGGCTATAGTCATGATCTCCTCCGAGATTGCCCCACCATTTCGCGCGGTACCGGTGGTCGGTGTGAACCATGAAACACTCGGTCTGGAATGATTGTTGAGTTCCCCAGTCTTTCGGGAACACAATCCCGTCCCACCTGATCACGCGCGCGACATTGACGTGATCGGACTTGCACGCGCTGACCATGCGCGAGATCGCATCCGGCGCAGCGTACTCGTCGTCATCGTCCATGAAATGATACCAGCCCGGAGTGTCGGGGATCGCGGCGAGTAACCTGTTGTTGTAGAGGTTATAAGATCCTGCCCCGTAGTCCGGGCCGTATGCAGATTTACGGATGATAATATCTCCGGTCACATACTCGTCGCGCGGATCGTCGCTGTGCACGATCGTGACGATATTCGGGTAGTCCTGCTCCCGTATAGTCTCCATCAGCCGCGCGAAAAACAGCGGGCGGCGGCTCGTGCGAGTGAGTATGTAGACCGGATCAGGCATGTCAGTCCGCCAGGAACGGCGACCAAGCGCCGGAAGGGATCAGCTTGACCGTGCATTTGCCTGTGTCGCTCTCCCACTTGTCGATCGAAATCCGGCCCTTGGCGCGGTAGACCGAGCCGTCGGCAAACGTGATCGCGAGGGTTTTCTCGGCGGTGCTGTCCGCCTTAGCCCGGAGCGATTCCAGGGTTTTCGGCGTCAACCCGAGGTCGATCCCTTCCATAATCGGAACCCGGCGTTTCATGGCCATGAGCGTGTCCCCGGTTGTGGGCTGCTCCTCAACCTCAAACTCAGACGGGTTATAGCTCGCCTTTGCGTCCTGCATCACATCGTAGGTGGTGCCGTCAATGACTAACTTTTTAATTGATCCAACTACTGCACTCATAGTTATTTACCTCCTGCGGTGATGATGGCGATGCTCGTGTCCATCGCGATGTCGGTGTTGTAGATGCCGCCCTCGCCGGAGGGGATGAACGGGCAGTAGATGTCGAACCCGGTAAGCCCGGAGCGGAGCGTGACGGTAAAGTTTGCCTTGGGGTAGCTGGTGTCATATATCCAGCCCATGCCGTAGAACAGGTCGATCAGCGCGACCACGTCATCGCTCACGGCGTCGATATCGCGGGCCTTCTCGCGGGCGTCTGCGTCGGTGACCTTCGCGGCGTCGGTGACGATGAAAATCCCCTTCCATTTCTCGCGCTCGAAATTCGCGCGCCAGTTGTAGAGGATGTTCTGGGCGATGCTGATATTTTTCATCTGCCGGAAGAAATTCGACTCGGCGGCGATGCTCGCGGGGTTATAGAACGTGTCGATGTTCTGCGCGTACACGATGCCATTTTTCACGAGGGTGGTGGAGAGCCCTTTTCGGACCGCCTCGTCCCGGTTGTCGTAATCGTTCGTCCAGCGGTCGCCGGTATCGCCGGGCCATACGCCGGACAGCTCAACGTCGATGTAGCCGACCTGCGGGAGTACCGAGTTTTTCACGGCCATAATTCCGAGCATCTGCGCCGCGATTTCCTGCGGGTGCGATTGCGAACCCGGCACACAGAGCAGACCATTTGTGCGGTCGGTCGTGCGGGCGGCGGAGATCACGAGCGCGGCGGTGAGTCCGGCGGTATCTGCGGTCACGTCACCGACAAGGGAGCGGAGGGGCCGGGCGACTTCTTTCTTGTAGTTGCCGACGCCGGTGTTTCCCACGCCGTTATAGGTGCTGATCGCGTCGAGGGTGCCGGTGTCGATGCCATAACCGTGGATCAGGTTGGTGAAAAATTTCTCATTCTGACCGTCGCCGGTGCCGAGGGCGTCGAGGGCGTCCTGTATGTCGGGGATTCCGGAACCGCCCGACATCGCCGCGATCGTGAGTGCAATCCCGGTCGGCAGCTCCTCGCCTGCGTTCAGGTTGGTGCCGATGCTGATATAATTTCCCCATGTGCCGCCTGATTTGCTCGTGAGTGCGACAACGCCGGCGGTGTTCACGGCGGTGACGGGAAGGTCATCGTCGTCATTGATCGCGGCCTCGACTGCCTCGCCGATCTGATCATCGGTCATGTCGTCCGTGATGGCTACGGGGACGCGATCACCGGCTATATAGAGCGCGAGGGTGCCGGCCTTGACCGATGCTGACGCGGTGAAATCGATGGAGCCGGTGGCCTGATCGGGATCGCTGCCGCCTTCCTTCTGCGGGATGATCCACGTCTCGACCTTTCCCGCTTTCATGGCGGCGCGGGCGAGACGGTGGAGCATGAACCCGAAGCCGGTCTTGGAGCCCACGTCCTCGGGGCTGTAGACGCGGATCGGCACGTTCTCGGCGAGGAGCGTGAACGTCGCCTCGTCATAGGTGCCGATGATCACGTTTTTCTGCGGCAATACCGAAACAGCGGCGGCGTATTGCTCGTTCTTGATTCCGACGAGGTTCCCCGCCGCGAGGGATGCTGATGTAATGGTCATAGGTTTAACCTCCCTATGCGTTGTCGTTCTCGACGGAGATTCCCGTCTGTGAGGCATTGTCCATGTGCGTGTCTGCGCTGATCGTCACGGTCGCGGGCTGATACCCGAGGTCACCGCGCACGGTCTCACAGACACGGCACGTAAATTTCATGCTTGCGGTCTTCACCACGAGGTCACCGTGTTCGAGTGCGGTGTCCTTGCGGATCGTCTCAATCCATCGGCTCGCGACTTCGCCGGAGAGTCCGAGGTCGATGTTTCGCGCGTCCATCATGATCTGATAGACCGCCTCGATCAGCTCGTCGATGCTCGTGTCCGCGACATCCGCCGCGCTCCGTAGCTCCGAGAGCGCAAGCGCCTTCGCCTGTGCGGTCGAGTCCGGGGACGTGAGTGCTGACACATCGCCCTTCGCCGCCGCTGATGCGGACAGATCGAGGTCGATGGTCAGATCATGGATTTTCCCGCTTGCCATGCGTCCGGCGTTGCGTGGGAATTGCCCCTCGCTGTAATAGACCTGCACGGTTCGGGATTTGTCCTTGATCTCGGATGCGGCGTGTGACTGACCACGATACCCGATCACGCTGAACAATCCCGCCGCCTCATCACCGAGGAGCTGGATGATTGCGGCCTTGACTGTGCGAAACATCATCATGATACTGGCTCCGGGCCTGCGCCTTCCTGCTCGATCCTGTGCGGGTAGATGCGCATGAATCCGATGTCGGTACCATGTTCGGGCGAGCGGTCGGCGGTGAAAATAAACGTCTGCGAGGTTGCGCCTGCCTGCGGGCTGGTGGGGATGCTGACGAGCCACCTCTCACCGGCTGCGGGGACGCGATCAAGTGACGAGATGCGGAGGACGACGACGGGCTGATTGACCACAACGATCTCGCCCGTCGCCGGGTTCTCCCTGCGCGAGTAATAGAGCACCTGTCCCGTGAGTTGCTGTGTCGCGCCGTCAGGGCTTGTGAGCACTACAGGCAGGCCGAACTCTCCCTCAATCGATTCGCCGAGGTCCTGCTCTATTGCCGCGCGCAGGTTCTCCATCTATTCCTCCGCGTCCGCGAAACTGCTGGCTTCAGGTGCGGATTTGCGCCGGGTCTTGACGGGTTCGGCAACAGGTGCGGCGGGGTTGTCGATCTTGATCCTCCCCGCCCGCTCGAATTGCGCGAGCCTGTCATCGGCGATCACGCCGGCGGGCACGACTTCGCCCGCCTTGATCGTTCTCGCCTTGACCGTGAGCACGCTGTTTTTATCGATCCAGATTATCGCCATGACCGCGCTCCTATGAGGTCACCGAGAGCACGTTCGACGCGACCAGAAAGGCGTCGGTTTGGGTGGTGGCGAATATCGGGGCCGACTGCGTGCGGATGGCGATTTTCTTGCCGTCCTCGGATTTGTATGCGTCGTGATAGAACATGCCCGCGTTGATGACTGCGCCCGAGTTCTTGACGTTGGGCGGCATCGGAGGCGAGGCCATGTTCATGCCGAACAACTCCTGATACCATGCCGCTTTCTGTGAGTCCACGGGCAACAGTTCAGGCGGGCCGAAATACCGGTCGCACCGCGCGCCGTAGTAGCCGAGCAGGACGGTGGATGCGGGCAGATATTTTGTGGCTGTGCCGGAGCTGTTGGTGTATTCGTCGACGTAGGTAAACACCCATATCTCGCGGCCTGCCGGGGTGAACACGCGACCGAGGGCGGTTGCGCCACCTGCGACGAGCGGCTGAAGGTTCGCCGGGACAGGGTTTCCGGGGCTGACTGAAATCAGGTTAAATCCGCGATTATCCGCGAGCGCCTGCACGGTCGTGTCCTTGATGATCGCGGACGAGACATCGCCGGGGACGAGCATAAAGTTCGGCGAGACCTTCCCGTTCGTGCGCAACAGGTCAGACCATGTGTCGAGGTCGCCGAGGATATCAGCGCCCGCCGCATCCCACGCAACCGCCGGAGTCACGGCAAGAGAGGCATTCCTGCGGAAATCATAGATCAGATCGCTGTTCGTGGTGCCGATGATCGCGGGCTGCTTGCCGGTGAGGAGCGACTGCCATGACAGATACTCGAACAGCCGGATGAGCCGGCGCATCTGCTCGACGTGATGCTCGCGGGCAAGTTCGCGCATGCGGTCGATCTTGGAGCGGCCTGCATACGGGTTTTCACCGGCGACGCGGTTGAGGATGTGATCGGCGGTGATGTGGCCGACCTCCTCGGCGAGCGGGTACACACGGGAGAAGCTGGTGAAATTCTGCGTCTGCGTGTCTTTGTTGTCGAGGTGCTTGCTGGTCGTGCCGCGCTGTATCAGCGCTGCCACGCGCTCACTGCCGCGTATGATGTCGATCTCAACCACTTTTGCGTCGGGGCTGTAGATCGTGCGGCTGCCATGTTCGGGCCGGCCAAAAAACGACTGCCCGACCGTAGAAACGCCGATGATGTCGCGCCCGTCAAAGAGGCTCGCCATGTATCGGCTGTACTGATCAACTGCGAGAGGGGTTCCCATTATCGTGTGCCTCCTTAGTTCTCAAATTCCGAGATGTCGGTGGTGTCCTGCAGGTAGATGCCGAACATCCCCAGGCAGTCGCGCGCGGTCATTACCATGTACGGGTTTGCGGCCGCTGCATTGACCACGGTGTCGGCGCTGAGGGTGTCGTCGTCGAAAACAACCTGATTCTCATCGACCGTGCAGCCTCCACCGACGAGGATGTCCAGATCCTCGACGTCGCCTGCGACGAGATCAGCGGCGGCGATGTCGGGGCCGAGATAGATTGCAAGCGGCATCGATGCGCCGGTGGTTTGAGTTGCGCTGACGTAGGGCGTGTACTTGCGCGAGCTTGCGACCTTCGCCAATACCGTGAACTGCTTCAACACGGTAGTGCGGGCCGCGTCCTTGACGATCGTGCCGGTTTTCACGAACGACTGGCCCTCAAGGATAAAGGGCATGCTGGTGTTGTTGAGTTTGGTTTGGACTGCCATGTTATTTTACCTCCATTCCGAGGTCTGCACGAGCCCGCGCGATTTCAGCCTGAAAGTCGGCCTCGTTGCGGATCACGCCGTCGGTTGAGAGTGCGGGCTGTTGCTGGCCCTGCGTGTTGCCGATCGCGTTGGACTCTGCGGCGGCGTTTTGGGAGTTCTGCGACTCCTTCAGCGCGTCGAACGCGGCGACCGTGGTCTCCAGCGCTTCAACTGATTTTTTGCCGTTAAGGACATCGACGGCGAGGGACTTGATCGGGGCAGGGTAGGCGGCATCGGGGCCGAGATATTTCCCAGCTGCGGTCATGGCCTCCTGCATTGATTGTTTGCCCTCGGTAAACCCCGCGTCATGTGCGGATGCGAGCGCGGTGTCGTGCTCGGCCTTCGCGGCGGGGTTCTGTGCCAGGAATTCTGCTAAATTCATGGGTAAAACCTCCGATGGTTTTTCCCGCGTTTTGGTTGCGGGGTTATTGTCAGCCGTCACGGGGACGGCGGGTGCGCTGAGGTGGGCCGCGACCTGTTGGAGATCAACGCGGCGAGTGGAGAGACGTTCTGCGAGGGCTGAAAATTTAACTTTCGCCCCGGCGAGTGCGGAGGCCTTGTCCTGCGGTTCCTCGGTCGGGATAATCTCATCGATGAAACCGGCGTCCTTGATTTCCGCGCCGAAAAACCAGCTCTCGGCGTCCATGAGTTCGCGGATTTGTGTGGACGACTTCCCGGTCTTGGCGGAGTATGCCTGCCCGAGGATGGAGGACACGCCGTCGAGGATTTCCGCCATCTTGGACATGTCCCGGTAGTCGCCGACTGCACCGCCGATCGCGTTGTGAATCATGAGGATGGCGTTGTCCTCGGCGGTCACAAGGTCGAACGCGGGGTTCATGGCGATGTAGGATGCCATCGATGCGGCGAGACCTTTGATCGTGAGCATGAGCTGAGCCTGCGGGTGCTGGCGCTTGTAATCGCGGATCATGTTGTAGATTTCGAGACCGTCCGAAACGAAACCGCCGGGGCTGGCGAGATGGATGTCAATGTCGGCACCGTTCGCACGGTCGAGCGCGGCGCGGACGTCGCGGGGCTGCACCTCCCATCCGATTTCACCGCTGATTATTAGTTTTTCCATGTCTGCACTCCAAAAAAAAGACCGCACCCCGGATTTCTCCAGAATGCGGTCTTTGGGTTTTCTCATGTCCCCGGCGCTCTGGCGTTCGGGGGCCGCCGCGCAATATGCACGACGGGATAATTGAGTACTTCAGCTTCCGCGTGTTATAATTCTATTTTGTTTTGCTTGATCTCATTGATGCTTATGACACCGCCTTGATTTAATTTAATGAAAATACTTCCGGTGAATTTCCGCTGCTTTAAGTCCATAAGAAATTTAATCAGTTTATCCATTGATCGCGCTTGTATAATATATCATGAGCATAGTAAATACATTTTTCATTTCTGATTCAGCCACATCCGGCACTCGTTCTCGGTCATGCCCGAGGGTGTGTGCTGGCGGCAATATTCAAGGCGTTCGATCATGCGCCGCTCCTTCAGTGCATCCCGGCATGCCTCGACGAGCGGGGCGGCGACGCTCTTGTCGGTCGCGGATTTCAGGCGATACAGGATATCCGCGGCGGCGTAGCACTCATCGCAGGAGTACGTCTCGCGGTCGGGGCTGGTCATGCAGCCGACCATGATCAGGATCGCGGCGATGGCGGACACGAACGCGGTGAGCAGGAGGAGCCCGAACACGCGGAGGTCACTGTCGTTCATCGCGTGCCTCCCTTCGCCTGGATCGCCGGGCCTTGATGACATGTGCCCCACGGTGTGGGGATGTCCTTGGGGACGAAGACAAACCAGGCAATGAGACCGGCAACGGCGAGCGCGATCAGCAGGCGCGTCCACAGGGTTTTATTCTTCAGGATTTTCATGGTTGCGGCGAGTATGCCTTTCTGTTCCATGGCGGTCACGCTCCGTAATAATTTTTCACGACGTTTATAAACTCGTCCCACGTGATAGGGTTTCCATTATTGATTTGCGCCGGACAGTTTTTCCCGCTCCAGTCGTAATGCCGGAACAGGTGGCCGTCAACTGGGAGGCCCACTTCTCGTAGGATCGTCGCCGCAAGTTCCGCCGCGTTTTTGGTTGCCGCCATGAGATCGCCGTCAGCATTGACGCATATTTCGATTGATACGGTGGTGTTGTTTCCTGCGCGCTTGCCGCAATGCCAGGATGTTTTATTGATCGGGATCGACTGTACCGCGCCTTTCTCGTCAACCGCGAAATGCCAGCTCGCCTCGCGTGATGCCGCGTAATCTGATTTCAGGTAGCGGGCATGCCATTCCGCGTCTGCGCCCTCTTTTGGGTTGCCGGTGTCGTGGATTGTGACACCCTTCATCTCTGTGATGTCGGTTCCCGATCCGAGCTTGCCGCCCGTGATGAGGTTCTGTTTAATCGTGATGCTCATGGATTATTTTCTCCGTTTCGCGTTTTTCATCGGCGGTGTAGCACAGCGTCAGCGTCGATTTATAGCCGTTGATGAGTGAATCCGATTCACGGGCGTGGTAGAGCACCGCGCGGATGATTTCACGGCATAAATTTTGTTGCTCGGGTGTCATAGTCCGCCGTTTCGGAGCCGGTCGTAAAATTCTTTATGGTCTTTTCTGTTCTGACAAAATTTCTCGTCGTTGTCTCGCACGTGCCTGCTGAATATGTAACCAGCAAGTGCCCCGCATAGGACAACAAGCCCCCCGACAAAACTAATAATCCAGCCAGCAACCGGGACAATAATATCATTCTGCATTTCACGCCTTGTCCTCCTCGGTGGGTTTCTCATTGTCTTCAATCGGTGCAGGTGCGGCGACCGCGTTCCACGGGGGTGCGGGGAGCTCCTGGAACTGCCGCGCGTTCTTGGCCCGGTTGGCTTTGCCGGATGAGCCGTTGTAGTTACGCGCGACATCATCAAGGGTCTGAGCGCCGAGGGCCACATACTCCTTGTCGGCGGCGGCGGATTTTACGGGGTCGATGTTCGGCATGGGAGCGCCCGCCCATTCGCAACACAGCCACGCCGCGCGAAGTCGGGGATCAGACCATCCCGGACACGATACGCGACCGGCGGCGATCTCCTCGGCAATCCACATCTCGTAGACAGGGTCAAGGAAATCTGCGGCGGTTTCGTCGCGCTCGATCTGAGCCGTGCGCCATATCAGAAGGAGCGTGGCACGGCTGGCGCTGTAATTATTGTTGAACTGCTTGCGCACGACCTCGATGGACCAGCCAAGGGAGGCGGCGATGGATGAGAAAAAGCTTTTCTCGAAGGATTCATATTGCGGGCCGGGGCTGGTGTCCTGGAGGTATTTCAGCTTGTCGCCGCGCCGGAGGTTTCCGATCATGAGTGAACCCGGAACCGTGATCGACGCCTCGGGAACGGCTTTAAAATTTATCACGGGTTCGGTGTCGACGGGGTTTGTGGTGGCAACGGTATCGGTTGCGGTTGTTCCGTAATCGCGGATGGGACCTGCGACACGACCGGCGAGGGGTTGCGATGCATCCTGCACCTCGTTCTCGATCGCGGCCCATGCCCCGGACTGGTTGATCGCCTTCTGGATGACCGACGCCTTGAACCCGGTCAGGTTCGACAATTCCTGGATCAGGTGCGACATGCGCGGATAGCCGCGGCCCTGTCCGGCATATTCGGGGTTGAAACCGTGCAGCATCATCACGCGGCCGGATTTTTCGCCGATCGCCGGGACTACGGTGTCGGTATAGGTGCCGTCGGCGTTGTACTGCCAGTATTTGTAGCTGATCTCGCGGCCCGAACCGTCGCGGACGATGCCGTCGTCGTGCGGGAATTGGTAGTAGGTGTTCGAGTACGCATAGCCGCGTATCTGGTTCGGGTCGATGAAATCAATCTGGAGCGGATTGGTCAGGTCTTTGTCGCGTCCGTAGTACAGGCGGACGAATATGTCATTGTCACGCTGCTTGAATAACTCGTAGAGCCGTTGATTTTGATAAAAATTATTGACGCGCGGGCGGTGGCTTTTCTTCGATTTTGCCCAGAGGTGGAACGACGCGGCGACCTGATCGGCCCATTGTTCGGCGAACTCCGGCGTGATGCCGAGCGCGGCGGCGTCGGGCGTGGGTTTGAGCATGAGCCCGGTCTCGATGGTGGTGTCAACAATCGAGTTGACGAGAGAACGCGCCTCCATGCTGTCGTACATGAGGTCACGGACGGATTGACGCAGGCGCAGGTGATCGTGGCCGACGATGAGGGGCGATACGACACCGCCGGGGTATTTTGAGCCGTTTCCGTAGCTTTGAGAGCCAGACCACGGCGCGGAGATGCCGGTTCCGAGCGCGATGGGTGCCGGCGGTTGCGAGCGGGAGAATATTTTTTTCACGCGGTCGATGATCGTCACTGCGTCTTCCTCCGCAGCTGCGTCGAGACAAGGCCGACGCCTGAAAGCTCGTTTATGAGGTGCGATTCCGTTGCTTCGAGCTGCCTGATCTGCTCGTTGATCTCGGAGAGCTTGCGCCGGGTCGATCGCTGGCTGCCCTCGCCGGAATCAAACGAAAACGACTCGACACCGCGTGCGGCAAGATCGGTATACGTCTCATACAATGCGGCAAGCGCGGTCTGCACGCGGGCGAGTTGAGTTTTGAGGCGGGCGATTCTGGAGGTGATGTATGTCATGGCGCGCTTATACAGCACGCCATGAGCAAAGTAAATAATTTTTTGTGTTTTACGGGGCGACGCGGGCGATCTCCCTCCTCACCGTCTGCGCGATCATGGCGTCGATCACTGTCTTGTGGTTGATCTCCTGAATCTGCGCAGGGTGGACGCCGCGGGTTTTTGCGTCGGACTTGTAGAGTAACAGTTCCGAATCAAGATACACATCGCCGGCACAGAGGGCGTAGACGCGGCAGTCGAGGGGTTCGTTGCGGGTGGCGATTTTGGCGAATGAGCCGTCAACGCGCAATTCCTCAGACAGCAACCCGTGAAAATATTCCTGACCGTAATCGGCGGGGAACTCACAGAACGCGGATTTGCCGCGCTCGACCTTGAGGTTATTGTAAATCTGGCGCTTGTAGTAATTCGTTGAAATCTCATACAGGGTGATGTCCTCGCCGACCTTCGCGGCACGGTAGCGCCGGAAATTTCCCTCGGTGATCTCGTCGCCCTTCTCGTTTTTGCGGCGTTTCAACGCGTCGAAACCCTTGCTCGGGAAGGTGTTGCCCCACCGGGAACAGAAACGATAGACGATGTCCGTGGACTCGCCGTCGCCGCTGTCTATGAAAACGAGCCTGACCGGGAAACCGAAACCATCATTGCGGAAGTAGGTCAGGCCATTTTTCAGCGCGTACTCGTTCAACGCTTCCCATGCGCCGGAGAAGGGGTCATCGACCGCCCCCTCGAATATGCGGTATTCGATCGACCACGTGCGATAACCAGCGCCGATGCCGAGCACTTCCATCTCAAGGCGGGGCGGGTTGTCGGGGTTGCTCATACTCCCGCGCTGTACGTCGATGCCTGCGGTGAGGTAGAGCACGCCATCGGGGACTTGGCCGGAGCGGTAGGTGCCGCGGTTCTCGATCACCTTCTCAACCTTCGGGCGGGTTCCGCTTGGACGATGCGGCCGGCCCATCTTTAATTGATCCATGTCCTGCTTTTTTAGGGGGTCGCGTTTTGCTTCCTCATAGGCGATGACCATGTCGTACCATGAGAGCTGGAACGAGTATAAGCCGTTGATGTGGAAGCTCACCATGTGCTCGTATTCGGGGACGGCCGAGGCCCGCCACTCGCCACCGATGAGCATACGCGGTTTTGATGATTCCTTGATCCCGCGTCCGCATGACTGACACACGCACTCGATTGAGCGTTTGTAGATGTGGCCGTTCCTGCGCTCCCATGTCAGACCGTAGCCACGACCTTCGAGAAAATCCAGGAGCTGCATGGTCCCGCAGTAGGGGCAGGGGACGTGGTATTGCTCTTGATCGCCCTGACGATAGAGCTGATATATTACGGATTCGCCCTCGGTGGTGGGCGTGGAAAACCAGAATATTTTAGCCTGGCTGTCCCATGCCTGCGTCCTGGCTCTGATCTGGTTCAGCGTCGATCCCTGTTCGCCGAGCTTGATTTTCCAGCGGTCGACCTCATCGGCGAGCACAACGCGGCGGGTCGAGGATGCGAGCTGTGCCGCGGAGTTCGCGCTGGCGATGTCGATATTGCCGCCGGGAAAGGATTTACTGATTGAGGTGTTGCCGGTGCGGCGGCTGAGTTTCGGATCTGACTCGGAGCGGAACACGATCCCGGCCTGACGGGCTCGGGGTTCAATCTCGCGCTCTAACCACTTGGTCGCCATCGTCTCGTCTGACGTGACATACATGATTTCTGACGGTACAGCTTCAATGTAGTACATGGCCACGGTGTTCGCGGTGAAGGTCTTGGCCGATTGCGCGGGGAACATGACCACGACCTCGCGGAAGGGTGAGGCCGGGCTCAGGCACGACATGATCCGCTTGATGTATGGCGCGCGCTCATGGGTATATTGTTTCCCGCGATAGATACCTGTTGCGATCACCGTGCGCGTGGCATACTCGACAATATCGGGATTGTGTGTCCGCGTGGGGATACGGGTTGCAAATGCCCGGTGCCAGTATTCGCGGGATGGGGCATAATCGGGCCGCTCGCGCGTGGCCGTGCCGACGGGCCAGATGATCGATGACGGTCGCTTGAACGCGCCGATCAGGTGCAGGATCACGAGCACGTCGATGGCGGGGAGGGTGTTGATGTGCTCAAGTGCGCGCTCAAGATCAGGGAGCGAGCGCGTGGCGTATCGGCGGTAGGTGCTCGCGTACTTGCCGAGGCTGTCCTGCTCGCGCTTCAGGATCGTGTCGGGCTGTCGCTGCGAGATCGCGCGCAATACCTGAGCGGCATACGCGGCGGACGTTGCGTCGCCGGACTTGACGAGGGATTGGAGCGCGGGGAGGGGGGAGGTTAGCATGGGTTTTTATATGGAGCGTCAGGGTCGGTACTGCCCCGCCGATTCTCGGTTGGTTCCGAGCGTGATACTTTTTCACCACTGACGCGCTTTTCGCCTTTATACATCCCCGCGCCGATTTCATCAATTTTTGAAAATGGCAACACGGGAACAGTGATTCGGCATGATTTATCAATTAAATATATATATCTCAACTGAAAACCGTCAAGTTTTTTTGCGCCAAGTTTAATCCATTCGTTTCTCGTTCTATATTTATGCTCAATTCCAAAATATTCAGATTGTTTCCTCACGATCGGAAGATGGGGATTCGCCTCGATCGTCATACCGGCAATTATATCACCGCTTGGGAATTTTATTAGCGTATTATTTTTATTTATTCCCGTTAATGCAAAACCGCTTGCTTTATATATTATCCCATCGCCGCACTGCGTACCATCAGCAAAAGATAAAATCCATTTTATGTGCGGGGCGTTTTTCTTTATAAGTTTAATAGTTATTGAAATACATCTGCTTTCTGAATTTTTGGGCAATATGTCGTCAAACGCCATTCTGTTTAATTCCAGCATTTCGTTCCATAGGCAAACTTTACCCGATCCGTCCACGACAAGCGGTAATACTTTTCTTTTATCGAGCGGGCTCCCGTAGCTCATTACGCCGTGAAGCACGCCGTCGAGAAATGCCCCGAAATGTAATACGCTATTATTTACAACCTTCCCGCTGTAGTGATGTTTTTTCACAAATTCATTTGCAATATTCGAGGGGATGGGTTTAATGATTATTTCTTTCGCTCGTCCCATTCCTTCACCACCATAAATATTTTATTCCCATTCCCGTTGTCGTTGCCGTATGTTTCCACGTTTATTGTTTTTATTGATTCTAAACGTTTTTTTATATATTCCGCCTGTTCGTCGGCGAGGATGAATGTCATTTGTTGGAATGGTGCGCGGTCGCCATCCTTGAGGTTAAATTCATCGCTCAACTCGTCCGGTCGCAACACTTTCACCTCCCCATCAGCCAGCCTCACCGTCTCGGCGATGTCGGCGTCAAGCTCGGCCATCCATTCGCTCAATTCTCCGATCTCGAACTCGCCATATTGGGAGGTGATCCCGAGTAGTTTCTGGCGGGCGTCCTTTTCGTCGGCGGCGTCGATGTAGGCGACAGGGATGAGGGGCAGCTCGTAACCGTCCTCCCGCAATGACGCCAGCGCCTTCAACCGCTGATGACCGTCGAGGACGCGGCACCAGTCGCCGACACGCCACACGAACACGGGGACATTGATTCCGTCGCGGATGATGCGGCGTTTCAATTTTTCGAGATTCGCCTTCGTGATTTTTTTCAGGCCGCCCTGGAACTCTTCGAGGGCGTCAACCGGGAGCGAGTCGGCACCACGGCAGGTAACAACAATTTTTTTATCCATCACAACCTCGGTTCGTATTCATCAATATATTTATCTATCTTAATTTTATTCTCATGCATTGCCCGCAGGATGTACTCGGTGAACTCCTCAATGTGCGCCCCCGTGATCTCGCCGGATTCGAGAATTTTTTTTCCGACATCGCGGATGTAGGTCGCGGCGTGGCGCTCCATGTGCGAGTAGAACTCCTCCATGAAGCGGATATATACGCCATCGATGAATTCCACGGGCAGGCGTTTTTTCTGCAGGGTCTCGACCTGAATTTCGCGCTTGCGCATGTCCGCAAACTGTGACCGGCGTTTCATTTCGTGCGCGTCAAGGGTGGGTAACTCCGACGCCTGCACAGATTTCGCGGGTTTTCTCGGCCCGGACTTCGACGCGGGTTTGGATTTCACCTGTTTTTTATCCCGCATCTGCGACGGTTCTGAGTCGTTTTTTTTTGCGGCATCGCGCTGGCGGTAGTCACCGCGCATGTACTCAATGACGGCGGGGTCGTCGAGGTCGATCATTTTACGCTTGCCCTGAAGGATGAAGGGGATGAGCCCGGATTCAATGG
>Ga0302247_1000378_pt1 | contig 44831 bp, 37 predicted proteins | sample AAG_UR_Ile_MG_FD_193529 | JGI IMG/M metagenome (GOLD analysis project Ga0302247, IMG submission 193529) | Enriched activated sludge microbial communities from anaerobic digester in WTTP, New Holstein, Wisconsin, United States - AAG_UR_Ile | ecosystem: Engineered > Bioreactor > Anaerobic >...
CAGGAAGGAGACGGTAGGCAGGCGTCGCGCCAGGGCATTCCGCTGCCCCATGGACCGGCACCGCCTTTGCTTTTCTTCACACGGCCCTTGAATTCCTCCTCATTCCCTGACCACCATCCCGAGATGGGTTTCCATTTCATGTAGGATCTTGAATCTTTGCTATCAGTTCGAGGCATTTCTTGAGTCGTGGCAACCTGGCCTGACTTGTACGGTCGGGGAGCAGATGTCCGGGAATCGCACTGAGAAAGTCGCTGTTTCTCAACAGCGTCCTGAATGCCGCAGCCAGATAATTTTTCAGATCATCGGGTGAGATTAAGATTTCGGAAACGATTTCTGGTCGTCCATCAATGACTGTGATGATGTCTTCCTTTTCCCTAAGGTCGCCAAGTCGTTTGGCTACATGGATGAGCATTCTGATATTGATATCTTTGCTAAGGTTTATGCCCTCGGTCTATCTCGGGATCAGGCCGGGGTATTCTGGTATGAATACCGGAAGGCAGAGCAGCGGATCATGGCCGAAATCGGCAAGTCGCTTGGTGTCTCCACCCGGAAGCTTCTGCATCAGGTCCGGAATGCCAACGGCAATCTGGCCGCCCTGGGCGCCAGGCTCTTCAAGATTCAGCGGGGCGCCGTAAAGATGGCCGATCCGCCGGTGAAGCATGAATGGATTGTCATCTGGGCTGCCTACCATGATCGCCAGGCAGCCTTGCGGCCATGATGGCCTTCACGCCCTGGGTTTCTATCCTGTTCATTCATGATTCGGATGGAGGCTCAGGGTTTTTTATGTTGTGGAATTGTTTCTGGAGGATGTGGAATAGGAAAGTTACTTCAGGTCCTGTCGTTCAGGTCTAATAAGGCTTTATAATCTTGAGATCTTTCATCGGGTAGTGCTTCAGATTGCGGGTGACGAGGGCGCCTCCCATCTCTCTCGCTGTGGCGGCAATAATTGCATCACCGATAGTAACTGAATGGCTTTTGGAGTATTTTTTCAGATATTCTCCCGCCCGGTCGGCGATGGCTACGTCCACATCAACCGGCGTCAATAAATCAAAGAGGCCCTGGATAGTTTCTTCTTCACCTTTTCTTGCCCCTGAGAATATTTCCGTGCGGCTGATGACCGAAATGAAAAGCAGGGAACCGGCATCGATTTCCTGTTGCAGGTAATCGAGAGCTTTTTGTTCCTTTCTCAGGTGATCGATTAGAATATCGCTGTCAAGAAGGAGAGATGCGGGCATCAGTCCTTGATCCTTTCAACTCTTGCCTGCCATCCTTTTCGAAGGGTATTTACGTACTCCTGGCTGTCGGCAATATCGCTTCTATCGGCCCACAATCCAAAACTTTTCCGGAGAATCTTCTTGCCCGATGTTTTATGGACCTTTGTGCGTTGCGACAGCATATCCTGAATGAACTTTTGCTGGGAAGAGGTCAGGCGTTCGATGTCCTTGATGATCTCGATAAATTTCTCTCCTTGGAGTGTGGCGGCATTTTGCATGACATTACCTCGATGTTCAAATGTAGCGTTATTATGATTCAAGGTCGGTAATTTGTCAATGAGAAAGGAAGTTTTCATCCCCCACCCGCCCAATCCCTTTTCCGGCTGTCATGCCGCCTGCATTGCCACGCACAAGACATGACCGGCTACGCAGCCGCAGCCGTGTCCTGTGAATTGCGGCAGGCATCCCGCCAGCCTCATCCCCTGCCCACCCGGCGGTCTCGTTCGCCCGACGCGGTCATGCTGCGCATCACCTCTTCGGGCTTGCCGGGCCCGCTCCCATCCGCCCCCAGGGGGGCTCCCTCTTGTGTCATTGTGCCCCAGAGCCGTCACAGCCCCTCGCTTCGCGACGGGACTGTCACAGCTCTGGGATCCCGGTTTCTTTCTTCGTTTACTTCGGCTGCCGGGCGACCTCGCTTTGCTCGGACGCCCCGAAGCCGGGCTCACTTCCCATCGCCTCCGGGGCCTCGCAGACGAACGCTGCGCGGCGACTGCTTTGCCCCTGCATCTTGTCGAACCTTTCTTTTCTCTTTACTCCCCGTCCCGGCAGACTTCGCTTTGCTCAGACTGCCCAGGCCGGGCGTTATCGCAGCGGTCACCGTGACCCGCCTGCCGCTTCGCTCTGGACGGGACAGGTCTCCGCGCTGCTTCTTCTGCTGGTGCTCCGGGAGGCAGCAGACACGAGCTGCGCCGTGACTGCCGCCTCCCTCCGTTCTTCATTCTTTCCCGCCCTGCCTCCGGTCGGCCTCACTTCCTTCTGACGCCCGGAAGCAGGGCTTTTCTGCGCGGTATTGCCCTATCGCCTCCTGTCATCTCCTGAAGTCGGAGACAGGAGGCTGCGGGCATTTATTCTTTCTCTCCTCGTCGGGGCGACACATGCGTGACGCCCCGACGCAAAACAAATTTCATCAGGGCTGTCACAGGGCAAAATACCTTGAGGAGGTCGGCTATGAAGAAACTGTCACCCTATATCGAACACTGTCTCAATTGCTCCATCACGGGCCGGGACTCGAATCCGGACGACAAGTTCTACCGCAAGCTGGAGCTCTGGGATGAAATCATCAACACCCATGTCCGGGGGATGAATGCGGCTCTGAGAATCTCTCGTGAGTTTGAGGACGTAACGAAAGAAGAGGCAAGGGAAAACAAGAACAACGACAGCAACGAACAAGAGAGGGGGAGTGAATCATGATCAACTCAGTCACCATCGTCGGCAACATCGGCCAGGATCCGGAAATCCGGTACACCGCCGCAGGTGTCCCTGTGGCCAGCTTCAACATCGCCGTCAACGAGATCTACACCGCCAAAGACGGCCAGAAGGTTCGGAAGGTCCACTGGTTCAAGGTCACGGCCTTCCAGCGGCTGGCGGAGATCGTCGGCGAATACTGCACCAAGGGCGTCAAGGTCGGCGTCCACGGCCAGCTTCAACAGCGCACCTGGCAGGACGAAGAGGGCTTCAACCGGAGCATCGTGGAGATCCGGGCCAGGGAACTGGAACTCCTGGGCGGCAGGAATGGATATCAGTCCAGTCCGGAAGGGGAAACGCCTTCGGAGCGATCTTCCTTATTTAATGAGGAAGATGACATCCCGTTCTGAAACAAAAAAAATGTCGTAGATTCACCTGACAAAGACAAAACGGCGTATTGGGTGGCACCAATATGCCTTTATTTATGCGTGTTTCATGCGAGGCATGGCTGGTAGGAATGATTTGACCTCCTGCTGTATCTTCTTACCAATAGATTTTCTGGCCACCTTCAAATCATACGCTGTCTGAAGATTCAGCCAGAATTCAGGCGTTGTTCCGAAAAAAATGGAGATGCGTAGCGCGGTGTCAGCGGTAATAGAGCGAGTGCCGCTGAGAATGGCGGTTATTCGGTTGGCCGGCACTTGCAGTGCCTTGGCGAAGGCATTGGCAGTCATGTTAATTTCAGCGAGTTCTTCCTTCAGTATCTCGCCGGGATGTATGGGACGCATGGCGTTCATGGCGTTCCTCCTTTCAATGATAATCGACAATTTCTACGTTGTATGGACCGTCCTCCCGCCATTCGAAGCAGATACGCCACTGTTGGTTTATACGGATGCTATGCTGACCGGCCCGGTTTCCCCCCAGAGATTCAAACCTGTTACTGGGAAGATTCATAAGATCTTCGATACATGTGGCACTGTCGAGGATCTGTAATCGACGCTCAGCCTGCAGCATAAAGGATTGAAAACGGGGCACTCTGCCACCGTTAAAGAGCTTTTCGGTATGCTTGCAGGCAAATGATCGAATCATGCCTTGTAGCTTACATTTGTTTACGCTTTACGTCAAGCGTAAAATAGGCATGTTTTAATGGGAATATTCTCGATCTGATTGAGAGGTGGTAAAAAGACTTATGATAATAATGGATTGATGACCTTCAGTGATTTCTCGATGATCTGGCCATGCTGAAGATCCTCGGCATATAGGATGCCGCAGTCATTTTCGAGCGTAGACGCAAGAATGAGGCAATCCCAATAGTTGTATCGGTATTTCAATCGCATGTCCCAGCATCGCTTGACGGTATTGACCTTAATTACAGAAACCTTCGTTTCCTCGATAATTGCATTGAGAAGTTCGTGGATTGCTTTGTCGCTTGCCCCATGGCGAAGCATAACGCTGTAAAATTCATGGAGGACCTGGGTGTTGATATAGACAATCTTGTCGGAAAGGCCCTTAAACAGGCTGACGGCGCCTGTCCTTTTCCCTGTTGAAAATCATCTTCCAAGGCGGCGTAAAGGAAGATGTTGGTGTCAATAAAGACCCGACTATCGTTCATTGATTTCATCTCTTGAGGGGATTGATATCCTCTTCACTCGAACGGGGTTCATAAATAACCCGGCAAAGCGATCCTTCTTTTTCTTAACGGGTCGCACGACAACCTTAAGCTCCGCTTCCCGGAACTCATCAGGAATTTTCAAAAACTTACTCATCTCTTTTCCTGAGACGACCGTAGAGTAGCTTTTCATAGACTTCACCTCCCTTTGATATCTCTTATATCATTCATGTTTGGTGTTTTCATTATAAAGAACGGAGTACGAGACATTCTTGACGGGATCGCCGCTCATGAAACCATGGCCTCCAGATAGGGGGTGATGAGTATTTTAATTTTGCAGAGCTTCGCATATCTGGGGAGGATGGTACAAATACATCGGCAGACTTAATTGTTTGCCGACGTTATTTGACCATGGCTATGTCACCCATCGAGTCATGTTCGCGGCGTGTGGCTGCATACAAGCCGAACTGAACCGTGAAATCCGTTGCTTCGACGACCGGCCTTATATTTCGATGCACCTTCTCCATCTTCACGATGCCGTAGCGGGCCATTGTCTTCAAGGTTCGTGACAGGTTACTGCTGCTTCGTCCCGTCGCCGCTTCCAGTTCTTTCAAAGATTCCGGTTTCCGTTCCAGAATGGTCTTCAGCAGCAACTGGTTTTCATTGCTGAGGACCTGCGCCATGGATTGCAGCGATTCAAACCAGATCTTGGGCTCGTCGGGCTGAGGTTGGTATTCTCCCCGGGCGATGGCCAACGATCGCTTTTTATAACCCTCATAGGATATGATGCCGATATGGAGCACTTTCCGATTCATTTTTCTACCATTCATGTGCAACAGGGTGGCAGTGGTCTCATCTTCCCTGGAATATCGGGTATCCGTCATGGTCAAGTAAATTATCACCAGATGATACTTTACGCAAGGGCTTTATATAATAAGGTCGGCAGATTCACTTCCAAAGCATAGAAAAAGCATATCGAGAAATTCTTGAGAGAAATTTCATTGACAAAGAATTATATTTAACTTATAAGATAAGCCATATACGAGATTGAATGGCAGCCCAAAGCCTACCGGCAGCTAAAGAAAATCAAAGAGCGGGAAACACTCGCTGCAATCAAGGCTGCCGTTTTTGACCTTGCCAATTGGCCGGAATGCCGGAACGTTAAGGCTATGAAGAATCATGAATCCGGTTATCGGTTGCGGGTTGGCAAGTGGCGCATCCTGTTCGAAGCACAGGATCGCATCCGGGTTATCATGATTCAGGAGGTGAAAAAACGCGATGAACAAACCTACTAATGTCCAGATTATCAATCAGGATGGGCGCCCCGCCTTTGCCGTCATTCCCTATGAGGAATACGTGCGCACCTTCCGCAAAGCGCCGAGGATTCCCGAAAGCGGCAACATCCCAAATGATGTCGTCTGGCTTTCCGTTGACAAGGGATATACCCTCGCACGGGCCTGGCGGGAGTATTTGGGATTGACCCAGTCGGAAGTAGCCTCAAGGATGGGAATCAGCCAGGCTGCACTTTCGCAGATGGAATCGGGAGAAAAGAAGCTCCGTAAGGCTTCGCTGGAGAAATTGGCCAGGGCTTTAGACGTCATGGTCGAACAGTTGCGCGGATAAGTCCTTTCCTACGAAAAACGATCTGAAAGGCATCCCGGTCAATTCCGGCGATGCCTTTTTTTATTTCCGGTTATGTCATATTCATCCTTTGTAAAATCAAGCAAATAGTGGTATTTAACGGCGCGAATATCATCGCGTCAGCATATCCGCTAACATTGCGAACAGGGAATCCGGCCTTATGAGAAAATAATACGACGCCCCTCTGTCGTAAGGGTGATCCGCCGCCGTTACAATTGGCCGCTACGATCACCGGAAAAGATGAACGACGGCTTTGTAAAAAGCTTCGCAGGCAAGGCGCGCAAATCGTGAGGAGCGAGGCGTCGGGGACAAGTTCCGGAAGCCCGAAGGGAACGGAACGTGTCCCCGGAAAAAGCCGCAACGACGAGGGATGCAACGCAACGCAGCATCCAGACTTTTTACGGAGCCGTCAGGACTGACCAGGACTTATTGACGAATGCGCATCGACCTCTTGGAAGCCTTCGGGCTGGACCCGAAGGTCATCGCCATCCTGAAAGAGAAATACGGCGCGCAGCTCCTCCCCATCCAGGAGCGGGCCTTCAAGGAATACCAGATCCTCAACGGCGGCAACTTCCTCATCTCCGCGGTCACCTCCTCCGGCAAGACCCTCGTCGGCGAGATCCTCGCCCTCCATTACGGCAGCAAGGGTAAGCGTGTCTTCTACCTTGTCCCCACCAAGGCACTGGCGGAAGAAAAATTCGAGCAGCTCCACGAAGACTACGAAAAGGCCGGCATCCAGACCGTTATCTCCACCCACGACCGCCGGGAGTACGACGAGCGCATCGAGGGCCGCCGGTTTCACATCGCGATCATCGTTTATGAGAAGCTCCATTCGCTCCTGGTCGGCAATCCCAAGCTCCTGGGCGACATCGGCCTCGTCCTGGTGGACGAGCTGCAATACCTGACCGACGAGGAGCGGGGGCCCGTCCTGGAGGTCCTCCTCACGCGGATCCTCCTGAATTTGAAGCAGCCCCAGCTCGTGGGGCTTTCCGCCGTCCTGGGGAAGAGCGAGGCCCTGGCCCAGTGGCTCCGGGCCAAAATGATCCGGGAGGAAAAGCGCCCCGTTGAACTCCGCCAGGGCGTCTTTTTCGACGGCAAGTTTCGCTACCGGGAATTCAACAGTAGCATCGTCGGCGAAGAGGTGTGGTTTCCCCTCAAGTCCGAAAGGGAAGCGGGCCAGTACGTGGAGACGGCCAAGTTCCTTGCCGAGGACAAAGGCGAGCAGACGATTATCTTCCTGCCCGACAAGCCCACGACGGAGGCCCTGGCCCATCACCTCTGCCATAGCCTGAGCCTTCCTCCCGCCACCAGCGCCATCGCCGAGATGAATGCTTTGGAAGAGAGCGTCTCCAAGGACATGCTCCTCACCTTTCTGAACGCCGGCGTCGCCGTCCACAACGCCGACCTCTCCTGGGAGGAGCGGGACATCGTCGAGCGTTACACCCGCAAGGGCGAGATCCGCGTCCTCTGCACGACCACCACCCTCGCCGTCGGCCTCAATCTCCCCATGAAGAATGCCATCGTCGCGCCGCTGCGCTGGAAGTATTTCCGGGACACGCGCAGCCTCTCCAAGGAGCGCATCCTCGTTTCCGATTACGAGAACATGGGCGGCCGGGTGGCCCGCTACGGCTTCGTCTCCGACTTTGGCCGGTCCGTCTTCGTGACCGCCTCCTACGTAGATCACAAGTTCTACACCGATCACTACGTCAACGGCCGCCTGGAGGAGATGACGCCCTCCCTGAACCGCAAGGAGATGGACCGGCACATCCTGAACCTCGTGGCCTCGGAGATCTGCCGCGACGCCGGGGAAATCAAGACCTTCCTGAAGAACACCTTCACGGGCCGGACCCTCTGGAACACCGAGATGACCGACGCCGACTACGACAAGGTCATCGAGGAGACCATCACCCTTTCCGTCAAATGGGGCCTCATCGAGAAGACCGCCAAGGACCGGCTCATCCCCACGCCCCTGGGGAAGAACACCGCCGCCAAGGGGATCGCCCTGGAGACCGCCGTCTTCTTGCTCGAATTCCTCAACAACGCCGATCCCCGCAATGTCTCCGACTTTGAGATCCTCATGCTCCTGGCCATGTCCCATGACGCGATTCCCGTCTATATCCCCCTCAAGCGAAACGAACGGGGACAGGGCGGCTACCTTTATGAACTGAAGCAGGCGATCCACGACAGCATGGAGGAGACCAAGCCTGTCTTCCAATCCGTCTGGAAAATCTCGGGGATGCTCTCCCAGGAGAAAGAGCGGGCCGTCAAGAAGGCCCTCATGATGAACCGGTGGATCTCGCCGGCGGAGACCAAGGAGATCGAGAACAGCTACGAGGTTTTCAGCGGCGCCATCAAGCGGGTGGGGGAGGACTTCAGTTGGCTGGCCGAGACCCTGTCTGCACTGGCCAGGGAGATCCGCTGGGACCAGCGGGCCATCGCCCGGATCGAGAATCTTTCCCAACGCCTGATCTACGGTGTCACGGAAAAGGGTCTGGCCCTCTCCAGTATCCGCCTCCGGGGCCTGGGCCGGACCTACATCAACCGTCTCATCGCCGAAGGCTACGACGCACCCGAGGCCGTCGCCGAACTGCCGCTCACGGAACTGGAAAGGCTGCTTCCGAAGCATCTGGCCGAGCGGCTGTACCGGCATTTCCATAGGGATTATCAGAAAGCAGAGGATGTAACCGATCAGGAAGCAGCAACCGAGATCCGTGAAGCGGGTGATATTGCAGAAGCTGGAGTAGTACCGGATAAAGGTAAAGCAGCAACAAGCCACTCCCCGCCGACTGCACCGCCAGGTGACGGTAACTTCCCCCGTCCTATTGCCGATATCCTTTCAGACAAAACCCTGCTGTCTATCCTCCGCACCCGCCTGGCCGATGCCAAGGACCTGCAGGAATTGATCGCCGATCCGCCGGTCATCTTCATGGACGAAGGCCAGCAGCTCTTTTTCTACCGTGGCATTCCGATCAAGCTGCAACCGGCCAGCTTCCAGTATCTGTTGATCCTGGGGGGAAAACCAAAGCAGATCATAGCCCGTGACGAGATCTACCGCCGCCTCTGGCCCGGTCCCATGAAGTACGACGGGTCCAACAAGCCATATGAACGCCAGATCTCCGACCACAAGCGCCGCTGCATCGCCCAGATCAAGAAGGGCATCACGGGGAAAATCGCCGTCGAACCGGGGGAACTGGAAACCTTGATCTTCACCCGGTCGAAGGTGGGGTATATGTTGAACGTGAGTAAGGAAAACGTGCTGATTCTACCCGCTCATTAAAGAATGACCTTTTGTGCCGAAACAAATCTGTTCAAATACCATTTTACTTGATCGAACAATTCATACCAGGTGCTCCTGCGATCGGGAGTAGATTCCAAGTATTTTGCAAGCATTTCAAGTTCGCGAATGAATTCCGTAGAATGTTCGTTAGCGATCTTAATCAATTCGAGAGGTGATTGATCTTTCACAATTTTGAATATGCCTTGTGTTGGGAGTCCTATCTCTTTAAAGTTATACCGGTTCAATATGATACAGGCATCCAAGATGAACACATCCAGGAGAGGATCTTTTTCTCCAGGAAGGCCAATGCGATTGCGAAAGTGTTCTCCTATCCGTTCGGATATGAAACACATTTGCTCATATGCTCTTCTTAGTCCTTCGTCCTGAAGATCTTCCATCGGGTCCCAAGATATTGTCGAGGCATAGATTCCGCGGAAGATATCAAGCGCTCGCTTACCCTCTGAGCCAATGAATAATGCCTCTTCTGCAACAAGTTGACGAAATTCACCATAATATTTATCACGGATCGATGTCCATAGTTCGTCAAATGGCTGACGAAGATCTTCAATGGCTTTATACATCCCTTGGATTAAACTCCTGAAGCTGTCTCTTTGATTTTCGTAAACTATGGATTGTTTTGCATGCTCCAGCGTGAGTTCATGCTTGATTGTCTCAAGTTCCTTAGCCAAATCGCTTTTAAAAGCATCAATTTCTTTGGATTTTATAACGTCGATTTTAGCATCGACAGACCTTTTCAATAACAACCACATCACGATAAACGCCAATACAAAGAAGGGGCTGCTTATACCCAGCAAAGTCAAAAGTTGTTCAGTCATTTCGCACTTTCTTTCTCAAATATGCAGATGACATCACCCCTCCGCCAGGGCTTTGAAAGCCGCCTGGGCCGGATCGCTGTAAAACTCGATCTGCATCTTGTCGATCACCTCGTCGGGGAGCGTGGCGAAGTCCTTCCGGTTCGCCGTGGGGATCATGACGCGCCTAGCACCCGAATCCATGGCAACGCGCAGTTTATCCCCCAAGCCCTCCACATGGCTGAGAACACCGTGAAGGCTCATTTCCCCTAAGACAACGAGCCCGGCTGCAATGGTTCTTGACAGAACGGCGGACACCAGCCCAACGAAAAACGCCACTCCCAGATCGTGAGCGTCCTTGCCCTGCATCAAACTGATCAATTGAATATTCACGTCATAACTGGAAAGCTCATGATCGATGCCGATCTTTTTGGCATTTGTTTTGAGGAAGTCATAGGCCATTCGGGCCGATTCACGGATGTTCTTCGAAGAAGTCCCGACAAGGTTGAATTTCCCGGAACCAACACTGATGTTGATCTGAATACGATAGAGGGAATAGCGTCCCTCCGCCTGATCATAACCAATCGTAAATATATCACCCGGTGGCAGGGGCGTATCGGGGATTAACTGGATGCTTCCCAGCTCCGGGCAGCCGACGAAGCGCTCTTCCCCCGTCTCTTTATCAATATAGGAGAAGTTGACTTTTGCGTATTCGATGCCCCCCATCCGTTTGAGTTGCTCCTTCACGCGCCGCCGCAGCTCCAGGGCAAAACTCACATACTCTTCAACCTCTTGGCGGGTCGGGTCGTTCGCCGGATGAAGCAGCTTGACCAAACCGGAAACGGTCTTCACGGCCGCTGTTCTATCCCTTGCTTCCAAGTGGTTTCCGAAGGAGAAGTATCGATCGTGAACGTCGGCGAAATTCCTGTTCCTCATCCCCTCATGGAAGATCTCGGCAATGTAATCGGAGATGAATCCCAAATGATCCGTGAAGTAGGCCGTCTGCATCTTGGGGACTTCCCAGCCCGGCAGATAGGCGTGCCAGCGATCATGAAAGGCCATATCGTTGCGGATGGAATCAGGTAGTGCGGTAAAAAGGTGAGAGACGCGGGCAATAGATTCGACGTCGCCGTCGATGTTGCCATTGAAGACGATCCCTGCATCCGCCTGGATTGTGCCCTTGTCGTCGCCTCGCGAGAAGGACCGCTGCTCCATGTACCCCTTGTACATCTGCTTGTCGTTCTCTTTTTTGAAGTTGGGGCCTGCCACCTCATCAAAGGCAACCAAATCGTATCGGATAACAAGACCAGGCTTATCTTTTCGATTTTTCCACCCGAAAAGGTCTGCGACGGATCCCTGGCCACCGCTCAACAGGATTACATAAGGTGATATTTCCCGGTAAACATAGGACTTCCCTGTTCCCCGTGGCCCCAGCTCGATGAGGTTGTAGTTCTTCTCCACCATGGGAATCAACCGGGTCAGAAAGAGCAGCTTTCTGCGGGCGGTAAAATCGCTGTTTGTCGGTTCGTAACCCATCGTCCGTAAAAGCACGTCAATCCATTCATCCCTCGTGAACCTGGCACGCCCATCGACAAACTCCTGCAGATTGGCGCTGGCTATCTGTATCGGCTGTAGTCGGTTCAGAACGAAGGGCCTGGTGACGCCTTTATGAACGCGTGTTTCGTCATAGCTGATTTCCAGATTGGCCCAGATGCCTCCCGTCAACAGCCGTTCATGTTCATAGACGAGCTCTTCCGTAATATGAACGTGGTCCATGCCTGCCGCCGCCAGATTGGCCCAGTATTTTCCCCCTTCATCCTTTTCATCGAAGACAACAGTCACCAAGTCGATGAGCTTGTGGACACCCCTTTTCTTGAGGTTGGATTTAATCAGTTCCCCACGATCGGCCCGGACGATCCGCTCGGAAATAACATCCTTGACCCGTTTTATTCCTTCCTCGATTTCGGCTTCGTTTGTGGTGGAGCAATACTTGCCAAGGAGATATTCAAGGACATAAACAGGAATGTTGTCTCCGACCTTGAAGCGCTTGACGAGGTCCTTCCGCACAACCCGACCGGGAAAGGCGTTGAAGAGTTTTTGATCCAGCGTATCAACCCAGTTTGTTTGATTCATCTGTTCTTCTGTCATAGCCATTCATCCATATCTATTTTCAATGTTACATCCGCCGTTGCGAGGATCTCCTCATTATCGGCATCGAGAATAACCAATGTCAATTTCTGGCCATAGCGGCCTTCCGTCCCGGAGACCTTTTCCAGTTTCACCTGCCGGATGTCATCTTTCGGGCTGACCGCAATGTCGCCTGATTTGAAAAACATCTTTCCGGATGCCGTGTCCCGGATCTTGATCGTAATCTGCCTGCCCAGATAGTTGCCGTCTATTTCCCCTAAAAGATTTTTCTTTCCTCTCGTTTCCGGTTCTATTGCCACAACCGGCTCCAGCGTCGTAATCTCCACAATCGGCTTAAGGACGATTCCCGTCTTCTGAGCTTTCTTCTCCCATTGAATGCAAAGCAGGGGAATAAGCCATTCCTGCAAGGTCGTTCCCCGGTGGAAAAAGCCTATTCCACCATAGGTCTTGAAAGCGTTGACACTACGAGGCGTCAGGCATTCCAGATCGCTGCCGGCAACTTTTGTCCTAATGGCTGTCTTGTGCTTAAGATTTTTCCCTACGACGGCCCGTCTCGTTTTCCAACGGATATCTCCCTCGGGTTTTTCCATGATTTCATCATCGCCGGGGATATAGTGGAAATAACCATGATCCGTAGTCAGGAAGATCCGCCCGTAACCTGCATCTCTGAGCTTCCGGATGACTTGTGCATACCGTTCGAGGTATTCTTCAGCGCCCGATAAGGCCAGTTCACCTTCATGGCCCTGAGTGTCGAATTCATCACCAAAAAGGAAAACAAGCTTTCCTTCAGGAAGTTTAAAGCCCGTCTTGACGACGTCCGTCACGTTCAGGATATGGGATGGTTTCACGCCATAGACGGCGTTCAGCCAATTTCGTCTCGATCCCGCGACGGCCAGGTTCTGCTCAAAACCTTCGGTGTGAACGGTCCATCCCTTTTCCGGATCGACCGAGACTCGCAGGCTTTTCGCAAGGCCGGGCAGGGCATAGGCCATACCCAGTTCCGTCGTGGTAGGAATCGGCGCCATACAGGGTCGCACAAAGGCAACAGCCGATGTTTGCCCTTCATTGAGCATCGCGGCCAAACGCTTTCCCAGTTCAAAGCGAAAGGCATCAATCACGATGACCGCGGTCGGTTCTTTCTTTTCATCATGCCTCTTCTTAAGTTCTTCCCCGGCGTAGGGAAGGTTCGACTGCTCAGGCCAACGGTCATCTTGAGCAGTGGATTCGGAAAAAAACGTATTGGTCCGATCAAGTATGGCTCGGTAGGCTTTTCTCAGCGTCTTCTGAACTTCAAAAAGTTTGTCCTCTTCGATGGCCCATTCCTGCATAAGGCTCTCGCCTTCCGTGTCAACTTGCCAGCCCTGTTCGACATACCAGGCAATCGCATCATTCAAAGTGTGCCAGTTCTTATCTACGCCGTCATTTTCACGAAGCACCTGTGCCGCTTTTCCAAAATCGGCCAGGACATTCCAGGGCACCCTTCTTTTTGTCCATTGGCCCCAGAAGCCTTGAGCGTGGTGTACATAGCTTTCTTTTTTTCGGGCAAGATACGTCGCCAGTTCCGTGAAGTTCTCGAATTTGATGATCTGCTTCAGTTCGTTTTCAAATAAGGCTCTTTCTCCTTTGTACGAGGCAAGGGGCTCGGACAGGGTGCAGGAACTCTCCGCCATCATGGGTTGAAGGTTCAAAAGGGCGTCGGCTTTTTCCGCCAGGATCTCAAGCTTCGGTTGCAGCCGGAGATCCCGTTGCCACTGGTTTAAAAGTTCCATGGCCCGTTTTCTGCTGTTGCCCGGTGGGATAATCCAATCCGATGTGGGGAAGCCTTCCTCGCCCAGTTTTGACGCAGCATCCGTTGCCAAAAGTCTGGCCACCGCCCGAATACGCCATTTGTCCGCTTCCTTCAGATCGGGTTCCGGCAGTCCGAAATCAGCGGCAACACGACGCTTGAAAAGATTTTGTCTTTCCGAGCAGATGAGTTTTTCGATGGGCCGGCCGATATCCGCCAGCGTCTGGAGAATCGCCCCTCCCGAAATCAATTCATCATGGGTGATTTTTTTCCATTTGGAAAGTGGTTCATCCAGCTTCGCCAGGGCATAGGCCAGGAGATCCTCCTTGACCTCGTCCTCCTGTGATCGAGTGATCTCAACCCCGTATTCCCGCAGGGCCTCCAGAAGGGTTATCTCTCTAAACGACGCCTCGCCTTCAAAGACCCGGAAATAGGTAAGCTCCGTCTTCTGCCTGGGAAGCCAGATCACGCGGGTACGGCGTTCTTCACGGGCAAAGCGATGCCGAAGAAGCAATTCGTGGCCTTCTTCCGGCCATAGTTCAATGCAATCCCCGCAGGACTTCTGAAGAAGCTCTTTCCATTCTTTTGCCGGATCGCACCAAATGATAAACGGCGCCGGTTCAGCCGGTTTTGATAAGGTGGATTGGACCTGCCGGCGCAACCAGTTTTTGAACGATTGCTCTGTCATCAGCGCATCAACCTTTCGTCCGTTATTCTTTCAGCCCGACGTTTTTACCAAGATAAGTTCTAACTGCGGCTACAAAATTCGCGGCCTCATCCAACAACGGTTCCACCTGATCCTTGCTCAATTCAAAATATTCCCGATAATCGCCTTCTTGCCGAAGTTCGAAGGCGTTGTTGAGGGCACGGCCCATAGTTTTCGAAAAGAGACCGCCTTTTACAAAACGTTTGTTGAAATAAGCCAATACGCCGCTGTGTTTGGAAGATGCGTAGGGCTCATAGATCAGAAGAGCCAGGACGGCATAAAACATTCCGTAATAAAGACGATTGGTTACGGAACGGAGGCTTTTGCTGCCAGCGAACAGATATTGAGCTTCCTCAAGGCTCTCTGTCGCCTGATGCAATCTGTGCAGGGCAAGGAGCTTCTTCTTCTCATCCGTACTCATATCGTCACCCCTTCCCGCTGGATGATTTTGTAGATGGGTGCTTCCGACATCGGGCCTTCTTCGATCTCATCTTTCCCAAAAATCACGGCCGAGATGAAAACGTCGTAATCAAGATTGATGTTGTAGATGATGTCGCGGATGACTGCGGCGGCGGCCGGATCATTCACGGGGAGCTCGATCATAACGTCCAGGTCCGAATCCGGTCTTCCTTCACCCCGCGCCTTGGATCCGAAGAGGCGAAAATCGACAACCGGATACTTCGAGAAAATACGTTCGCGCAAAACCTTCAATGCCTGTTGTTCGTTATCCGTCAGCGTCATTAATGCACCTCACTTTCTCATTTCCACCAACCCGGCTTGGGCAGCTTCCCTTCGCGGCACCACCGCCGTTCATCGTCGCGCCAGGAAGCCCGGTCGGCAATGGCCTTGTCCACGTCCTTGCCCGCCAGGACGTCCACAGTCAATAATCCTGCCTTTTGCAGCGGCACGATGTTCACCCGCACGCCGTCGTTGATATCCGGCTGGTAGAGGCCTTCCTGCCGGATGAATTCCGCGATGGTTTGCGGCGGCGGGCGTTTTCCGTTCAGGGCGGACAGTTGATCGTACATCGCTTGCTCGGCGAGCCATGTTTCCCAGCTATGGGCTTCCGGGCAGGACCAGGCGTCGATGACTTCCCGCACCGCATGACCCTTAACAAATTTTACGGCCATTTCCTGTTGCCAGGCCTTGACGGCGGATTTCAAGGCGCTCATTTTCCGCTTGATTTCCAACTGCTCCTTGGAATCCGTCTCGGGATCGAGGGACCGTCCTTTCAGTGCTTGCTGCTCCTTTTTGGCATCCCGGATTTTCTCGGAGATCGGCTTCAGAATGGCAGCATCGAAAGATTTCCACCAGACGAGGCAGGTTTTATTCATGACCTCAGTGAACATGGCTTTTGAATCAGCGCAGATGATGGCGGCAAGGTCTTTTGCCGTCGGATCACTATCCAAGGTGTTTTCAAGCGGCGGCTTGGAGCCGACGACAGCGCAATGGTAATCCAAATGGGTCATGGCATCCATTATCCATGTAGCGAAGTCAGCATGGAGGCCCGTCTCATCAGCCTGACGCCGCCAGTCGTTAAGCGGGCCTTCCTGGATCACGCTGCTTAGTCTTTTCATCCACCGCGCCTTGAGGCAGAGCATGGCGTCGTTGATGGCATACTGGCGAAGCTGCGGATGAAGGACGTCCGGACCAAAACCCGAGACACCGACGTCGGTCAAGACGGCGTCGAAGGCCTTCAGTTCCTGGATACGCTCCATGAGAAGGCTTTTTCTGGCTTCCTGTTCGCTTGTAAGGCTTCCGTTGGCGTTTTCCAGTCCCCGCAGCTCCGTCTCCAGGCGTTTAATCAGCGGAATGACATATTGATTTTTGAGTTTGGGCAGCAAATCTCCATCCATCTTGTGGTAGTAAACCAGGCATTCGAAGGCTGCGTCCTGCCGGGGGCGGCTGGCCCATTTTGCGCTGGAAAGATGCCAGGCAATGGGGCGCTTTTTGAATTGGGAGATATGATGCCGGAAGAAGTCCTTCCTCACCCATTCCTGCAGGGGCTTGCCCATGACTTCTGCAAAGGCGTTTTCCTGTGCTGATACCTGGTCATCTCCATAGTCGGCAGCGATGCGCGCTCGCAGATGTTGATAGAGCGTTGATTCTTCCGTTCCCTCCGTCATGGGAATGATACCGTCATCATCGGCCCAATCCGGAACTGCCTCCTCTGCTTCGATCTGCTTCGGCCAGCGGTGCTCCAGGAGGCGCAGGATCAGGGCCGTAAAACGATCCTTCACGAGGCGTTGTTCTTCCGGCAGACAGCGCCAGCCTTCTTGTTCGATACCTTCTTTAAGAAGCCAGTAAACAGAGATAGGGTGAATTTCCAGCTTCTGCGACAGCTCTTCCAGAAAGGTCTCTGCCGGGATGGGGATCCGAGCGCCGATGGCGATCTGATCGTTTTCTTCCTCATCAACATCGTCATCCTGGGCATCGTCTTCCTTGCTGTCCGTTTCCTCTTTCGCCCCCGGCCCTGCTTCGTATAGGCTGCGCAAACGGCTCTTTAAAGCGGAGAGTTCCTGGATTTCGGGAGCGCGGTGTTCATGGGTGTGCAGAAAATCAGAGACTTCGGTTGGAATATCCGGCAAATCGTCGGGTAATGGCGGCAGTGTGTCGTAGCCGTCAACCAGGGGAAACCAGCCGGCCGGTGCTCCCGTTTCATCCAGGACTGCTTGAAGGTCGTCGCCTGCTACGCAATAAATGGCGAAGACCGTGTGCTCCGATACACCTTCTATGGTATGTAGGATAGTAGCGATTGCCTCAGCCTCCATGCAGCCAAGGCGGAAGGAATCTCCGATGGCCGTATTCGCCAGAGGTGATGCCGTATAGGTTCGTTCAACTAAATCGTTTGCCACGAGGTGCCGCTTCAAGGCGACACAGGATTCTTGAATGTCAAGCAGGTTTTTTAGATCACCGTCTACAAGGGGAAGGCGACATATGTAGCTTTCAGTAAGCTGAATCCGTGCAGCGAGGGCACGAACTAAAAAACTTGAAATTCTCGCATTAAGCCGACTTGCGAGAGCTTTTTCGTCTTTACGGGGGATTACAGCTGATGAGATGTGTGCAAAAACACTGCTTTTTTCAAGACATCTCAGACCATAGCTGCCTCTCGCCATGTAACTATATGTCCAACCCTCCTTGAAGTAATGCTGTTCGTTTCTTATGACGCTGGCTGGAAACGCTTTGATTCTTGCTCCGCCGTGTTCCCAGTCAATAGTCCAGAAGTGGTGGCCAAACCATTTGCCGTAGCCACCACCCTTTTCAAAGGGGACCCAGCGCCGTTCACGGACAGGAATGCCCCATTTATCCGGCGGCGCCTCCCATGTGAAGCGCACGAAGCGGGGATCATTGGCTGTGGCCAGACCCTGGCAAACATCGGCAACATCCCCCAGTGTTTTTCCCGCAAGGAGTTCAAAGAAACGATCACGGAGCCAGTAACAAACCGGTGCTTGGGGAATCTTGAGAAAGCGCGACTGGAGAGGGCGACTGATAATAGTTCTATTATTGCGACGGAGGTACCCCGCCTTCTCCTCTGGACTTTTCGGGCCGATGAGGCGGAAGGCGGTCAGGCGGTGATCGTCCTTCGAGGGCGTTTTGGCAAGGGTGAAGAGGACAACAAAGGCACCTGCCGCCGAACTATCCTGAAAGGCATGCTCGCCCAGATGCGCCAGTGTCTCAATAGACGTCTCACACAGAATCCCCTTGAAACCTTTTGCTTTCTTCAATATCTCCTCATCACGTGCGCGCAGATCAGCAAAAGAGCGGAGGAACATCCAGGATTGCTGTGTCACCATCGCCACCCGGCCCGTCTCCGGACTGGCCAATTCTAAGCAGCGGAGGATAAAGGCGGCATAAAGGTCACGCTTTCCGGGGGCAAAATGGCTTCCCATATATCGTTTTACGACAGGTCCCATATTCCCGGATCCCATATAGGGCGGATTCGTGGCCACTACGTCATAGCGTCGGGACAGAAAATCGAAAAGAGACAGCCCTTTCTCCGCCATTTCGCCGAAAAAGCGGGAAGAGAAATTCGCTGAAGTTATTTCTTCCCTGAAGTGGACACGCAGCCTCTCCAGCAGACCAGCCTTCCATTCTTCATAGGATGGAATGCCCATAGGCAACGACGCCTGTTCCGGTTTGTCCATTTCCGCAAAGAGCGCTTTCTGTTTGGGCGGACCGGCCTTTTCCTCATCGTCAAGGGCCTTCAAGAAGCGAAATTCCTTTTCCATAGGCTCTTCGATCTGGAGGAGCGTGCCCAGTTCATCGGCGTGCCTGAGACTCTCGAAGATCAACTGAAGTGATGTCTGGAAGGGTTTGTCTTCCGGATGTTTTTCCAGAAAAACGGCAAGATGATCCGCGTCGGCGCCCACATGGATATTGGTCGCCGTCAGGTTGATGCGCGTCGGTCGGAATGACGGAGCGTTTTCTTTTGCCTTCATATATAGGGCGCAGGCGGCAATCTGTATGGCCCGCTCGTCAATGTCGATCCCGAAAAGATTCTGGCTCAGGATGGCCGCGCAGATCTCTCCGGGCGTCGTCAGTTCCCCTTCCTCCATATACATGGCGAAAAGAAGGTCAAAGGCTTCCAACAGAAAGTGGCCGGAACCGACGCTGGGATCGAGGAAAGAGAGCTGCTTGAGAGGTTTTACTGCAACGTGAGCCCGGTCGGCATCCCGAACGTAGTATTCCCAGGATTCACAGAGGCGGGATTTGGGATGCATCGCCATCCAGAGGGCGCCCAGAGAATTCTGGACCAGGAATTTGACCATGTAGGGTTCGGTGTAGAGCTGGGTATATGAGATTATATCTCCCTTTTCAATCTTTGCACCTTTCACGGTACGGATATTATCAGATACTCGTTTCTTCTCCTCGGTGTTCCAGTATTGATAGGCCCAGCCGAGGGCATCCGGTGCCGTGAAGATTTCATCGTCGGCGGACAGCAGCCGGATGCATTTCTTCAGGGCCGCCACGCCGGGCTTCAGGGCGATGACCGGTTCATCGGGGTGAAAAAGAAGGGGAAGTTCCTCCGCCCGTTCGACGAACTCGGCCAAGAGGGCGGCGTAGAGCCCGTCATCTTCTCCGGCGCAGACCTCCGGGTTAAGTCTCGTCAGGCGATGATGCTTCAGGGAGCGGCCGCCGTAACTTTCCTTTTGAATGATGATTTCGTCGATCAATCCCCGCGCCTCCATGCAGCGCAGGGCGATAAGCCGGTTGGCCCAGGTATAGGAGGCTTCCTCAAGAAACTGTCCGACGGACTCTTCACGTGATCGTTCCGATAGCGGGGCAGATTGGATAAATGCGTCCACGATCAGCCGGGCGCGGCAATCCTCTTCGGATAGATGGGAGAGCTGTTCGAGAGGCAGGGATTCGCGATCGCGGCGAACGCCAAGGGCGGCCAGACGCTCCTCCATGTCTCCGGGATGCCAGACGCCGCCCGGGTCATAATACCCTTCCAGGATATGACGGAGTTCGAGGATGATGGATTTGAGTTTCCCTTTATATTGAGATTCCATGTTCAGGAAAGCTCCACTTCATCGCCCTGATCCAAGGCGGTACTGATCTGAGCATCCAGCTCATCTTTCAGCCCGGTCCACTCGATGAGCGATTTGATTTTTTTCGGTGAAGGAAAGAGTTTGATCTTCTTGACCCGCTTGCGACCATCTCCACCACCGCCACCCGGTTCTTTGCCTTTGATAAGCTCTTCCAGTCGGGCGATCATATCCTTTGCCCGGCCCGAGATACTGTCCGGCAACAGGGCGATCTTGATCAGGTCAGTTTCTTCATCTATTTCTGCGGCCATACCCTGATGTGTTGTTTCAAAGGGAGATAATTCTTGCTCCGACAACACCCCTGTTGCTTTTGCCGCTTCAATGTCGTTTTTAAGAGCCGCCAGTGAGTCCTTCGCCGCTTGCCTCCATGTGCGTTTGAGTGCTTCCACTTCCGTAAGGACAGAGGCCTTGTTGTCCTGAAGGGTCTGCCAGACGTCCTTTTTATGAATCGTTTTATCCTGTTCAGCCGTTGCATAATTTTTAAGAAAATGATGAATGACATTGTCTTTGGGTATTTTATATTGAATGCTCTTGAGGCTGATATAATGCTCTCTAATTCCTTTGAAGGGTTCCGCATGCTTGCCGTAAAATGTGTGAACGGCGAGGATTTCATTCAATTCCTCTTCTATGGTGGCTGATTTTGCCTCCCACTCCTTGACGTGTTGCACCGGATTGGTCAGACTGAGGAGGGTTTCGATGCTCTCCATCCCCGCTGTGAAGAGGTCCGGCAGGGGGAAATTGGCCGCGCTTGCCCATATCTGTGCGTCATCGCCCTTCTTTTTCACATCATGCAGATATTTGACGGCCGCAACGGTAATGTCCGAAGGCGTTTCGTCAATCTTGCGATTTCCGGTCAGCTTGATCAAAAGTGTCCGCACAGCAATCAAAACCGCCGTATCCACGTCCGTCTCTTCCAGAATGACCTCCGCCTTGTTGAAGGCCTTGCTGTTGCGCATGGTTGACGACAATTCTGTATCCGCCGGATTGGTATATATCTTCTTGTCAACGGCAATCTTGATCATGCCCGCCCTGAGAGCTGCGGCAATCCCGATGCGTACAGCGTTGGGGTCCCAGCCGTAGGGTGGCGTTTCAAAACAGTCCAGAATATCCTGTCCCAAGGTGCGTTGCTTCTTGTTCTGACGGTTTGTTAGATAGATGCGGATTTCATCGATCAGCGGTATGTGCACGTCCAGTTGCCCGGTCTTGTCATAAAGTTTCAGGGACTTCACATCCTGAGATAGGGCCTTTGATCCGGCAAGGACATCGGATATATCCTGTTGCTCCGATTTGATCCAGATGGGCAGTTTGTCATATTTTGGATAAAGCGTGCCGAAGTAATGACCGATTTCCGTACGAACGGCTTCTCCTGCCTGTTGCCCCGTTTTACAGACGATGGCGCGGCTGCTGCCCCTAAAGATCAGGTGTCCCTGCTTCAATCCCTGACGGATGGAGCCTTCCACGGCCCCCTTCAACTTCGGTAGATCGATGGTGGCTTTGCTGTTGGCCAGTTCGTGCTCTATGCCTGATTTGCTCGGGTCACTTCGCCATTTGGTCACAACTTCATCCATGGCGATGTAACGGTCCAGCTGCTCGCTGAATTGAGGAACACGGTCGCAGAAGATGTAAATCGTCTGGTTGTTCTCCGGTTTGAGACTTTCATTTTCGTAATCGCTGATGGTTTTTCCCGAATAGTGACCAAAAGGAGAAATGATTCGAATATCGACGTGGCCGTTTTTAGTCAGCAGCTTGTTGTCAAAATAGAGGCGAGCCTGAAAATCGTGTCCTTTAAAAGGAATGGTGTCGAATCCCAAAATGTGGGTGCTGATGAGCTTGTTCAATCCCTCTTCCCGGTCCTGAAATTTCAATTGCGCGGCGATCGTGTCCACCGCTTCTTCAAAGGTGCGCCGCTCTCCTGTCAGGAATTCCCATTCATCACCGATTCTGGCAACGATCTTGGCTTTCTTTAATTTTTCGAGTTCAGCTTCGATGAGCGGTTGCAGGGTAGCCAAATCCTGTGAGGTTTCTGCCACCAGAAGCCTGGCCAGATTGTCCGCCGACTTGGGAAGGTAGTTCAATTCCCCGGTCAGGAATAAAACCTCCGCAAGTTTTGGCGTGAGGTCAGTGGCGGCGGGGACCACGCTTTGGATTTTCGATATTTCTCGACGGATATCGGCTGATATTTCCCCTTCCTGGAGCAGGTTGAAGTAGATTTCGTCAAAAGACACCATTTCCCTTACAGGCGATTGCAGGTAATTTCTGCGACCGGCGCGAATGACATCCTGCGTGATGGCCAGCAGTGTGCGTGTCGAGCCGGAGAGCGAATCGGAGCGCCCCCCTTTGGAGCGCAAGGCTTTCACGATCTCTGGAATCAGGTGGATCTGGTAGGGGAAAAAGGGATAGAATTTTACAAAGTTCTCACTGCTGCATTGAGGAAGGTTCTGAGAGACATTGGCCAGCTCTCCCAAGCCGCGAATAACACCGGCATTGTCCTGATAGATTGCCTCTACTTCCTTCTTTCCTGCCAGCGTTTTCTTGAAAATCCGGTCTTCCAGAACCAGTTCGATGTTTTCCGTGGTCAACCCGAATTTGAAGCGAAATCGTCCTTCAATCTTCTTGAAATCACTATCCAGCGCATGGGCGTTTTTATAGACGGATCCCATATCCTCATGGGTGGTTACGAGAATCCATATCTTCCCCTGACCGGCAATAGCAGCCTCTTCCGCCAATGCCTGCAACTGGGCCAGGCGTCCCTGTTGATCCTCGATCCATTGGCCAGATTCGTCCAGAACAAAGAAAATGCGCGCCGGTTTCCCCGATGCCTTCTCCTGGTCTTTGATGTCGGTGAGTATCGTTTTGATCAGGAATTCAATATTGAATATCTCGCCTTTTTCGGCATTACGCAGGGCCTCGGCAACCTCATCTGGGGTTGAGAACAGCTCGGGTGCAATGGCGCAGACAGCCCCATAGAGATGTTTCCGGTAGAAGTTCGGATTGGTCTGGATATTTTCCCATGTTTTGCCGGACCTTTTTTCAACTTCCTGGTGAAAGGCGTCCAGTTTCTGGAGCTTATCCAGCCCCGCCTCGATAACCTTGGCAAAGATATAGTTGCTGCTGTATCCCTTCGAGAGATAATATTGCGATAGAAGAAGTGTGGGCAGGGGGGTGCTGCGGCTGTCTGTCAGGGTATTGAGATTGAAGGCCAGAACGGTCGTCGCACAGTTGGAAAGCAGGCTCAGGGATCGCTCGATAGATTTTTTTCGGTCCGCCGACGAAGGGACGCGGGCGTTGAAACGTTTGGTCGCCGTAATGCCGTCCAGGGAACGGTTTGCCGTAACCTGGGCCAGCATCTTGGCCAGGTGAGACTTGCCGGAGCCGAAATACCCTGATATCCAGACGCCTATTTCCGTGGTTTGCTTGCGGATCGTATCGGTATAGTGATCAAGGAAAGTATCCGTATATTCTTCGATATGGGGAGTGACAACAAAACTACCTATTTCTGAAGCGAGTTTCTTCTCATCCTGCACTTCCCCGACCTTGATGACGGGTTCGATCTTTTCCGTGATCCTGGTCTCAAAAATTTCACCGATATGCATAGTTAATGCTCCCTCTGTGCTGTATTATAGGATATCACCGCGATACATGAATTCTTCTTTCGTGTTCAGAAAAAGATAAACCCGCTGCTCCAGAAGTCTCCCGGGGATAAAAACGACCACCGGGCAATGGATGATTTGACTATGCATGTCCCATAATTGCTGAAGCAAGAATCTCGGACCTGCCACCGGATATAGGGCGGCGGTCTTTTCGATGACAAGAACAGGTGGTTTTCCCTGATGCTCAACAAGTTTTGTTTTTATAGCGGTAATGATTTCAGAAATCCAGAGATTGGCCAGTTCCGCTTCAGGATCCGCCCCCGGCATGGGCTCTTCCTGAGCAGCAATGATGTTCTCGACTCCCAACTGATCACAGCACCGGGTCGTGATCTCCAGCAGGTCAATATAGATGAGGTCATACTGATCGGCGAAGATACCGGCCTGGGCACGCCATTCCTTCATGGTCCAAAGTTCCGCTTCCTGGGGAAAGACAATGGCCAGAAACGGCGCCCCTGTCTGGTGGCCGATGAAATGATAACGGTCCTTGATGCGCGCCGCCGCTTCCTTGATCTTCCAGGAGATGTCTTCGTTCATGAAAGCTCTTCCTTATCAAGCATTGTTGTCACTGTACTTATTGTGATTAGCTTCAGATGATTCAGCGAAGCTAAGCTGATACCTTTCTGTTCCCAGCGCCCGTGACAGGTCCACTTCAATGATATTATCTAGGGCTTCTTTATGCTCAAGCGGATCGTTTAATATAAGAAGAATGTTCTGAGAACTATCCTTTTCGTAGAGTCGATAAAGATAATAGCGATCCGCATAGACCCTTGCAGCATCAAGTTCATTGCCTTTTAAGGGGATTGATCCCCTTTCACTCGATCTGCCCTTCACTTCAATGAATCGTTTTATCACCGATAGTTCAGAATTTTGATCCCCCGTATATTTGTCCCTATCAGCTTCGCTTTGAAAACTGATGATGTCACATTTAGGACCCTCATATCCCTGAATATGTGATACCCGTATAGGATATCTTTCTTCTGATTCTTCAAATAGCAAGGCTTTTTCTTCGCAAATGTCCCCATCCGTAATCCGACAATATGTTCTGACCGATTCATTTGTCACTTTAGCTTTTTCGCGGATGACGATTTGCCGCCGTGTAGTTTCTTCAGGATGATGTATCTCTCTGGTAACGGTTATCTCTTTAGGGGTAGATTCCAGTTTGGGAGAAGGTTCCTCAACACCTGATGCCTTTTCCTCTTCATTCTCACTAATTGCTTCAGATGGCTTAGCTCCTTGCGGAGGTTCTTTGGGGGGCGTATAAATAATAACTGGCTGGTGATCGACCTGCGCAAACTCCTTCTTCAATTCTTCGATATCAGGTATGGCTGTTTCCCCGACAATCCTTCTTAATAATTTTATCCGATCCCCATTGCTTTCACATCTCAAAACCCTGGCGAAATCGCCCCCGTTTTCAAGGCGGAGAATGGTCGCAAGGACCGAGCCGATACTGTCAACAAAAATATCCGATCGGAACGATGCTTCTTCTTGTGGGTCCTCCAGAATGTATGCTTGATCATCCTTGAGAATCCACTGATAGGGTTCTGTCAGGGATAATTCAAGGCATAGGTTATCATAAGTAAGTGATACCTGTATGGTGCGGCATAAGACAAGATCCAACTTCTTAAAAGCACTGATTTCCTGGTATTGTTTCGTCTTGACTTGGCGAAGTGCAAATAAATATGGCTTGCACGTTTGAAAAAGATATTGAACGTTGCCATTTCGTGGACTCTTATCATGATATTTGATTTCAATCTTTATTCTTTTTCGGTCTATTGGCTCCACACCAAAGATATTTTGGACTTTCTGCGCACCTACTCGTTTGGGGAGATCGACGAAATTGATTTTGTTGATGAGTTGTTCTGGTACGTCGTCTGTATCCGCATGTCTGAGTTCACTTACAGGGAAATATTGATAACCATCCGGACCTTTACCCCACATCTGACCTTTCTTTTTGAATATTTTAACCGGTTCTTTCCAGTCGTGCCGATCCAATTCAATGTTTTCCAGGATGTTCCGATACAGCGCTCTTGCTGACTTTCCCTCTGGATCAATGAACGGCAATTCGAGGAGGATATCTATGATTTGTTTAGGAGTTAGATATGAGATACTTGGTAAAACACCGGCGTTATCCCAAGCTTCCCGCAATCTTAGCCGGTCGATATGATATTTCTCAAAAAGTGGATGCTGAAAATAGGCCGGCATGGGAAGTATCTTTTCCAATGCCCTTTCACCATACATGCAGAGTCCCGGTTTTACTCTTCTGTTTTCACTGACAGGCAGCCATTCGGTGTTTTTGATTTTCCAGTGGATATAGGAAGGTAAGACTCCTGTATATTGTCGATAATTAAAATCATATCCACGTTTATCACTCAGAACTGCATTTTCTGGGTCCTGATATCGCCATCCGGAGGCGCGATTATCAATAGCCAACCATGTTAAAATGGCTGCTGGCTCGGATTCTAAGACGCCATCGATATGGTCTATTGTTTTTATTTTATTCAACCGTGGTCTTTCCACATCTTTTCGTGATGAAGTAAAATATTCTCTGAAATTACAAGGATATTTTAAGGAATCGAGAATATAGTCTAAATAGACAGGTTCCGCCTGCTCAATGATGGTCTCGCGCGGCAAATCTGCTACGCCAAGCCATTTTAGAAAACGATTATAGACAGGATCAGCGCCCTTGAATCCAAGATCAAAATCTTCAGGTGCTGCGATGAGGTTTTCAAGGCAACAATGCCCATATAACGCTTCTAATAGGTCTCCATTGGCTGCGTACTTTGCGCTGAAATAGAGGGATCGCGCATCGGTAAAAGAACCTTTCTTATTCGGCAGAGGAATTCCGGTTGTTTCTTCTAACTTTGGAGGATCCGCGTCTTCTGGAAACATCAGGAACAATGCAATCAAGGTTTCCTGGATATATTGCTTTGATTTTTCCGGTTCTGCTGCAATCCGTCGTCTAACTTCGGCAATGATTGCGCTGGCGATATTTGCCAGGGCGTACTCGTTGACCTTAAAGTGGGATAATTTTTGCCTCAGGTCTCTCTGGTCGGCAGTGCGGAGATATGCTGCAAGACGCGCCCTCAGATCATTATTGATAAAACGCAGGTTCAACCAGGCGGGTAGATCAAATCTTTTCGCTGATTCAACCGGCGGCAAATAAATTCTGGCACTTTGGGGAATGATTCCATTTGATTCGTCCACCAGTAGATCAGGAGCCGGATCTGTGGGCACGATATCATTTGTAATCAGTCCCGTGATGACCTGTGCACGATGATTAAGATCAGTAAAGATGATGGAATTCAAACGATCCCGGAACACACTTGCTGATAATTTATCTACTGCGAGTTCATCTAACAGGGTTTTGATATGTCTGTTTTGCGTAGGCAAAATGATATCGGCAAAATCGGCAATCGGTAACCAGCTGAGGTCTTTCGCATCGATGACCTTCATGGCCGATGGCTTCATATGGTATTGCGCCAGGGTCGGGAGAATATTGCGTTCTCTCGCCTCTATCAGAAGGTGATCTCTGAAACCGAGATGAATTGTGAGCGGATCTAAATCTCTTGTCCTGGCAAGGATTCGGGCTTTGCACCACGGATCTGCATTATTGCTTTGAGACTCTGCGACACTTGCAAGAAGGCCTGCCATTTCCTTAAAGATGAATTTATTTACGTTGCTGGCCTGGGGATGTTTTCTGTTTGTTTCCAATTCAAGTGTAGCATGGCAAACAACCGGATATGGAAATAACACTTCCGTAGGAAAGAATGAGAAAAGGGGCATTGAGGCGGGGAGGTCTTCTTTTCTATCAGGGATCGCAATGACAATTTCGTATTCTTGCAGTGAGTCATTGTGTTCGTCAAGATAATCAGGGGGCACCTTCTCTGATTTTTTGAAGATATGCCACTTATGGGGTTCCGGCGGGTTTTCTTGATCGCCCGATGAAACCGCGATGCTCTTTGTGTATTCTCCCTGGTCAATAATTTTCCAAACTATTTCTTTTTGCTCCGGCAGCGTTAGGGAGAGTTCTTCGATGTTATCCGTAAAAAGAAGTATCTCGGGCTTTAGAAGATCGATTTCATTTTTCGCAGTCACAAAAGAATCAGGATTGTCAAAGGGCATGCCGATGACCGTATCGTAATCCTGACAACGAAGTTTTTCACAAAGATCGAACAGTTGATGGTTATGTCCATTGTTGATGAAAGCTGGGAAAGCCAATGAGGGAAGAATAATGTCACCAGGATGGCTTTGTTCCTCTTCGATTCTGCGCTTTAAAAAGGGATCTTTCGCTTTGAGCGCTTTTAAAGCTTCTTCATTCTTTCTGGCACTATATGTGAGAGAAAGGGCGCCACTCAAAATCAGGGGCTTGCGAGACCAATTGAGAACAGCCCTGAATCCTAAGCCTTTATTGCCAATAAGATATTTTTTGTTTCGCTTTGGGCTTAGATCGCTAATTCTCAGGGACTGCACGCCACCTACTGTAAAAGGTTTCCCAGTGTTTGCTATTACCAGTCCATCTTGCGAAAGGATCAGTTTAACTTTACCCTTGATATCCTTTTCAGCCGCGGCGTCGTTTGCGTTTTGAAGCAGTTCAAGAATTTCCCGCCCTTGATAGTCTCTGGTAATTTGTCGTTCCCGGCGATAGTCTGCAATCAACTGGTCAGGAGAAATCGAATAGATGCTTATTCTCTGTTCTTCCTGCAATGAAAGCCTGGCAACCCATTCATCAGTCGAATTTAGCACATGATCTTTTTCGTACATAGCTATCATAGGACCGGAAACATTCATTCAATTCTAATTTCAAGATTCACGATAGTTCCTGATTTTTCGTATCTTATCCACTTTTCCTGAGAAAGTTTTGTCAGCATTCGGGAAACATCCTGCTGATCCCAGAGAAAGATTCGCCAGTCTTTAGCCTCCAAGATTTCCTTGCCGGAAAGGCCTTCAAGTTTGAGCAGCCGGACAAGGTGGAAGGCTGTTCGTGGTACAACGGGAGGGCGACTGATGGTACGATGTTTTGTTCCGGTCACGAGACCAAAGTCCTGAAGTGTGGAGACCGTGTTGCGGATCAATTTTCCTTTGGATTCGGCTGTTATTTTTGGGAGCGAATCGAATTCTTGTGATAATTTTATGAAGAACCGGCTGCAATCCTCGCTGCCAATGGACAGATCATGGTTCGTCCATTTGGCCCAAATGTCGTCGGTCGCAAATTCGAAAGCGAACCGATCCCTTAAAATGAAATATAGGTAGAGGATAGAAATGAGTTCGGGGGAGTCGGGGCCATGTTCACTTGCTACAATAAGTTCTGATTGCACCCAGGGATCGGCGATATTGAGATAGCGCGTCCGGAACATCTTCCACAGCGCCATTCGAGTGCTGTAGGCATAATTGCCGAGGAACGCGCCGTCCGCCAGTGCGCGCCTTACTTGTTCAGCGCCAACGCCCTTTCCCAGTTCTTGTAAGAAAAGCCAAAATTCCCGGATGCACCCGGCCCGGATGGTGTTCCGAAAGCTGTATTGATGGTGTTGTCGGATATCGATCATCCTCTTATTGATTTCCTGCCCTTCTGATTTGTTCATTTTCCCGCTTCAAATCATCATACGATCTTAATCGCCTTCCACGGTAGCATTAATTAGAAGCTGCCAACGATCATTCTTTCTTGCACCTTTTGCTGGCTGAGATGGGTCGAGCCTTGCCGGCAGGGGCTTCTGATCAGTCACCCATTGGGATAGAGCTTCCACGTTGGTGTGTCCCGCTTTCTCCATCAGCCAGCCAAGCCGCTGGGCATAGGCCAGATTCCCTTCTTTTCTCGAAGCTTCCAATAGTTTTTTTGCATCTATCGTTTCACCCAGTTCCTGAAGGACAGTGATGACCCGGTCCAGTCCGCCGATGGATCTTGAATAGCGGATGAGATCAAGGGCGGTAGCCTCTGGTGTGGAGACGACCATATAGCCGGTTTGTACCTTGATTTGCGTGACCGGCGTGGCATCAAAATTGGTTTTGAAAAAGAAACGCAGCGAAAGATTATTTTTCTGGATTCTGCGTTGAGGCGCCGTAGTGACGACCTGGAATTGTTGCGGTTGCTGATGGGCTGCCCCGTGGAGGGCCGCAGCGCTTAAAAGGCCCACGTAATAGGGCTGCTCCAGATAGGCCATAAGATCAGCGATAAACCAGTCTGCAGGCAGAACCCCGGAAGCGCGGTACTCCAGAGGAACGATAACAAAAAAACCGCTTCGAATCCGAACGATCCTAATCTTTTTCGCCAATCGCGCGGCGGCCTTTCGGAAGGCTTCCTCTGTAATTTTTAAGCTTTGGATTGCCTCTTCTCGGGTGAAGTAATAAAGGCCCACTGCCTGCCGATCGTCGATCCATGAGGCGAGGTCTTTGGGCGATGCGCTTGCATTCTTTGGCGGCATGTCGTCATCCGATTAAATTTTTACAGATAAGACCACAAAAAGACCGAATTTGCAAACAATAACTTAAGAAAATGACGATGGACAGCTTTCTGGTTTAAGAATGTTCTTGACGCTCTGATTTGACATCCCAAACTCATAGCGAAGATGAGCTTGTTTTTGTAAGAAATAGATGCTATTTTTCTTACAAATATTCATGCAGGAACATCATGCAAAGTATCGATTCTAAAATACTAAGTCGCATATACGGTCGTGGGAAGGGTTGCGTCGTTACCCCAGGTGACTTTTTGGACCTCGGGAGCCGCCAGGCCGTGGACCTGGCGCTGCACCGGCTGGCGAAGAAAGGAAATTTGGCAGTCATTCATTGCCAAATCCAACCCTTTGGGCTCCACGCCTGTATTGAAACAGGTTCCCGCCCCAATTCGGGAATCGCCGACTCCCGAATTAAAGCTGCCTTTGGAAAAGCTCTTCTCCACTCTCTCATTCACCCATCTGGCGGAACTCATTGCCATTGAAGATCCCCTCAAGCGTGCCTTCTATGAGATCGAGAGCATTCGTGGAAACTGGTCGGTGCGGGCTTTGAAACGACAAATCGCCACCCTCTATTTTGAACGTTCCGGGCTGTCTGCGGACAAGGAAAAACTGGCCCAGATGGTCAAGGCCGGCGCGGAGACTGCGGCGCCCCAACTCGCCATTCGTGATCCCTATGTCTTCGAGTTTCTGGGGTTGCGGGCAAAGGATGCTGTGACGGAAACCAATTTGGAGGCGGCGCTGGTGGAAAACCTGCGCGACTTCCTCCTCGAAATGGGCCACGGGTTCTGCCTGGAAGCGCAGCAGAAAAGCATCGTCATTGGCGAAACGCGCGGTTTCATCGATCTTGTCTTTTATCATCGCATCCTCAAATGCCATGTTCTGGTCGAATTGAAGGTGGATGAGTTCCGCCATGAGCATATCGGCCAGCTCAATACATACGTCACCTGGTATCGCAAGCACATGCTGGCCGAAGGCGACAATCCGCCCGTCGGGCTCTTGCTCTGCACCGGCAAGGATCACGCCCTGGTCGAGTATGCGTTGGCGGCCATCGGCAACCGGCTCTTTGTGTCCAAATATCAGCTTGAACTGCCGAGCAAGGAAGATTTGGAGCGCTTCCTCGAACAAAAGCGCCGCGAGATCGACGGCGACCTCTGACCGGGAACAACCAGGCCGGAAAATGTCTACATTCTGAAATTTATGATTGATCTTGTGAATGATAAGAAGGGCATCGATAGGATATAGCATGAGCGAAGAATCCACCTACCAGCCGCCCTACACCATCACCTCAGAGATTCTGAGCCTGGTTGCCAGAATCAGCGAGGTTGTCGGGCGACTAAACGTGCTCACCGAGCAGTTCAGGGCACTGCGACTGCAGCGAATCAGCCGCATCCGTACCATTCGCGGTTCGCTGGCCATCGAGGGGAACACGTTGAGTGAAGCGCAGATCACCGCGATTCTGGATGGTAAACGTGTGATCGCCCCGCCCCGTGAGGTGCATGAGGTGCGAAACGCGCTGGCTGCTTACGACCACTTTGAGAACTGGCAACCGGAAGTGGAAAAGGACCTGCTGGATGCGCATCGTATGCTGATGGCGGGATTGATCGACGAGGCCGGCATGTACGGGCGCGGCGGCGTAGGCGTGATGGCGGGCAGGCGAGTGATCCACATGGCTCCCCCGGCGGACCGGGTACCCCAACTGATGAGCGACCTGTGCTGCTGGCTGGCTGCAACCGATGCCCATCCGCTGATTGCCGGGTCTGTCTTTCACTATGAGTTCGAGTTTATCCACCCCTTTGCCGACGGCAACGGCCGTTTAGGGCGGCTGTGGCAGAGCCTGATTCTGACCCGCTGGAACCCACTGTTTGCCGATATTCCGGTGGAAAGCCTGGTGTTCGAGCATCAGTCCGAGTATTACCAGGCGCTACAGGAAAGCACCAACCGAACCGATTCCGCGCCGTTTATTGCCTTCATGCTCCGTATGATCCTGGATGCCGTAACCACTACCGCCCCCCAAGTCACCCCCCAAGTCACCCCCCAAGTCGGCGAGCTGGTTCTGGCGCTCCGGGGAGAAATGAACCGCGAGGCATTGCAAACCGCTCTCTCCCTGCAGGACCGCAAATCCTTCCGTGAACGCTATATTCGACCGGCCCTGGCGGATGGGTTGATTGAAATGACCATCCCCGACAAGCCCAACAGCCGTCTGCAGAAATACCGCCTGACCGATAAAGGCTGCCAATGGCTGGCAGAGCAAAGGAAGGATAGCGACAGGTTTCGCTGAGGGATCATTATGTCCTCACTACGGATAAAAGTTCATCCGGCGATACATTGAGGTGCAATCTCCACTTCCTGATGAACTTCCCTTCCGACGGAAGGAGCGGATCGAGTTTTACATAGGTATCGGTAAGATGACCACGGAGGTGTCCCAGCTTTTCCGGGGAGCCGATTCCGTAGAGTTCCAGGATATAGCCCAGCCGGCGGATGACGGCGCCGATATCCATTTTTATGGCGTATTCAATCAGCCTGTCGGCGTCCAGATTCTGCCGGCGCATCCATACCCCTTTAGCGGTTTCCGAGATGCCGCCACAGTACTCAGGCTGCCGGAGACCGTCAATGACGGTTTTTTCCATGTCACTGACCATCACTTTTTCCTGCTTGGTCACCCAGTGTTCGCTGATGCCGAAAAAATGTTCCTTTTTGCAGGTAATAAATTGAAAGTCCGTGCCCATAATGTGAACAGGACGGCGTTTTTCCATGTTCGTTACGTGGACAACAAGCTGGGGTTGGGTGACCATCCCATGAATCTCCATGGCCGTGCCATGAGAAAGGTAATAACCCTTCCCGCCGGCCAGCTCACGGGCGACAATGAGCGGACTTCCCATGTATTCCCTTTCCCTTCCCAGCTCCTGAGGCACCAGGATGAAGAGGCCCGGTTTCAATCGGGTAGCCACGCCTCTGTTCACAAGCTGTCTCATGAAGCTGCTGGCGGGGAGTTCTTGAAGATCCAGAATCCTCCTGACATCCTCCAGATGGAAGACGGGTTTGTTTTCTTCATAGAGGGTGGTGACCAGGCGCACGGATTGGCGTCCCAGTGTTTTAAGGCTGTTATTGTAATTTAGGCGCATAATATGTCCTTTGGCGACAGATAATGCGCTTGAAATATAACAATATCAATGAAAATTATCTGAAGGATGCATGGCAGAGTATGCCGGTTAGGGAAGGGTCATGCGCCACTATCGGGCGCGATATTGTCAGGATCAAGCCGGGGCGTGATCTGTTTCTTCTTGCCCGGACACAGTGTGGCTGCCGCAAAGAAATCATCATCGAACTCAGGCGTATCGGAAAAGTCGATGTCCCCGTCCTTCAATGCCTTAATCTTTGCCCAGTCTGTTTTTGATTTTGATGGTGTTTTCATAATTTATAAGAGAATATTGGTATCGATAAATATTCTTTCAGATTCTGGTGTCATAGGCGTCTTCCCGGGTAAAATCTTTGAGTTTGCCTCCGCATCGATATGTCTTGAATTTCAGGCCCTTCTTCTTAGCGGGCGCGTTAACTTTATCATCATCAATAAACGTCACCAGCACCTTCGCTTCCCGAACCGGGATGAAATCACCCATGGGTATGATTTTCCCATCTTTGTACAAGGCTTCTATCGTCCTGTGCATATATAGTCCCCCAATTGACTTCAATTATCAGGTAAATTCTGATTTGGGATAATAGCAGGTCTTTCAGAAAAGTTCTATACTATAAACTTGAAATGAATATCTGCAGGCGGTCGTAAATCGACATTATGGCTAACCTGATCCACTGGCCGCTTTTTGTCCGCAGAAAATCCGCTAAAAAACCGCTTTTTGTCCGAAACTTTTTCTTCCTTCTGGGGTAGAACTCCGGCGACACTCTTTTCCCGCAGCAAGAAAATGAAATTTATCAGTTTTCCAGTGTAACGATCTCCGGCGCCAGCCCGGGAGATGAATATTCTGTGCCTGGAGTTGCCAGGCGTGACTATGTTGCCTGTGTTCTTTGATTCGTTTCAATTTTTGTCCTTTAATCAGATCATGTTTGAATGCCGCTGCCCCCATGACGGAAAGATGCTTGCCGAAATCGCCAGGCCTCCAATGCAGGCCATGACGGGTGGGCAGCTATGCGCCTGTGGCCGGTGGCTGATTCCCAGGATTGATCTGGAGTTCGACCAGATCATTCGCACCGTCCGCTGTGTTTGCGGATACCAGAGCACCGGGGTGGCTGGCTTTGTGGTGCGCATCCAGTGTCCCAAATGTAGAAAGATCATTAGCTTTTAGAGGCCCCCCGAGGCCCGCAATACCAATGATTTCAAAGGAGCAGGCTCCGAGGCTCCCGAAGCCCATGCCGCAGTTGACGCATGGGCTTATCTTTTTCCGGATATCGGAAAGAGCTTTTCTCAAAGGGCTTCCAACGGGTGTATGAGGGCATACGGGCGGATTGCCCGGAGCTATTCCCCTTTGCCGATCCCAGCGACCTGATCGCCTTTTTCCATGACCAGGCGGCGGATCTGGACCGGAAAGACGCGATACTCTTCGATCTTGTTTCCCGCTACCGGAACGACAACCGGCATCGCGACATCGCCCCGCTTTTCATTGTCCTTTTTACTCCGGCTTTGGCGAGCATCTACGCCTCCGCCCGGCGGAGGCATCCCGCAATCGACCGGGAGGATCTCATCCAGGACCTCTGCCTTTTTCTCATCCAGATCATCAGGGAAAGCGCCATCACTCCATACAAAGTAGCCGGCCGGATCGTCGGGGAGCTGAAAAACCGTGTCCGGGGATTATCGACTCTGATCCCGGATGAGGGATTCGTTGCACTGAAAGGAGATGGCTCGGACGAATTCGAGGCGAACCGGACTTATGACCCTGCCAGCGACAGTGAAGAATTTCCTATCAACAAGATCGTCCAAGAGACCACCGCCTTCTTGGACCATCTGATCCGGGCAAGGAAGATCACGAAGCAGGATAAGCGAATAATCATGGAAACGCTCATCAAGGGCAAATCCCTCAAGGACATCGTGTCTCCGAGCGACTACGACCGCCTCAAGCACCGACGGCTCAAGATCATGGGGCTCATAAAGAAATATTTCGCCAAGTAGTTTAATTTATATGGGCAATAAAGATTTATTTTCCCCTGGAGAACTTTTTTTGACGTATCCAGGTAGGAGGCAATTTTTTTCAGGAGGAGGATCATGGACAGCCCCAAACCGACAAACACAACCCGTATCGTCAGAGATGCCTTCATCGACATGGCCCTGTACCTGGAGTGCCTGTTTCTCCTCCACGGCGTGAACGACATCCTGGTCGAAGACATTGTCCACTGCATGGAGGAAGGCTACGCCAATACCATGAAAAATCTCAGGAAGCATGAAGTTGCGCCACCAAAGAGCAAACGCAGGACCGCCGTGGATCGTTTTCTCAAGAAACTGGAAGAAGACGGGATCTGATCGGGGGCTGTCCGGGGGGTGAATCTCAATGAAAGGAGGATCGGTTATGGACATTCATGAATATCCAGTCGCTTTGGAAGCAGCAGCGGAGGTGATGACTCTGGGAAGGATGGTTTTGAGGATCGAGGATTCCGGGATGGCGGTTTCGGAAGGCATGGCGACCTATGGCGAAGTCTTGGGGAAGGAGGCGCACCCGCCTGTTGCCCCGGATGAAAACCCTTTTCAAAGTGGCGACGGCGCCAATGGTTTCTATCTCTCCAAGAGCCGCCTGAACCGTTACATCGCCTGCCCCCGCAGTTATCTTCTGCATTACGATCTGGGGGTTGTCCCTATCCGGCCGGACCGGGATCTCCTCATCGGCCGGTCCACCCACCGGCTTATTGCCGCCCATCACCTGGCCCGGAAGAAGGAAGAGTTCATCGATGCACAGGGCGTTCTCGATGGTTTCTGGTCAAAGTACACACCCGAGGGCGAGGAGGCAGATGCAACAATTCGCCAGGAGATGGAGACGGCGCAGACGGAATCCCTCCGGTATGCGCAATTGTTCCTCCGGGAAGCGCCCCTCGATCCGCTGGAAATCGAACGGGCATTTTCCCTTCCCCTCGTCGATCTCGAAAACGGCGACACCCTGCCGGTACCCCTGGTCGGCGTCATCGATCTCGTGGATCAGCCGAACGGCCTCCTGCGCCCCCTGGAGATCAAGACCCGCGCCCGCAAGGCCGATGCCTGGCAGGTGCGCCTGGCGCTGGAGCTGACCTGTTACGCCTGGTGGGTCCGGCAGCGGCTCAAAGAAAGCGGCGCCCGCGAACCCGATGAAATCCCCGTCGGTTACGTCAACATCATCAAGACCAAAACCCCCACGATCCAGTGGCAGACGGATTGCCGCACCATCACCGATTTTATCGCCCTCTACCATACCGCCCGGGCCGTCTATGAAAACATCATGGACCGGCGGTTCTATCTGAATCCGGGAACGCACTGTAACTGGTGCGATTTCCCCGCCGTCTGCGGGAAGGACAAGGACAAGATCGTGCGGGTCTTCGGCGACGCCACGTACCTTCGCCTCTGGGAAGCGGATCTGATCTGAGCTGTCCGGGGGTGAAGGGAGGTGAGGCGATGGAGCTGAAGGAATCGGAAAGGATCAGGAAGGACGAAGCGGGAAAGAGAATTCTATGCATCGGCAAAATCTACAAAGGCAAGAAAACCATGATTTTTGCCTTTCCACGGAAAGGAGGAAACGAAGATGTCACAGTTTCACAAGGCAGAGAGGAAGAAGGGAAAGCTTAGACTGGCCATCGCTGGTCCCGCGGGATCGGGGAAGACCTATTCGGCGCTCCTGATCGCTCTGGGTCTGGGCGGCCGGATCGCCATGATCGACACGGAACGGGGTTCCGGGGAACTCTACGACCACCTGGGGGAATACGACGCCTGCACCATCCATCCGCCCTTCGAACCCAAAAAATACGTCGAGACCATCCGGGCGGCGGAAGATCTGGGCTACGAGACGATCATCATCGATTCCCTGTCCCACGCCTGGGTGGGTCAGGGAGGCTTGCTGGACGTCCACGGACATATCGCCGACAAGACGGGCAACTCCTGGAGCGCCTGGCGGCAGGTGACGCCGAAACACAACGAACTGGTGGATGCTATGCTCCAGTCCAAATGTCACGTCATCGCCACCATGCGGAGCAAGATGGAATACGCCCAGGTGGAGGAAAACGGGAAGAAGCAGGTCAAGAAGCTGGGCATGAGCCCCATCCAGCGGGACGGCATGGAGTACGAGTTCACCGTCTTCATCGATCTCGATCAGCAGCACACCGCCACGACCACCAAGGACCGGACGACGCTCTTCGACGGCCAGTACTTCGTGCCCACCGTCGAGACGGGCAGGACGCTTCTTGCCTGGCTGGAGAACAACGGGCAGGTGGTGCCGGGAGCGGTCGCACAGGAGAAGCCGCTTGTCGGAAGGCAGCAGGAAGAAGCCCAGGGAGACCGGGGCAAGGTTGGAGCAGCCAAAGCAGAGGCATTCCCGCAGAAAGTTGCGACGCAGCAGGCTGGGTCAACGGGGCGGGACGCGGCATCCGCCACTTTGCCGCCGGCAGGCCAGGCCGTTCAGTCAGAGAAAGACGATGAGACGGGGAAGGCTTCCGCGGCTGCGGCGCTTTCACAGCAGGCATGGCAAACCGGCGAGACGGGGAAACATTCCGCAGCCGCCACGCCGCAGGGTGAGAAGAAGCAGGCAACGCCCGTCGGGATGAGCAACGGACTGAAGACCCTTTTCGCGAAAATCGGCGCCCTCGACCTGCCGCGGGAGGGTTACAAACGCTACTGCTACAAACGCTACGGCATCGCCTCCCTGACGGAGATGACGCCGGAACAGATCGCCGAGCAGGCGAAGATCCTCGATTCCCTCAAGCGGCCCGCGCGTCTGAAGGAGTTCAGGGCCGTCCTGGAGGGATTCGGTGGTAATGGCCAGGGCACGGAAAGAACAGCGTCCATGAGTGCACCTTCCCTGAACGCCTCCGCGACGGAAGCGGCACCGGTTTCAGTGCGAGGTGCCGGCGGACCGGTCCCGATCGCATCCCAGGCAGCCTCGGGAACTGCCACGGCCGCCGGTGGGTTTGACCTGTTTTAACAAAATCTAAGCCCCGTCCCTCCTGTGGCGAAAGGGAAGCAGCATGATGCGCCTCACCACGTGGAGGGATGGGGCGATTGAATGGAAGGAGAACGACCATGAAGATTGAAAAGATCACTTTACAGGATTTCAAATGCTTCGAGGATCTGAATATCCGGTTCACCAAACCCGTCAACCTGATCTTTGGAGAGAACGCCTCGGGTAAAACGACGATTGCCCAGGCAATCGCCCTGACCCTGACCGGCCGGGTTAATGGACAGAACGGCGGCGGCAGCGACCGGCGTCCCCTGGTGCGCCATGCTGCGGAGGATTTCGCCGTCTCTGTCTCCCTTTCCCAAAACGGCGTCCCCGGTCGTTTAGAACATTACGATCTGACCCAGTACACCAGCGCCAAGGAGAGCACCGATCCCGAGGTATTGTTCCAGGGACTGAACACTAACCGGGAGACCCTTGGGGCTCTCCTGGAGACAACCGGCTTCCTGCACCTCCACCCCGACGAGAAGAAGCGGATCCTCTTCGATCTGCTGCCGAACCTGAAGGTGGACGGGAGCAACATGGCCCGCCATCTGGCCGCCTGGCTAAAAGCCCGGCCGGAACTCTTCGCGAAGCACGGCATCGTCCCGGAGGAGGAACTCATGGGGATGCTTGCTTCTCCTGCCACCCTGGAAGAAGCCTACAACCAGGCTTACGAAGAACGGCGGATCGCCCGGCGGGAGCTGAAGATCATGGGCGATTCTCCCCGGATTGGGGACACCTTGCGGCAAGGTGTCCCCTTGGGACTGACCAGGGAACAACTGGAGACAAGCCTCAACGGGAAACGCGAGGAACTGTCCTCACTCCATGTCGCTATCGGCGAGACGAAGGGCATGGCGGAGGGGGAGCGCAGGCAGATCGAGCGGGAACTGGCAGCCATCGCCCAGGAATTGGCACGCCTTGAGACGGTTCTGCGTGATGCCGATCCTTCTGAACTGGAAGCCCGGCTCGACGATCTGGAAAAAGAGCGCCTTGCCGTCGGCAAAGAAATCCAGAGACTGAAGGAAGACTACGCCGCCCTCCAGCGGGAGACGGGGAAACTCCTGGCCCGGCAGGAACAGGAAGAAAAGAGCAGGGCAAAGGCAAAGACCTTCACCGGCCACTGCCCGGTATTTCCCGAGGTGATCTGCAAGACCAAGGCAGTGACCTCCAGAATCACGGCTGTCGTTGCCGATCATGCCGGAATCGATGCCGCCATCGAAGCGCAGACCGGAAAGACGAACGACGTTGTGCGACGCCTCAGAGAAAAGGAAGAGACGCTGAATCAGACGAACGGTGGGATCGCCGCCGCCAAAAACGCCTTGGCCAGACTGGCTGAGGCTCAACGGAAAGAGAGCGAACTCCGGAAGAAGCGGCGGGAGCTGGAGGCGGTCCTGGCTTCCGTGGGCGAAGACAAGGCAGCGGAAACGGAGCGGTTGAAGGAGCGGATCACCCTCCTGCAAAGTCAGCATCAAGAGGAAACGGCACTCCTGGCAGCCTTGGAGAAGGCGGAGCGCATCCGGGCCCTGGAGGTGCGGGCCAACAAGCTGGAAGTCCTCACCCAGGCCTTCTCTCCCAAGGGCATCATGTCCGAACTCATGCAGAGCGCCTCCTCCTCTCTGATGACCCTGGCCAACGGCCTGATGGGGGAACTGACCGGCAACCGTTACGCCCTGGATATCGATTTCGAGGAAGGCTTCCGGATCTTCCTCTGCGATTACGAGAAGAGCGCTCGGACGGAGAGCAATCTCATCTCCGCCAGTGAGCGGTTCCGGGTGGGCATCGTCCTGCAGGCGGTCCTGAGCGAACTGGCGGGGCTGCGCTTCATGGTCATCGACGGCATTGACGTCCTGGATCAGACCAACCGGGGCTTTTTCTTCCAGTTCCTCCGGAAGGCGCTGCCGCGCTTCGACCAGATCATCGGCTTCTGCACCACCGGCCAGCAGGCACCGAAGAATCCGGGGCTGCCCGAGGTGGATTTCTTTCTCCTGGCCAACCGGCAGTTGAGGCAGATCGCGGCGTGAGATGAAACGGACGGGGCACCCGAAGAGAGAAGACGGCTATACCATGATCTTCAACGAACTCCTGGAGGCCTTGATGTGCGCCGACATCCCCAAGCGGGCGCGGCGGCTCATCGATGTGCAGATGCGCTTCTCCTTCGGGTGCGGTCCGAAGACGTTTACCAGCTTGACCAAGAGCGAATACGCAGCCCTGGCCAACCTGGACTGGTCGGACACCCATCGCGCCCTGCAATGGCTCCTGGAAAAGAAGATTTTTGAGCAGGACGAAAAGGACATGAAGCGATACCGGCTTAACAAATACTATCGCGACTGGCTGGTCCAGGTGGGATTGCGGGATCTGCCGGACTTCAAGAACCATCTCAGCAGGATGGTCAAGAAGCACCTCGGTCTCTCTGGTAAAACGCCAGATCCCCAACCTGGCAAAACACCAGAGGCGGCGGCGTCCCCGATCTGGCGAAACACCAGACGCCCATCTGGTGAAACGCCAGATAACGATCTGGCAAAACGCCAGACGGAACGCGATGATTCTTCTTTACAATCCAACGGTTGCGGCCTCCTAAAGAAAAAGAAAAGAAAAGGTAAAGAAAACAAAGATTATGAAGAAGTATATTCATACTTCTTCTGTCGCGACCTCGCCGGTCTGTTGGAAGGTCATCCCTTCTTTGCCGGTCTGAAAACGGACGCGGATTTCTGGAACGCCCTGGCTGCCGCCTACCCTGACCAGGACATCCCCATGCAGATCAACCGCATGACCGCCTGGCTAATCGCCAACCCCAACAAACGGTACAAGAATTACAGACGTTTCATTCAAGGCTGGCTATCCAGAGCCGAACGAAAGGAGAACGATCATGGAAAAGCAGCTCCCGAGCAACGTCGAGGAGATCGGGACGATTCTCAAGAAAGGCCCGCTCCCTTTTCCGATATCCCCCCGGAACTCATCGCCTGAGTCGGAAAAGAGATGCCCGGATTGCGGCGCACCGCTCCGTTCCATCTTCATGGATCATCCGTCTTACCTAAAGGTCACCGGGAAGGAGCCCCACTGGTCGGAGCTCCCCTGCGAGGCCTGCGAGCGCGAGCGGTTCCTCCGCGAGATGGAGGAGCGGACCAGAGACGCCGCCCAGCAGCGATTGAATACCCTGCTTGCCAACAGCATGCTCCGGGAGAGGTTCATCGGCAAGACCTTCGAGAATTTTCACCCCTTCGGAAAGGACAGGGAAAAGCAGCTCCGTGTCCTTTCCATCGCACGGGACTTCGCCGACGACTTCCTCCACCATCGCCAAGTGGGGACGTGGCTCCTCTTCATGGGCAACGTAGGCACGGGCAAGAGCCACTTCTGTGCCGCCATCATCAACAAGGTAATCCGTGGCGGCTGCACGGCGTTATTCACCAAGGCCCCCCGCCTCCTGAGAGAGGTCAAGGACACCTTCCACCGGGATTCGGAGATTTCCCAGAGCGAGATCATCGCCCGGATGGGTGAGATAGACCTCCTGGTGATCGACGAGGTGGGCATCCAGTTCGGTACGGATACGGAACGGATGATCCTCTATGAGATCCTCGACCTGCGTTACGAGGCCATGCTGCCCGTGATCCTCACAACGAACATCACCGACTTGAAGAGCCTGGAGAAGCTTCTGGGGGAGCGGATCATCGATCGTCTTTTCGAGGGGGAATCGAAGATCGTCGTCTTCGAGTGGGAGAGTCATCGGAGATTTCAGAAGGCGGGAGGGCCGACGGGAACGGCGGGAGTGACGCCGGCGCGGACCGCTGGTCCGGGGGCTACGGGACAAACCGAGAAAAGAACGACCGCATCGTTCAAGGTGGATGCCGGGATTTCCGTACCTGAGGGGCGGCGCCGATGAGGCACCTGACTTTCTCCCTGCCCTTTCTGCCGCCGTCCCTGAACGTTTATCGGAAGGATCATTGGCGGAAGCAGCGGGGCGAGGAAAAGACCTGGAAGGATTACATCGCCGTGAAATGGGCGGAGCTGGGCAGGCCGAATCTGAACTCCATCCGGATCGGCATGGTCTTTACCTTCCCCGACCGGCGGACCCGCGACCTGGACAACTACCTGGCCACAGGGAGCAAGCTGGTGGGGGATGCCATCAAGGGGCACTTCATCCCCGATGACAGCCCGGAGCACCTGACGGCCTGGAGCTTCCGGTTCGAGTTTGGGGGAGAGGCCAAGACAACCGTGGTGATCGAGGAGGCGAATAGGAATGCAGATGGTTGCTTTTTTGGAAAACAGACGACGTTCTGGGAAGATCCCTCCGCACCGTCAAGGAAGGCGACTGCCGGGGAGCCGGTTTTATCAGGATGGCTTTCAGGCAGGCAAACAACGGAGGTCGTGTCTGCCACCGGCCGCCAGACTTGCACGCTTTACGAAACCTGCAACACTCCCCTGTGTCCTCTGGATGGGAGCAGCCTCAACGGCATCTGGTATCCCGATGAAGAGATCTGCCGTTCCCGCGTCCATGGGAACCTTTCCTGGATGAAGGCGCAGAGAAAACTCTCCCGGGTTGCCGCTGGCGGGTACTTCACCGTCGAGATGCTGAACCGCCTGGTTGTTATCAGAAAGGGGATCGCCGGTCTCGATCCGAACCTTCCGGAGGAGCCGCAGTTGCGAACCTGGTTCCAGAAGCGGGCGGAGAAACAGGACGCGCCTTCCGAGGCGAAGGTCGCCCGGACCCGGCATCTGAAAAAATACCGTTTCAAGAGACAGGTTGATGGGGAGGGTTAGAGACCATTTTTAAAACGGTCGAGACGGCGGGGTCTAACAAAAATTCAGGGTTGAGACGGCGCGTCCTACGACCTGAAACTTTTGGAGAGGGGTAAACCACGCACCCAGGGTTTTTGAGGATGATCGAACAGGACAGAAAAAACCAATCACCAGCGGAAGAAAAAGGAGAAAGAACGTCCTCCGCTGCCCCGCCCTTCACGAAACGGTACTACCGGGTCGATGAGGTCGCTCATTATTTTTCTGTCTCTGACCGCACGATCTACCGCCTCATCGACACCGGCGACATCAAAGCGATCCGCCTCCGGGACTGCATCCGGGTCTCCGCGGAAGAGATCCGGGAATTTGAGGATAGAGCACTCGTCGTTTTTTAGGAAAATGACAAATGCAATATGAGAAAATATCTACCACGGACCCTTCAAGTTGTGTTATGGCATCCCTGAAAAGGGGTGTTTTGTGCATGAAGGGTGGAATATACTCCGATGAGCGCTGTCCTGTATGCGATGGTCACTATCGGGACTACGGCAATGCCTTGTCTTGTCCGGAACATCCAAAATGCAAGGCATCGAACCACAAAGTTATTTTTGGTAACGTAACCAAACGGTTCAAATCATACCAAGAAGCTACTCGATTTCTGACGGGACTCAGATTTAAAACCGATGAAAATACTTTCGATGAGCGCGATTATCGTAAAGATAACCCCCTTGGATTTTCCAATTTATCAAGCAAGTGGCTTCAGTACCGGCTGGATGAGGTGAGACCGGGATCATACAAAAACCTTGTTTCCCATGTCCGCTATGCCCAGGCACATTTTGAGAATATGAATGTCAAAGATATCCGCTATGGGCATCTTGAAGACTTCATAAAATCAATCACCCTTTCCGATAAATCAAGGCACAATATTATTTCCACCCTGCATTCCCTGTTCGTATGGCTGAAAAAGCGTCAGGAAATACGAGTTCTACCGGAGTTTCCCACGGTCTCCTTTGAACTGAAGATGCGGCGGACCATAAGCAAGGAAATGCAATCGCAGATCATGGATGAGGTAAAGCGGATTTGTCCTAATCCCAAAGTCTTCTTGGGCATTAAATGGCTTTCAACCTATATCAGCATCAGGCCGGGAGAAATGTTGAGCCTGAAAGAGGGAAACATTGACCGGGAAAACGGCTATCTCTATTTCCCCCATCCGAAAGAAAAAAAATCAAAAGCCGTGCCCATCCTGCCGGAAGATGTGGAGCTCCTGAAATCCTTTGTGTCCTCATTTCCGGCAATGCCTTTTTTCCGTCATATTGCGGGGATCCGTGGCGTTGCCGAAAACGCAGCGTTTGGCGAAAAATATCTCTATAAGTGGTGGGTAAAGGCCTGTGATAATCTCGGCATCAAAGGAGTTGACCTTTACGGCGGCACCCGGCACAGCTCAGCCAGGGCGCTTCGAACGCATAGAACTCCGGAAGAAATAAAACGGGCAACCATGCACACGACAAACAAGGCATTTGAACGCTACTTCCAGATGGAAGCGGACGATGTGAGGAACATCTACCGGGACACCGTAGTCACTTTTGCCCCTGACAATGCTGACAAGGAATTGACAAGGAAAAAAGTGACCTAAGTTATTGAAATCATGGTGGAGGCGGGGGGAATCGAACCCGCGTCCCACGGC
>Ga0302247_1000380_pt1 | contig 44621 bp, 28 predicted proteins | sample AAG_UR_Ile_MG_FD_193529 | JGI IMG/M metagenome (GOLD analysis project Ga0302247, IMG submission 193529) | Enriched activated sludge microbial communities from anaerobic digester in WTTP, New Holstein, Wisconsin, United States - AAG_UR_Ile | ecosystem: Engineered > Bioreactor > Anaerobic >...
TTTAATGGTCTCTCGTGGTCCAGAATCGAGAGCTCCGTTGGTGTGAACCTTCGCGACATCCAGGGTACCAATGCCAGGGATATCTGGGTCGTGGGAAGTTCGGCCAATCTGCTCCACTACGATGGAATTCGCTTTTCTCCCATGACGATTCCCGGATACCCCGTGACGAATCGGATCCATATTCGTCCGAATGGAAATCGATTGATCACGGCGGACACGAAATACATGGAATATCGCAAGATGAGTTCTACAAATGACGCTTGTTTTTCCACCATTCCACTCTATTGTCAGGAAAACCGATTCTTCGACACCCACGGACTCCCGGATCGGTTTGATCAGTATCAGCAAAACGCGGGGCTGACTGGCCCGGAAGCGTCTTTCTCTTTTGTCGCTCCCTTTTCAGGACGTTTTCAATGGACCATGACTCATTCCGCTGCCAACGCCCGCATCATCGCTCTTTCTGAAGAACAGGCAAACATCTGTGATTCTGCTCAGATCATCGGTATTTCCACTTCTGGAGTTGACCCTGATACTCAGACCTTGGAATTGTCGCTCCTCAGGAATACCAAAATAGTTATTGTTTTGGATGCGCCTGATTCCATGGCTGGATATCTTCAAACCACATGTGACCGGAATGGTCATGTCGATTGAAAATCAACTCAACATTTGCAACTGACGGATGAAGGCGGCGCGGTCCGGCGCCGAGAAGAGGGCCGAGCCCGAAACCAGCAGGTTGGCGCCGGCGGCCACCACCCGGGGGGCGGTGTTCAGGTCGACACCGCCGTCCACCTCGAGGAGGACATCGGGGCGGCCCGCCTGGTCCAGGATCTTGCGGCACTGGGCGAGCTTGACTAGCCCGCCGGGGATGAACGCCTGGCCGCCGAAGCCCGGGTTCACCGTCATGATCAGCACCAGGTCCAGCACGTCCCAGACGTGCTCGAGGGCGGACACCGGGGTCGACGGGTTCAGCGAGACGCCGGCCTTCGCGCCGCGCTTGCGGATGTGGGTGAGCGTGCGGTGCAGATGCACGTCGGCCTCTACGTGGACGGTGACGATGGCGGCGCCGGCGTCGAGGAAGGCGTCCACGTGGCGGGCCGGCTGCGAGATCATCAGGTGGACGTCCTGGGGGATGCCCACCTTCGCCAGCGCGCGGACCAGGCCGGGTCCGTAGGTGATGTTGGGCACGAAGTCGCCGTCCATCACATCAATATGCAAATAATCACAGCCCCGGATGGACTCGATCTCCCGGTCCAGGTGGAGCAGGTCGGCGCTCAACAGCGAGGGAGCCACTCGCACGGTCATGGTTTCACCCCTTCCGGCGCAGCCGGGCGACGTAGAAGCCGTCGGTGTTGTGGCGGTGCGGCAGCAGCACCAGGTCCCCCTCGGCGTTGACGCAGCCGTCCCACAAGAGCCCGTCGACCACGGGCGGACCGACGCGCTCGAACTCGGGGTGCAGCGCGAGGAAGGCGGCGACCTGCTCGGTCGTCTCGGGGGGCCAGAACGTGCAGACCACGTACGCCAGGAGGCCGCCGGGGGCGACCCTGGCGGCCATGGCCTCGAGCAACTGGGCCTGACGCCGGGCCATGGAGCTGGCCTCTTCGCGGGTCAGCCGCCACTTGGCCTCGGGGTGCCGGCGCAGCACGCCCAGGCCCGAGCAGGGGGCGTCGAGGAGCACCACGTCGAACTGACCCGCGGGCTGCTCCTTGATCAGGTTCATCGTGTCGGTGGACACGCAGGTGACGCCGGCGCGCCGGGCGCGGGCCAGAAGCGCGTCCATCTTGGAGGCCTTCAGATCCACGGCCACGATCTCGGCCTGGTTGGACAGCCGCGCCGCCAGGTGCAGGGACTTGCCGCCGGTGCCCGCGCAGGCGTCGAGGATGCGGGTGCCCGGGCGCGGATCCACGAAGAACACCACCAACTGGGAGCCCTCGTCCTGGACCAGGTACCAGCCCTCGCGGTGCAGATCCTGCCGGATGGGGTCCGGGAGCCCCTGCACCTCGACGCCCACCGGGGACAGGCGCGTGGGGGAGATGGCCGAGTCGGGGAACTGTTGGGACAACTTGGCGATCAGCCCGTCGCGGTCCGTGCGCAGCACGTTGGCGCGCAGGATGGTGCGCGCGCGCTGGTTGAGCGCCTCGAGGAGCGCCTCGGCCTCGTCCGGACCCACCGTGTCCACGGCCGCCTGCACCATCCAGGGGGCGAACGAGTGGACCATCCCCAGCCGCGCGAGGCGGTCGGTGTCGGGCGAAAAGGGCGGCTCCCCCTGGTGGGAGAGCTTGCGCAGCACGGCGTTGACGAAGCCCGACGGCGTGGTCCCCACGTGCAGCCGGGTCAGTTCCACGGCCCGGTCCACCGCGATCGCGGCCGGGATGTTCTGCATGAACAGGATCTGATACGCGCCGATGAGCAGCTGGCGTCGCACGAACGGATGGCAGTGGTCCAGCGACGAGGTCGCGTACTCGGACACCGCCCGCTCCAGGCGGGTGCGGTGACGCAGCACGCCGAACAACAGCTCCTTGCTCAGGGCGCGGACCTCCCGCGAGAGGTTGCCGCTCATCGCCACGGCGTCGAATGCGATGGAGGCGTAGGCGTTGTGGCGTTCCACCCGGGCCAGCACTTCCTGGGCCAGCAGGCGGGGTTCGTCGGAGAGGTTCATTCTTTTCCTCGCAGTACCGTCTTGTCCAGCAGTGGGTGGCCGGCCAGCACGGGCGCGGCCGGCATGCGTCTTCCTCCGGGCCATTGCAGTTCTCCCGCCACCACCGCGTCCTGTCCGCAGGCGATGGCCAGTCCGCAGGGGGTCAGCCCCAGCACGGTCCCCGGCGGGGCCGAGGCCGCAAGCACCATGGGGTTGAAAAATTTAATCCGATGCTCGCCATGGAAGGCGTAGGCGCCGGGCCGCGAATCAAAGGCCCGCAGGTGATCGGCCACCTCCCGGGCGGACCGGCGCCAGTCGATCAGCGCCGTCTCGGTGGTGATCAGGGGCGCCCGCGTGGCCAGCACTTCGTTTTGAGGAACGCGCGGGAGCCGCTCCCCGGCCGCCTCTTCCTCGGCCAGCACGCCGGCCAGCGTCGCCGCCCCCAGTTGGGCCAGGCGGCAGAGGAGACGATCGGCGTTCTCGTCGGGGTCCACGGGCGTCCGGACCTGGCGCACCAGGTCGCCGGCGTCCATCTCCTCGTTCATCTGCATGACCGAGACCCCAGTGACCGGCTCCCCGTGGAACAGCGTCCAGGGGACCGGCGCCGGACCCCGCCAACTTGGCAGAAGCGACGGGTGGATGTTCAGGGCCCCGTGGCGGGCGGCCCCGAGCACGGCCGCCGGCAGGATGCGGCCGAAGGCGACGACCACGAGGTAGTCCGCCCCGAGGGCGCGCAGCCGGTCGGCGAAGGCCGCGGTGCGCACCGCCTTCGGGGTGATGACCTCGAGGCCCAGCGCCCGCGCTCTCTCCTCCACCGGGGTCGGCTGGCACCTCTGCCCGCGTCCGCACGGCCGCGGCGGCTGGGTCACCACGAGGCAAATCTCGTGGTCGGCCGCCAGCGCGTCCAGCGCGGGGAGGGCGAAGTCCGGGGAGCCGAAGAAGATGATGCGCACGCGACCCAACCTCGAAGCCGGGCCCGACGGTGGCCCGAAAGTTCAGCTAGAATGACAGAAGGGACATTGACTTGTCCATGCTTTTTTTCAACTTCTCGAAGTCCGCGGCGAGCAGCATCCGCAGCGGTCCGGGGAACTCCGAGACCTGGACCAGGATGTCCTGGTGGACCCGACGCGCGGCGGCCGGACTGCCGCCGAAGAACTGGTCGGGCGGCAGGGTGCGCAGGTTCTCCTCGAGGGTGCGGAAGCGACGGCGCTGGAGCTCGGCGGCGGGCACCCCCTCGGGCAGCGCGGGACCGCCCAGTTGGAACAGGCGGACCGCGTAGGCGAGGGTCCAGCTCTCGGCCAACGTGAGGCCGGCCCGGATGCAGGCCTCGGACCAGGGCGTGCCGCCGAAGAGCAGGTGCACGGCCCGCACCCACAGGGGATCGAAGTCCGGATCGTCGAACAACGGGTGCCAGGCGGCCGGGACCGAAACCGGCGGCGCGCAGTCGCACAGCGCGCAGGCCAGATCCGGCGCGAAGTGCTCCACCACGCCCGAGAAGAGCAGGGGCTTGGGATCAAGCGGCGGCAGGTGGCGCCGGAACTCGGCGCCGTCGGCGGGGACGGGACAACGGGTCGCCGTGATCGCCAGGCGGATCGCCTCGCGACGGCAGCGCAGCAGCCACTTCACCTCCTCGTCCGGGGAGATCAACTGGCGCCGCACCGCCCAGTCGATGGGGTCCGACAGCGTGCGCGTCAGGTCCGCGGCGAAGGAGGAACCGGCGCCCGCCAGCGCCAGCAGGTGCTGGAGGATCGGCGCGTAGCCCTCGAGGTCCCCCACTCGACCCGCCTCCCACGACATCCGCACCGTGAACTGGGGGAGGGCCAGCTCGATCGCCCCCGTGAACCCGGACTGATGAAGTCGCAGGAAGTGCAAGGCGACGTTGCCGTCGAAGGGCCCCTCGGAGGGGGCCGGCTGCGGACGCTCCGGAGCCGGATCGAACCCGCCGGCGGGCACCACGACGGTGTTGCGTCTCAGGATGCCCGGCGCGGTCACCTGCTCGGCCGGCGCGCCCCGTGGAGGCTCGAGGACGCGGCGCTCGGAGGTGCCCAGGTTGAAGACCTCCTCGGCCAGGGGAAGCTCGGCCGAAAACGCCGGGTTTTCAATGGAAAAGGCCGGGGCAGCGGCGTCAGGGGACGGCACCTGGGCATCGAACAACGGGTCCTCGACGGGAGACGCCGGTTCCACGGCCTCGAAGGCGGACTTCGCGGACCCGTTCCCGACGGGCTCGTCGTCCAGGTCGTCGATGACCGGGTGGGGTTCGGTGAACGCGGGTTCGCGAGGCACGGGGACGCCCCCGAGGGTGAAGAGCTCATCCCCCAGGGCCGGCAGATCGGGCCCCGACTCGAGATCGGGCGGACGGTGGACGGGGACGTCCGGTGGACGGTGGACGGGGACGTCCGGTGGACGGTGGACGGGGACGTCCGGCGGACGGTGGACGGGGACGTCCGGCGGACGGTGGACCGACCGCTTCTCCAGGGCGTCGAGGCGACGACCCAGCTCCTCCTTCAGTTGGAGCCACTGGGCCGGGAGCCGGAAGCTCCTCGGTTCCTGACGGTCCTCGAGCAGGCGCAGCGGCACCGTCCCGGGGATCTGGGAGGCCGCGGCGTCCACCTCGATCACCAGGTCCACGGGATCGGCCTTCGGCATTCCGGCCCAGAAGTGCACCTGGGGAAATTCGGCGCGCAGCGTGTCCTCGATGGGAAAGGCCAGTTCCTGGCGGTCCGGTATCTGAATTCTCGGCATGGAGAGAACCTCGATTCCATGGAGGTTCTATCAGGTTCCCAAGGTTCGATCAACCCCGAGCGATCCCGACCTCCCCCGGATGGTAAAAAGAAAAAAACCGGATTGACAGCCGCGGTGTTTGAGGGTAACAAAAAAGCGTGTGATGAAAATTCGAGTGGTTCGGGGAATTTGAATCACCGTTTTTTCATGTCCCTTTGATCAGTAGAACACAAACGAACGAACAGGAGGACCCCATGAAGACCAGGACTCTCACCCCCTTTCTCTGTCTCGCACTGGCGCTGGCCGCCGCCTGTGAAACCGCGACGCCCCGCCCGAACATCCTGCCCGAGCCGTTCCCCATGACCGCCCAGGAACCCATGCGTGACGTGGACCTGATCTTCGTCGTGGACACCTCGCTCTCCATGGTGGACAAGCAGGCCCAGTTGCGGGCGAACTTCCCGCGACTGGTCGCCCGCCTGCAGGCCATCTCCGGCGGCCTGCCCAATCTGCACCTGGGGGTCATCACCCCCGACCTGGGCACCGGCCTCCAGGACATCCCCGGCTGCTCCGCAGAAGGCGAGGCCGGCCTGTTCCGCAAGGGTCTGAACGATGATTGCGCGAACCCTGGACATCATTACATCGTGGACGTGGAGCCGCGCGGGTGCGACATCCAGAAGGTCTCCATCGGCCCGACGACCTCGTGCCCCGCCCACGATTGCACCCAGGCCAACTGCGAACGCGAGGCCTTCGACGCGGGGCACCAGACCTTTTCGGAGCCCGCGGGCCTGACCCTGGCCATCGACGGGCAGGGTTGTCCCCGGTGCCGCAATTACGACGGGGAGACCCTGTCGGAGGTGTTCTCGTGTGTCGCCGACGTCGGTATTCATGGTTGCGGTTTTGAGCAACCTTTAGAGGCGCTGCACCGCGCGCTGACCACGAGCGCCCCCCACAACGCCGGCTTTCTCCGCCCGGACGCCATGCTCGCGGTCGTCTTCATCACGGACGAGGATGACTGCTCGGTGGAGAATCAGGACCTGTTCGATCCCGTCGGCGACCTCAACTCCCCCCTGGGGATGCTGACCTCATATCGCTGTACAGAGTTTGGTATTATATGCAATGAGAACTAGACCCGTATCCTGACTGACGGCCGGATGGAGTACCACGGCTGCCTCCCGCGCCCGGAGGATGACCCCGGACGGCTGTTGTATCCGGTGTCGCGCTACGTCGATCTGCTGTCGGGTCTGAAGAACCCCCATCGCGTCATCGCCGCCACGGTCGCCGGCCCCGTCGGCGACACGCTGTCCGTCTCCCTGGACCACAACCAATACCCGTTCCTGGACGCCTCCTGCAGCGCCGAGGGAGTCGCCGCCCAGCCCGCCCTTCGCCTCGAGGCGTTCGTGAACTCCTTCTATCCGCAGATCCCGGACTGGGCCCACATCTCCTTGTGCCTGGGCGACTACTCCCCGGCCCTCGAGGGGCTCGGCAACAAACTGGCTGCGGTGGTGGGCACCCGGTGTCTGGCCGCCGTGCCGGCCGGCTGCCTCGATCCGGCCGCCGCCTTCGGGCAGCCTCCTCTGACCGGGCTCCCCGCCGAGGTGGCCGCGGTCTGCACCCCGGACTGCACGGTGGAACTGATCGACGAGGACGGCGACCACACGCCGGTGTCCCCCTGCCCGGCCGATCACGCGGGCGGACATCCCCCGGTCGTGGACGAGGCGCTGCCCGTCGAAGCGTGCTGGCATGTGACCTGGAACGCCGCCTGCGCCGTCCCCTGCCCGGAAGGGATCGCCGACGGCACCTGCGATCCGGAGCTCAACCCGTGGAACTACCCCTCCCGGGGCGCCGAGCTCGTCGTCTCCCGCCGGCAGGTCCTCTCCGAGGGCTGGCGGGTGTCCGCCACGTGCTCGAGCTTTGGTCTCACCGAGACCGTCTGCGACGACGACCTGGACAACGACGCCGACGGCCGCACGGACGCGGACGACCCCGACTGCCGGTAGGGAAACGCGGGGCCCCAGCGGTGGTCAGGTCCACTGATGCCGTCTGAAATCCTTTCAGGGCGCGGACCAAGAACTTGGGCTATTTCTTTCTTTTGTTGTTATCCCAGGGTGGTCCCAGCGACCGATGAATCGGTCTCAGGTCCAACACCCGGGCTGGTCTGTGCAACCCGAGTTCCGGGTAAGATGGATTGGATTCTGGAGGGGGATCATCAGACTTGACCATCGCTGTCACTTGAGGACGCGGGAGAAGACCAGCTCGCCCTGACCCTTGAGTTGGTCCAGCTCCGAGGCGGTGAGCTCGCGTCCGGACACCTCGAACTCCAGCGGCTGGAAGTACCGGGACTGGGGGACGTAGCGCACCGGGAGTTCCTCCCCCAGGATCAGCCGCTGCAGCCGGGTGCCCTTGGGGGCGAGGATGCGGTCGGTGACCACGAGGCCCTCTGACGAGAGCTTGAGGTGGCGGTGCAGTTGCACGGGCACGGTGGTGTTGCGCAGCATGAGCACCTTGCGGATCAGCCCCTTGAGATGATAGGCCGAGCGCTGGTGCCAGCCCAGGGCGAGCATCCCGGCCCGAAAGACGGTCATCTTCAGCGGGTCGAACGTCTGCGTGTGCAGCGCAAGGCCGCGGGCGCGCACGTTGGCCTCCACCCCGTGGGCCTCGAACGATCGCTCGGGGTCGCACCAGGCGGTGGTGAAGACGGTGCCGTCGGGCATGATCCCGGACATGGAGCAGTCCGAGGCCAGGGGGACCCCGCCGCCGTCGGCCAGCCGGAAGCACTTGAACACGCCGCCCCGCGCCAGGTTGGCGATGGCGTAGTAGCTGCCCCGCCGGCCCCCCCAGATCCCGGCCTCTGGGAACAGGAACTGGTGGTCCGACTCCTCCTGCCAGGGCAGCGCGGGCAGGACCTCCGGGCGCGGCGCGGCGTCGCGGGCCGAGAACAGGAACTCGGGGATCCGGTAGATGAAGTACCGGTCGCTCTGCAGGTGCGGGGTGACGCTCTTTCCTTCGGAGAAAGCGCGCAGCATGAAGTCCGCCTGGGCCAGCGCCATCGGATCCTCGCGGCCCAGGACCTCGTACCCGTGGCTGTAGAAATGAAACGTCTCGCGGGAGCCCAGCGTGCCGCCGTAGTGGCCGTCCGGGTAGACGAAGTACTTGGTGAACTGCACGGCCTTTTTGGCCACGTCGGCCAGCACGGGATCCGGGCGGGCCTGACCCAGGCGCGTCAGGAACGTCACCGTCGCGCTGAGGTACCCCGGGTCCACCCCGTCGTACTCCAGGCTCCAGCCCTCGTCGTAGCACACGTCGAGGAAGACCTTCTTGCGCTCCTCGTAGAGGGGCTCCAGGTGGCGGGCCTTGAACAGTTCGATCGTCTCGGCCACCGGCAGAAGCGCCATGGCGTGGTGGTTGGCGAGGACCCCCACCTCGTCGTTCTGGGCGAGAAACTTCGCCGCCCTGAGCATGCAGGTGCTGATGCGCTCCTTGTCCCGGGCTCCGAGCAGCGGGGCGACGACCTTCCAACCCGCCACCATGGCGTGCAATAAAAATCCAGTGGGGCCGGCCCAGCCACGTTCGTTCGGATAGAACTCGTCGAAGGACCCGTCGTGGTGCTGGATCCCGGCCAGGTAGGTCATCCCGGCGGCGATCCAGGCCGCCAGTTTGGGCTGTCGGTGGTAGGGGTTCTGCTCGAAGGGTTCCGCCCAGGCCAGCGCCATGGGCAGGACGGCGTACTGCGCGATGGCCGAGGGGAAGTCCGTGCTGCGCGCGAGCCAGAACTCGCGGTTGGCGCAGCCGTAGGTCGGGGACAGGGGGTTGCGGTCCATCATGGACAGGCAGCGGCCCATGGACTGGATCCCTAGGGCGGCGTAGCGGGAGGAGGCGGTGGGGGTCTTCATGCGATCTCTCCGGGAAAGGAGTAGGTGTACAGGAGGGCATCCTCCATGGTGTCGGTGTAGTAACGACGACGACGGCCGACCCTGGAGAACCCGAGGGCCTCGTACAGGCCCTGGCCGGCGAGGTTGTGCTCCCTCACCTCGAGGTCGATCTTCTCGCAGCCCAGGTCCGGACCCATCTCGATGAGCACCTGCAGGAGCCAGCTGGCCAGGCCGCGACGCCGGTGCTCCGGGTGAACGCCCAACGAGAGGATGTGCAGCTCGGGGAACACGGTCCAGTACAGCAGCACGGCCACGACCCTGCCGCCGTGTCGCGTGCCCAGGAAGAAGGCGTAGGGCTTGTCGAACTCGGCGGCGAAGGCCTCCTCGGTCCAGGGGTGGGCGAACGAGAGGTTCTCGACGGTCATGATGTCCGCCAGATCGGACAAGGACAGGGAGTCGATGGAGTAGCCGTCCGGCAGCATGCTTCAGGCGTCCGGCTCTTGTGTAGGGCGCGGGACGACGGCGGATTTGATCCGGCGCCAGACGTCCTCCTGCCCGATGGACTTGAGCGAAGAAAAGAAGACGCAGCGAGCAAAATCCGGCCCGAAGGCGGCGCGGACCCGGGCCTCGACCTGGCCCCACTGGGTCTTGGGCACCTGGTCGATCTTGGTCACGACCACCTGGACCCGCACGCCCCGGCCATGCATCCAGTCCGCGAACTGGAGCTCCAGCTCCCCCGGCTCGCGGCGCGCGTCGATGAGCAGCAGCACCGCACGCAGGGCGGGGCTCGTCTCGAGGTAGCGGCTGACGAAGTCACCCCAGTCCTCGCGCAGGGAGCGGGGCACGCTGGCGTAGCCGTAGCCGGGCAGGTCCACCAGGTGCAGCGGCGGCAGGTCCTTGGACTCCAGGAGGAAGAAATTGACCTCCCGCGTGCGGCCGGGCGTGCGCGACACCCGGATCAGGGAGCGCTGGTTCACCAGGGAGCGCAAAAGCGAGCTCTTGCCCACGTTGGACCGGCCGGCGACCGCGATCTCCGGGAGCCCGGTCGAGGGCAGCTGGGCGTCGGCGCGGGCCCCCACCAGGAAGCGGACGCCCTGGATGTGCGGAAAGGGATCCTGCGGCATCCGTTACAGCGTCTCGAGCAGGGACTTGAGCTCGGGGTGGTTCGGGTCCTCGGCGAGACCGCGCTGGATGGACGACTTCGCCTTGGCGGGATTGCCGGTCTTGATCTCGATCCGGGCGATCTCGAGGAAGATCTGGGCCTTGGTGATCTCGCCCTCGATGCGCTGGAAGAGCAGCGCGCGGAACATGCGCTGGGCCTGGTCGTGATTTTCCTGGCGGGAGTACAGCCGGGCCATGGCGATGAGGTTCGGCACATAGGTCGTGTCGGCCTTCTGGGACTGCGTGTACAGGTCCATCGCGGCGGCCAGGTCGCCCTGCCCCTCCTTGATGCCGCCGAGGCGCTGGTACAGCGGTGCCAGCTCCTTGCGCGGCGCCTTCGCCGCGGCCAGCTCGTCGAGGAGCTTCTGGTACGCCCCCGCGGCCCTGTCGAGGTTCCCCGCGGCGAAGTAGGCGTCGCCCAGTTTCTGTTTGACGGCCAGGTTGGCCGGATCCAGCGTGAGGGCCTCCTCGAGGACCGGGAAGGCGGCCTCGGAGGCGCCCAGTTCGATGTAGAGATCGGCCAACTGCTGCAGCAGCTCCAGCCTCGGAGCCCGCTCCCTGACCTGCGGCAGCCGGACCTGCATCAGACGCAGGATGGCCTGCTTGTCCCCGGCGGCCCGGGCCCGCGCTAGCAGCACGTCGAAGGTCTCCTGATGGGCGGGATACAGGCGCAGGGCCTCCTCCCAGCAGGACATGGCCTTGTCGTCGTCCCCGAGCTTCTCGGCCACCTTGCCGCGCCGGAAGGCGAGCTCGGCGCCGTCCTCGCCCTGGGGTTCGAGCAGCGCGGCCTTCTCGAGGTACTGCTGGCAGTGCTCCCAGTCCTCCATGTTCTCGAAGAGGCGGGCGAGACCGGTGAGCGCGGTGACCGAGGCCGGATCGTTCTCGAGGATGCGCTCCAGGATCTTGCGCGCCTCGGTGGGACTCTCGAGTTTCTCCTCCCACAGCCGGGCCAACTGGTCCAGCGCCTGCATCTCCAGGCGGCGGTTGCCCGCGCGCCCGAAGAAGTCCGCGCGCTTCTGGAGCACGTCGGCGAGCTCGTAGTACCGCTCGCCCTCGACGAGCACCCGGGACAACCGGTCGAAGACGTCCCCGAATTGCGGGTCCACGTCCAGGATCTGCATCCAGTAGCCGACCGCGTCGTCGACCTCCTTGAGCTGGTTGACAGAGAGATCGGCCAGATCCAGCAGCACACCGAGGCGCTCGGAGTCCACGGAGGCCTGTCCGAGGCGGGTGAAGTACAGATCCTTCATCGCGTCCCAGTCGGCCTTTACCTTGTAGATCTCCATCAGGGCGAGGTAGGCCGGCTCGAAGGCCGGATCGGAGTCATAGGCCTCGCGCCACTGCTCCTCGGCCAGGTCCGCCTTCTGGAGCCGGCCGGCGTAGGTCTCGGCGATGCGCTGGCGGATGCGCTGCTGGTCGGTGGGCGCCGGGGTGTAGTTGATCTTGGTCTTGAGCACCTCGATCAGGTCGTTCCACTGCCCGGCCTGCTCGTACAGGCGCACCAACTGATCCTGGGCGACGGTGTCGCTCTCGTCGGACTCGAGCAGATCCTTCCAGGCCTTCTCGGCCATGACCAGGTCCCGCAACTGGGTCTCGGCCAGGCCGGCGATCTCGCTGCAGATGGCCTTCTTGGTGACCGGATCGTATTCCTGGGCCGCCCGTTTCTGCAGGATGGCCACCAGTTTGGCGGTGTCGTCGCCCACCCGGTACAGGTTCTCCAGGGCGCGGATCGCGTCCATGTTCTCGGCCTCGCGGGCGAGCACGGCCAGATAGAACCGCTCTCCGGAGACCATGTCGCCGACCGAGAGGGCCAGCGGGGCGACCCGCAGGGCCAGGGCCACGGCCGCCATCTCGTCGACCTTGCCGTCCAGGATGCCCAGCACCGTGGAGAGGACCATCGGAATGTGATCGGTGTGCTGCGCCAGGTCGATGAACGACTCCAGCAGCGCCAGGTTGTCCGGCGTCAGGGCCAGGGCCTGGGCGAGCTGGCCCAGGGCGCGATCGAGCTGGCCCAGGTTCTTGCCCAGTTGGGCGGCCCGCTCCAGCAGACCGGCGCGGTCGCCGGCGTCCTCGGTGAGCGTCACGCGCACCTCGAGGACGGTGATGAGCTTGTCGTTCGCGCCCATGCGCTCGTAGGCGGGCTCCAGGACCTCCAGCGCGGGGGTGACCAGCGGGCCGCCCGAACCCAGCAGCACCTCGAGCTCGCGGAAGATCTCGGGATGGCTGTCCTGGAAGTTCAGGGCCTCCTGCCACACCTCGATGGCCTCCTCGCCATGCCCGAACTGGTGCAGGTTCAGGTGGCCGAGCCGATAGAGGAACTGGGCCTTGACGGCGCCGTCGGTGACGTCGGCCTGGGCGCGCAGCACCTCGGCGAGGTCCTCATGACGTCTGGCCTCCGTGAGCAGGCGGTCGAGCTGGGCGAGGAGCTCCAGATCCGACGGGACGGCGTCCAGGCCCTTCTTCAGCGCGCCGATCGCGGCCCCCTGGTTCTCGAGGCTCACCTCGTACAACTGCGCCACGGTCAGGATCAGGCGCTTGCGCAACTGGGGCTCGTAGACGTCGTTGCCGGCTTCGTCGAGCAGGTCCACCAGCCGCTGCCACTGGCCTCCGCCGGCGGAGATCCGCATCAACTGGCCCTCGACCTCGGTGTCGCCCGGGTTCTCGCGGAACAACCGGCCCCAGTACCCGAAGGCGTGATCCAGGTCGCCGCCCTGCTCGTAGATGGTCGCGATGGTGCGCAGCAGCTTGGCCTTCTGCGCGGGCTCCACCGCCACCTCGAGCAGCAGCTCGTGGAGGTGGATCAGTTTGGCGGGCTGCCGCTGCTCGTGATACAGCGGTTCGAGGATGGCCGCCGCCTGCGGGCGGTAGTCCTCACCCTCGAGCAGCTCCTCGAGCGCGCCGATGGTCTTCTCGTGCCGGGAGTCGAACTCCAGGATCGACTGGTACTTCTTCACGGCCTGCTCGACGTCGTTGAGCTCGTGCTGCAGGACGTGGGCGATGCGGAAGATCAGTTCGTTGCGCCGTGCGTCGTCGGCCTCGAGCACGACCATCTGGTTGAGGGTCGCGATCAACTCCATCCAGTTCTGCTCCTTCTCGTAGAGGCGGGCGCAGGACTGGAGGGCCGACAGGTGGTCATGGGCCAACGCCAAGATCCGCTGCAGGGTGGAGATGGCCTCGTAGTTGTCCTCGAGCTTCTCCTCCTGGACCCGGGCGAGCTTGAGGGACACCGAGAAGTCGGACGTCTCGGCGACCTCGGCCAGGGAGCGCAGCACCTCGGCCAGCTCGGACCAGTTCTCCCCCGCCTCGTACAGCGCCTCGAGGGCGCGAAGGGCCCCTGCCTCGCCCGGGGAGACCTCGAGCAGACGCTTCCACGTCTCCACGGCGGAGGCGTCCTGACCCAACTTCTGTTGCAGTTGGGCCAACTGGCGAAGGGTGCGCACGCTCTCCTCGGGCTCATGCAGCAGGTAGGAGCGGCGGTCGAGGATCGTGCCGAGCTCCTCCCAGGCCTCCATCTCCTCGAGGAGGAGGGCCAGCTCCGTCAGGGCCTCGAGGTGGTCCTCCTGGACCTCCAGAACCCGCAGGTAGCTCTTGCGGGCCTCGGCGGGCTGGGTCAGGATCTCGGCCTGGACGCGGGCGATGCGCAAGAGGACCGTCACCTGCAGATCGGTGTCGTACGCATCGGTGATCCCCTTCTCGTAGACCTCGATCAGTTGCGGCCAGTTGTTCTGGCGCACGGCCAGCTGGTACAGCGCCTCGAAGAGGTCGCGGTCGCCGCTCTCGAGCAGCCACGCCTGGCTCAGGGACTTGAAGGCGCGATCCAGCCGGTTGCCCCGGGAGTCGTACAACTTCGCGCATTCCTTGAGGTATTCGATCTTCTGATACTGGTCGTCCAGACCCTCGATCTGGATCTCGTACACGTTGACGAGATCCTCCCACTGGTCCAGGTTCAGGTAGATCGGCTGCAGCAGCGCGGCGACGCGCAGGCTGACCTCGTCGTCGAGCAGCAGACCCTCGAGGAAGAGGATGGCCTGCTCGTGCAGCGGCTCGGTCTGCAGGATCTGCTCGATGCGGTCCACCGCCGAGATGGGATCCTTCAGTTTCTCATGGTAGAGTTTGGCCAGCTCGAGGTTGAGCCCGCACAACTCGGCCGGCCCGTGCTGCTGCTGGCCGACCAGGACGAGCAGGTGCTCGACGAGATCCTCCCAACGCTCCAGGCGGGTGTAGAGGCGCCGCAGCGCGGTGTTGGCCCGGACGTCCTCCGGCGCGCCGACGAGAATCTCCTTGTAGGTCTCGACGGCCTCCTCGTACTTCTCGAGCTTGTCCTCGTAGACGGACGACATCTTGAAGAGGTACTCGTTCTTCTTCGCCGGGTCGTAATAGGCCTCGGCGGCCTCGCGGTAGATGCTGAGCAGATCGTCCCACCGCTCGGCGGTGAGCAGCATGAGCTCGAGCTCGGTGAAGATGTCCTTCCGGTTGTGGTCCGCGTCGAGAATGCGCTTGTAGCACACCCGCGCCTCCTCGACCTTCTTCAGGCGGTTCGAGTAGATGCGGGCCAGGTGCTCGGCGACCTCGAGGACGTAGTCCAGATCGGCGTAGGCCTGCTCGAGGACCTGCGCGAACACCGCGGCCAACTCGGCCCAGCGCCCGAGGCTCTCGGCCAGGGACAGCAGCCGGCCGCGCACCGCGCGATCCGACGGGGTCTCGGTGAACAGGTAGCCGTACCAGGTGAACGCGCTCTCCATGTCCTCGAGGACGGCGTCGTAAAGACCGGCGATCTTCTTGGTGATGGGGGCGCGCTCCTCGGCGGTCTCCAGCATCTGCCGCTGGAGCTGGAACACGCGGATCAACTCCTTCCAGTTCTGGCGGGAGGCGTAGATCGGCACCAGGGTCTCGGCGGCGGAGGCGGCGTGGTCCTCCATGTCGAGGAACTTCTCCAGGCGGCGGATGGTGTCCTCGCGGCCCGGATCACCACCCAGGGCGCCCTTGAACATCTCGAGGGACCGCTCCGGCTCGTTGAGATAGTCCTGGTAGATCTCGCCCATGTTGTAGCGGATCTCGACGGCCTCGGTGAGCTCGTCCACGTAGCGGATGCGGTGATCGTACAGTTCGATCAGGTCCTGCCAGCCCTCCTGGTCGAAGTACAACTCTTCGAGGGCGCGGAAGATGACGGCGTCGGCGGGGCGGAACTCAATGATCTCCTTGTAGCGCTCGATGGCGTCCTTGGGCCGCTTCAACTTCTCCTTGCAGAGGGTGGCGGCCTGCACCAGCGCGGTGTAGCGTGCCTCGGGGTCGCCGTAGCCGAGCTCGGCCCGCTTGAGGTGGATGCCCAGCAGGGCCTCCCAGTCGGAGGTCTCCTTGTACACGAACTCGAGGGCGTCCAGCGCGTGGCGGGAGTCGGGCCGGTTCTCGAGCACCTTCTGATAGTGCACCCGGGCGAGCTCGAGGTTCTTGAGCTCGTCGCGGGCGACGTCGGCGATGATCAGCAGGACCTTCTCCTGGAGCTCGGTGTCGAGGATCTCCTCGACGTTGGCCTTGTACATCTCGACGAGCTCCGCCCACTTGCCCTCCATGGCGGCCAGCCGCTGGAGGTTGTCCAGCACGTCCGCGAGCATGGGCAGCGCCAGGCACTCCTTGAGCGCCTGTCCGAAGAACCCGAAGGCGGCGGCCGGCTCCTGGAGCTGGCCTTCCTTGATCTGCGCGATCTTCACGAAGAGGTCGACCTTCTCCTGGGCGTCCATGGAGTAGCCGGCCTTGAGCACGTAGAGCCCGGTGAGCTTCTCCCAGTTGTCCTCGAGCTCGTAGATCCTCTCGAGGATGGAGGCTGCCTCGAGGGCCAGCATCTCCTCGCCCTGGAGCATGGACTCCAGCGCGAGCTTGGCCTTCTCGTGCTCGGGATCCTGCTCGATCACGTCCCGGTAGAACGCGATGGCGCGGGCGGGCTCCTCCAGGTGGACCTGCAGGATGTAGCCCAGGCGGTAGAGCAGCGCGTGGCGGTTTTTCTCGTCGGTCGTCAGGGCCAGCTCGCGCTCCACCAGGTCAAACACCTCGGACCAGCGGCCCAGCGCCTCGTTGAGGCGGGCCAGGTAGCGCAGGGACTCCCCGTCCTCCGGGTACTCGGAGAGGATCGCCCCCCAGGCCTCGGCGGCCCCTTCGATGTCCTGCAGGCTCTCCTCGCGCAGGATGGCGATGCGGCTGTAGAAGTCGCGCCGCGTGGACGGGTCGAGGCTGAGCTCGGCCCGGCGGGACAGGACCTCGACGAGCTTGGCCCACTTCTCCAGGCGGGAGTAGATGTACTCCAGGCGGTCCAGGGCGTCGTCGTCCTCGGGGAACTCCTCGAGGAGCTGGTGGTAGGTCTTGGCCGCGTCGTCCAGCGCGTCGAGCATGTCCTCCTGCAGGGAGGCAACCTTCCGATAGACGCCCTTGCGTTCGCGGGCGTTGTCCAGCCAGGCGAGCTGGCGGCGGTACAGGTCGATGACGTCGATCCACTCGTCCATCGAGGACAGCAGCACGATCAGGGACTGGGTCGCCTTGGCCTGGATCTCGACATGATCGACGGCCGCGGCGACGAGCTTCTTGTACCAGAGGACCGCCTTCTCAGGATCGGCCAACTGCCGCTCGTACAACTGCGCGATCTTCTCCATGTAGAGCATGGTCAGTTCGAGCTCGTCGCCGGCGGCGACGATGGCCTCGTTCCACACCTCGACGAGGGCGGCGGTGTCGCCGGACACCTCGACGAGCTCCTCCAGGGCATGGCGGACCTCGAGGTTTCCGGGCTCGAGCTTGAGCGCCCGACGCCAGGCGGCGAAGGCCTGCTCCGGCCGACCGAGCTGGACGGTGAACAGTTTCCCCTGACGGGACAGGATGCCCACGGCCTCGTCACGGCCCTCGGCCGCCTCGAGCTTGACCTCGAGCAGCTCGACGATCTTCTCGAAGTTCGTCTCGTGCTCGAACAGGTTCAGCAGGATGTCCGCGGCGGCCTGCCGCGTCTCCGGCTTGCCCAGCGCCTCGTTGAGCATGGAGCGGGCGGCGATGTGGCTGGAGTTCAGCGACAGGATCTCCTGGAGCAGGGTCACCGCATCGGCGGCGCGGTCCAGTTTGTGCATCAGCAGGTCGGCCCGCTGGATCATCAGCAGGATCCGCTGTTCATTGCCGCGGGTGTACGCCAGTTCGTCCTGATACAGATCGGCGAGCTCGGCCCAGTTCTCAGCCAGGTCATAGAGCCGCTGCAGGGCGACGAAGGCGTCCTGGGAGCCGGCCTCGAGCTGGCGCAACTGCCGGTAGGCGGCGATGGCCGCGTCCACGTCGGCGAGGATGTTCTCGTTGAGCGCGCTCAACTTCAGCAGCATCTCCTTCTGCTGGACCGGATCATGAAGGACCTCCACCCGGCTCTCGATGAGCCGGCGCAGGTCGGTCCAACGCTCGGCTTCGGTGGTCAGGCGCTCCAAGGCGGCGAAGGCCGCGTCGTGCAGGGGCTCCTCCTCGAGGACCATGCGGTAGTACTTCTCGGCCTCGACCTTGTCGTGGAGCTCCTCCTCCTCGAGGAGGGCGACCTCCCAGGCCAGGGTGAGGCGCAGGACGGGCAGCTCGGACAGGGTGCCGATGTAGAGCTCCTTGAGGGCGGGGACCTGGTCCTCGAGGATGGCGAGACGGCGCAGCTCCATGCGGACGTCGGCGTTCTCCGGGGACAGGCCGAAGAGGCTGCGGGCGATGTCCAGGCCGCGGGTCGTGTCCCCCACGCGGCGAACGGTGATGTTCAACAGTTCGAGATGGTGCGCGATCTTCCGGTCGGCGTCCGGCTCCATGATGGCGATCACCTCGAGGGCGCGGGCGTAGGCCTCCCACGACTCCATGCGCAGATAGCAGGGGGCCAGCAGGGAGGCGGCCTGCCGGCGCACCTGGGCGTCGCGCGCAGGATCCAGCATGGTCTCGAGGGACTCCAGGGCCCCGGCGTGGCCGGGCGCCTCGGCCAGGATGACCTCGAAGCAGGAGAGGGCCTCCTGGGCGTCGGCCAGCGGACCCAGGTAGAGACGGCCCAGGCGGAGGCGGAAACCGATGCGGGCCTCGCCCTCGGCCAGCTCCTCCTGCTGGCGCAGCACGTGCGCCAGGTTCTCGAACATGCGGTTGGACTCGTACAGGCGGTCCAGGGCGGCCAGCGCCGGAAGGTAGTCGGCGGCCTGCGAGACGATCTTCTTGTACATCTCGATGGCCTCGGAGGTCTTGTCCAGGTGGACCTCCAGCAATTGGGCCATCTTCATCATGGCGGCCAGGCGATCCTGCTGCAGGGGGGCGCTCGTGATCTGGCGGTTGAGGATGTCCAACAACTCGGGCCAGTTGGAGCGGAGCTCATAGATGCTGGCCAGCCCCATCAGGGCCTCGCCGCTCTCCGGCTCCTGGGCCAGCACGGCGCGCCACATGGCCTCGCCCTTCTCGAGCTGGACCAACTGGTTGACGTACAGGTGGGCGAGGCGCGACATCAGGCGGATCTTCTCGGCGCCTTCCAGGCGGTCCAGGGCCCCCGAATAGAGGGCGGCCAGCTCCTCCCACCGGCGGGCGGCCTCGGCCAGCCTCTCGAGCCTGGTCATGATGGCCTCGTCCCGGGGATCGATCCCGTAGGCCTGGGCGCACCAGGAGAACGCGGGGCCAGGCTGGTTCAGTTTCTCCTCGCAGACGTGCACGAGCTTCTGGAGGTGAAGCAGGCGCTCGGCGGGCTGCGAACAGGCGCCCAGCAGGACCTCCACCATCCGGGCGACGTCCGGGAAGCGGCCGGCTTCTTCATAGATGGGCAGCAGCAGCGCGGCGGCCTTCGCGTTGGCGGGGTCCACCTCGAGGATGTTCTCGTAGGATTTGACCGAACGCTCGGGCTTCTGGAGCCGGTCGGTGAACACACCGGCGATCTTGAAGTACAGTTGGATCTTGTCCGCCGGATCGGCGGCGGCCTCGGCGCAGTCCTGCAGGGTCTCGATGTAGCCGACCCAGTTCTCGCGCTCGGCGAAGAGCCCCTCGAGGGCCTCCCAGTCACGGTTGGTGCTGTAGAGCTCCTTGAGGATCTTCATGGCCTTGGGGTGGCCCGGACGCATCTCGAGGACGGTCCGCCAGGTGCGCATGGCGAGCTCGCCGGTGGCGCCCATCTTGTCGGTGAGGATCGCGCCGGTCTTCTCGAGCAGCGACAGGGCCTCGTCGCCCACGCTCATCGCGATCTTGCGGCGCAGCATCTCCACCAGGGCGGGGAAGCGCTTCTCACGCTCGTACAGTTGGATCAGGCTCTCCAGCGCGTCGATGTCGTGGGGATCGAACTCGAGCACTCGGTTCCACATTTCGATGGCGAGCACGAGGTTGGCCAGGGGCTGCTGGGCGAAGCGGGCCAGATCGATGAACCTGGGGCGCTGCTGGGACTCGGGCAGCAGGTTGACCTCCTTGAGCTGGAGCTCGAACAGGCCCTTCCAGTTGCGCCGCTTCTCGTAGATGTCCTTGAGGGCGGTGATGGTCTCGAGGTCGGCGGGGTCGACCTCGAGGATCTGCTCCAGCGGCTCGGCGGCCTTGTTGGGGTTCGACAGTTTGGTGCCCCACAGGTTGGCGATCTGCTTGAGATAGTTCTTCTTCTTCGCCGGGTCCGTCTCGGAGGCGTTCTTCTCCTCGTAGATCACGATCACGTCACGCCAGCGCCCCATGGCCTCGTACTTCTCGGCCAGGGCGTCCATGGCCTGCGGGTGGTGGGGATCGAGCTTGAGGATGGCGTTGTAGACGTTGACCACCATGGCGTCGACCTTCATCTTATCCTCGATGAGGTTCGCCATGTCCATCAGCACCGCGATGCGGCCCTGCGTGTCCTCGGGCGGCAGGGCGTGCTCGAGGTCCTTGTAGAGCTCCATGAGGGCGTTCCACTTCTCGCCACGGAAAAAGAGCTCCTTGAGCGCCTCGATGGCCGCGGCGTTCATCTTGTCCATCTTCAGGATGCGTTTCCACACGTCGATGGCCTTCTCCGGGCTCTTCTCGACGGAGATGGCCGAGATCCGCCGCGCCAGCTCGACGCTCTTGTCGAGGTCGTTGGCCACCGCCCGCATGGCCTGCTGCAGCATGGCCAGGTGCCGCATGTAGTCGTCCTTGGCGACATAGTACTCGGAGTAGAAGTTCATGACCAGCGGCGACATGGTGTCGCCCTTGCGGAGCTTGGCGAAGTACTGCTCGGCGGTGTCGAGGTCGCCGACCTTCTTCCACCACAGCATGCCCAACTGCAGGGCGATCTCCTCGGCGTTCTGCCCGGCCTTCAACTCGGCCTCGTACAGGCCGATCAGATCCTCCCATTTCTCCTGCTGGGTGAACGCGTCGACCAGCAGCATGGTGGTCTTCTCCATGCCCGGGATGATCTTCTGGACCTCGCGCAGGTGCCCCTCGGCCAGCTCCGGCTGGTGGGTGTGCTCGAGCTCGAGGTAGGCAACCTCGAGCAGGCAGGCGGCCTTCTCCTGGGCCTCCTCCAGGCGCGGGAGCTTCCCGCGGAGGAAGTCGGCGAGCTCGGCGTAGCGCTTCTGCGCCCGGTACAGGTACTCGATGTGCTTGGCCGTGTCCGAGTGGGCCGGATCCATCTCGAGGGCCTTTTTCAGCAGGTCCTCCACCCGGCCGCGATCGGCGCCGTACTTGGCGGCCACCTCGGCGGCCCGGAAGTACATGTGGGTGGCCCACTGGGGCTCCGAGGCGCTGTCGGCCTCGGAGATGTACTTGTCCAGCATCTTCTCCCAGTTGCCGGCCTCCTGCTCGAGGGCCTCGAGCCGCGACGCGGCCTCCTCGTTCTTCGCGTCGAGCTCGACCACCCGGCGGTACATCGCCAGCGCCTCCACCCCCAGCCACAACTCCTCGTCGAGCATCCGGGCGATCGCCGCGGTCAACTCGAGATCCTCGGGCTGCCGCTTCTCGGCGAGCCTGTAGAACCGGTGCGCCAGCTCCAGTTGCTTGGCCTGGAGCGCCCGCTCGGCGGCCTTGACCAGGACCGCGACCAGCTCCTGCGCGGGCTCCTCGCTGGCGAGCACCAGGCTCTCCAGTTCTTCCTGCATGTTGGTGTTGCTCGGGGTGTTGAAGAGGTTCGCGATGAGTGTTTTGATTTCCTTCATCATTTCGGCTCTCTTTGACTATCTGGCCAGTCGGTTGTGCTTTGCCAGCGAAGACATGGCGAGAAGCCTAACGCCTACCCCTATTGGATGCAATCAAAAAAGCGGCGCCGTCGTTTCTTTCGCGTCGTCGCCGCCGACTACTGTTTAGTAACTAATTGATTGTCAAATTTTCAGACGGATTGTTCTACAAACCGGAGACGAACAGCCACTTGTCCTCGTGTCGTTCGAGGGTGAGGCGCATGTAGTCGGTCTTCTTCTCCCAGCGGTTCTCCTCCCCCACGATCAATTGGTAGGAGCCGTCGAGGTACACCTCCACCGTGACACGCTCGGCGGCCTCCCAATGAATCTTGCGGTACTGGATGTCCAGCCGCACGTTCTTCAGTTGGGCGAAGCGCTCCCGCGCGGCCGCCTCGAAGCCCTTGCGATCGTAGGCCTTCTCGTCGGAGTCGGTCTTGGGCTGGTAGTAATTGGGATGGGCGAGCCCGATGAAGGCCTCGAGATCCATGGCGATGAGCGTCCGCCGGTAGACCTCCATCACCTCGATGATCTCCTTGTTCTTCTTGGTCGCCGGAATCCGGGTGCCGGTGATGTAGGCGGGCTTCGCGCAGCCGGCCGACAGGGCCAGGACGGTCAGCGCGAGCAGGGCCCAGCGTTGGTGCGTGTGGTTGATCATGCGGATTCTCCCGTGGCGGGTCTCTCGAACACCACCAGTTCCCATTCGCCCTCGTGCCAGTTCCAGGCCACCGGCAGGCCGGTCTTCTCGCGGATCTCGCCGATCTGGTCGTCGAGGATGCCCGAGAACACCATCCGGCCGCCCGGCAGCAGGTTCCGCAGAAACAGCGGGTTCAACTCCAGCAGCACGTCGCGCTGGATGTTGGCCAGAACCAGGTCCACCGGCGTTTCCTTCCACGAGAGTCCCACTTCGATGCGATCTTTCAGGCCGTTGGCGGCCACCACCTCGGCCGCGGTCTCCACGGCGTCTGGATCATTATCTATAGCCCATATCTCAGCGGCCGGCCATAGGGTCGCGGCGGCCATCGAGAGGATCCCGGTGCCCGCCCCCATGTCCAGGACGCGGGTGGGGACGAACCCGGAGGTGTGCAACTGGACCAGCGCCTCGACCACCAGGCGCGTGGTCGCGTGCAGGCCGGTGCCGAAGGCCATCCCCGGATCGATGACGAACACCGTGTCGCCGGGGCCGGGCTCGACCTCCTTCCAGGAGGGCCGGATCACGAAGTGTGCGATCCGCTGGACATCGAAGGTCTTCTTCCAGAACTCGTTCCACTCCTCGCGCCGGATCGGCTGCATCCGGAAACGGGCCTCCAGGGCGTCCTCGTCCTCGTCGAGGCTGGCGGCCAGCACCGGGGAGAGGCGCTCGAGAAACGCCCGCTCGGTGCCCTGCTCGATGTAGGCCACGACGCGGGCGGTCCCCTGGACCTCGGAGAACAGCGTGGTCGGGTCGCGGACCTCCACGCCCACGGCGCCGGCCCAGACGAAGAGCGCGGCCACCTCGTCCTCCTGCGCGGCCGTCACCGGCAGCGAGACCTCGACCCACTCATTTAACATGGCGGGACTTGTCCTTCTCGAGCAGGTGCCGGATCACGTGGTCCACGCGCTCGAAGCGGGTGAGGAGGATCATGGCGGCGATGACGAACGGCTTGTACGACGCCTCGTGGTAGGTGCGCAGGCGGTACTTCTCGAACACGTCCGCGGAGACCTCGCCCTGCGGGCAGGAGACTCCGGAGATGTCGGCGGGCAGGCAGTGCATGTAGAGCGCGTCGCCGCCCTTGGTGAGCTTCATGAGCTTCTCGTTGCACTCCCAGTCCTTGTGGCGGGCGTTCTCGGCCAGCGCGGACTTCTCGAGCTCCTTGAGCGCGGCGTTCTCGCCGGCGCGCAGCAGGCGTGTGCGCTCGACCATGACGGCCATGGGCGCCCAGCTCTTCGGGTACACCACGTCGGCGTCGCGGAAGGCCTCCTCCATGGAGTGCGTGTGGGTGAAGCGGCCGCCCGAGGCCTGGGCCTGCTTCCCGGCCATGGCCAGGATCTCCGGCATCACGTCGTAGCCCTCGGGGTGGGCCAGCACGACATCGGCGCCCAGGCGGGTCATGAGGCCGACGATGCCCTGGGCCACCGACAGCGGCTTGCCGTAGGAGGGCGAGTACGCCCAGGTCATGGCGATGCGCTTGCCGCGCAGTTGGTCCAGGCCGCCGAACATGCCCACCAGGTGGGACAGGTCCGCCATGCTCTGGGTGGGGTGGTCCATGTCGCACTGCAGGTTGATCACCGCCGGGCGCTGGGCCAGCACCTTGTTCTCGAACGCGTCGTCGAGCGCGCGGCCCACCTCGGTCATGTAACTGTGGCCCTCGTGGATGAACATGTCGTCGCGGATGCCGATGGCCTCGGTGAGGAAGGAGATCATGGCCGCGGTCTCGCGCACCGTCTCGCCGTGGGCGATCTGGCTCTTGGTCTCGTCGAGGTCCATGCCCTGCAGGCCCAGCAGGTTGGTGGCGCTGGCGTAGGAGAAGCGGGTGCGGGTGGAGTTGTCGCGGAAGATCGACACGCCCAGGCCGGAGCGGAACACGCGCAGGTCCTTCCCCTCGCGGTGCAGCTCCGAGAGCATGCGGGCCAGCTCGACGGTGGCGGTGATGGTTTCCAGATCCTGCTCCCAGGTGAGCAGGTAATCGCGGTTGTACAGTTTGCCGGAGACCTTCTTCAGCAGTTCCAGTTGGGTTTCGTACTTCTTGTGTGAGCTCATTTTTTTCTCCAGTTCCCTCGTGATGCCCGTGCGGTTTCTCGATCGATCACAGGTCGGGTCAACCTAAAATATCGAAAAGTCACTCCGATTCAAGCTGAACTTCCAGCCCCCCGCGCAGCAGGGTGCGCACATGGGGGACGCCGAAGTGATAGGGCAGGTGCCCGTAATGGGAAAAATCCCAGATCACCAGGTCGGCCGGCGCCCCGGGGACCGGGTTCCCGCGCCCGGGCAGGCCGGCGGCCCGCGCCGCGGTGCGGGTGAGCGCGTCCCAGGTCTCCTCGACGGTCAGGCCCGCCTGGAGGCAGGCCAGCGTCCCCGCCAGGGGGAGGTTCTCGGTCATCGAGGTGCCGGGGTTGCAGTCCGTACCCACCGCCACCGGGACCCCGCGATCGAGGAACCGGCGGCCCGAGGGCATGGGCAGGCCCAGGGTGAGCGCCGCCCCCGGCAGCAGCACGGCCACCGTGTCCCCCGCGGCGGCCAGCGCGTCGAGCTCGGCGTCGGTCACCTCCTCGAGGTGGTCCACGCTCAGGGCGCCGAGGCGGGCGGCCTCGGCCACCGCACCCAGGCTGTGGAACTGGCCGGCGTGGACGCGGGCCTGCAGGCCGGTGGCCCGGGCGGCCTCGAGGATGCGCACGGTCTCGGCCAGGGAGAACGCGTTGTCCTCGCAGAACACGTCCACGGCCACGGCCAGCCCCCGGGCCCGCGGAATCAGATCTTCGACGATCAGGCGCACCCAGGCGTCGCGATCGGCGGCGAACTCCGGCGGCACGATGTGCGCGGCCAGCAGCGTCGGGGAGACCTCGACCGCGCAGCGCGCGGACAGCCGCCACAGGACGCGCAACAGGCCCAGCTCCCCCTCGCCGGTCAGATCGTAGCCGCTCTTACCCTCGACCGAGGTGACGCCGAAGCGGGCCATCCGCAGCAGGCGCCCCGCCCCGCCCGCGAAGAGTTCGTCGGCCCCGGCGGCCCGGGTGGCCCGCATGGTGGAGAGGATGCCGCCCCCGGCCGCCTGGATCTCGGCGTAGGTGGCGCCGGCCTTGCGCAGGGCGAACTCTCGGGCGCGGTCCCCGGCGAACACCGGGTGCGTGTGGGGGTCCACCAGCCCGGCTGTGACCACGGCGCCCCCCGCGTCGATCGCCTGCACGCCCGGCGGCAGGTCCGCCTCCGGAAGTTCCTCCCTGCGACCGGCGGCCACGATGCGGTCCCGCCGGATCACGACGACGGCGTCGGGCACCGCCTCGAACCGCCCGGCGGCGTCGAAGCGCACCAACTGGCCGATGTTCCGGATCACCAGCGTCGGCGGACCCTGTGGGTCCAGATCGGCCTCGGACAGGACCACCTCGCGGCCGTCGTCGAAGCGGACCTCGACCCGGTCTCCGGGCGGCAGGAGACGCGCCCCGGCGATGGGCGGCGCGACGAAGCGGCCTGTCCCGTGCAGGCGCCAGGCCGTGTGTCCGGTGGCGCCGGCGCCGTCGGAGCGCAGTCGCAGCCGGTCCCGGTCGGAGTTCACCTGGCATTCGTGGAACATGCGGACCCCCTTTCGCGGCGGCGCGCGGCCTCGCCCGTCAGGCGCCTAGGCGGGATGGTTCTTCACGAAGGAGACGTACTTGAAACGCAGATCGAACAGGATCTGGTCGATGAGCTCTTGCTCCCCGTCGGACAGGTTGCCGCGGGTCTTCTCCTCGAGCATCTCGAGGATCTGGATCGTCTGCTTGGCGAAGCAGACGTCCACCGACGTCTCCTGCGTCTCCGGGTTGGGGATCTCCCCGAGGGAGATCAGCACCGACGAGGACAACGAGATCACGAAACTGGAGAAGTCGATGGGCGCGTCGGAGAGCTCGGGGTTGCACTTCATGCTTCGTCCCCGTGCTCGAGGTCGGGCGTGACGCCCAGCGGCTTCACGTCGAGCCGGCGGGCCTGCTCCTCCACGTCCGGAAGCTTGGTGAGGTGATCGTCGAGCTCCTTCTTCGTGATGAAACTCTCGCGCAGGTTGCGCTCGATCAGGCGGGTGTCGAACAACATCTTCTGGGGTATGTAGCGGCGGGCGACGGGTTCCATGGTCACTCCTGCCGGCGGCGGTCAAGGAGGCGACGCTCCCGACCCGGCCGGCGACCCCGTTGAATACAAGGATCCGGGCCCCGGTGTCAAGGGTTACGTGATCCGGAGCACGCGCTGAAAAAAATCGCTTCCACTTTTTCGGGGTCGGAGTATTGTCATCCCAGGTTTCCGTGGTATCGGATCAACACCTGAAAGGAAGGTTTTCATGAAAAATTCACTTATTTTCTCTATGCTTTTCGTGTCTTCCCTGTTCCTGGCCTGCGATGACGACAACAACAGCAACAACGCAAACAATGTAAACAACGTAAACAACGTAAACAACGTTAATAATACCAACAACGTCAATAACATCAATAACGTCAACAACACCAACAACCCCCAACTGCTCTCCTTCGACGACTCCGGCTGCAAGAACGGGGCGGACCAGAAGGCCATCGACTGGAACCTGTTCTCCGGATTCGAGTGCGTGACCTGGTCCTACGACGGCACCGGCGCCCTCGAGTTGCGCCACATCAACGCCGTGTTCAACTGCTGCCCCGGCGATCCCGGCATGTCCGGCACGGTGGCCTTCGCCGACGGCGTCTTCACCCTCACCGAGAGCGACAACGGCGGCATGTGCAACTGCGTGTGCCCGTACGACATGATTTACCAGTTGACCAACGTGGCCCCCGGCGCGTATTCCGTGGTCGTGAACCCGTTCGAGGCCCCCGTCGTCCTGGATCTCTCGGCCGCGGTCGAGGACTGGTTCTGCGTGGACCGCCTGCTCAACAGCATGATCGCCGGCGACGCGGGCGAGCGCGGCTCCTTCTGCGAGACCTCGGCGACCTGCATGGGCGGCGACGGCTACTGCTACGAGCCCGACGAGTACACGGCGGTGTGCGTGAACTCCTGCGAGACCGCGGCGGACTGCCCGATCCCCGAGCTCGAGGAGTGCATCGAGGACGCCAACCAGGTGCTCTTCTGCCATCCGACGACCGACTTCAGTTCCAAGTAATTGCCCGAACCCCGAGGTGGAACCATGAAAAAGAGCCTGCTCCGACTCTTGCGTGGCGCGTTGGGCGCCGGCGGCACGTTCCTCATCGCCTGCGCCTACGGCCCCTATGACGACGGAGGGTCGCTGGTCTCCGGGCGGGTCCTTCACGACGGCGCCGGGCTCGCGGAGCTCAACGTCTGCACGCGGATCCTCGACGCCGACCACTGCGTCCGTTCGGGCGCCGACGGCGCCTACGCGCTCGAGGCGCCCCAGGCCGTGCTCGACGCGGCCGCGGCTGGCTTCACGCTGTGCGCCCAGGACGACCTCGGCGTCACCGGGGGCGCGGTGATCCGCACCTGCACGGTGGTGCCCGCCGGGCCCGTGCCCTTCACCGTCAACCTCGACATGGACGAGCCGGACCCGGAACTGTGAGCCCCGGCCCACCCGAGAGCCCCCCATGATCCCTCCTTTGCCCACCGACCCGACGCGGCTGGACGATCCCCGCTGGGAACCGGACGTCCGGGCCCGGCTGGAGGACTTCCTCGCCGGCTGCCGCAGGGAGCTCTCCGTGGGATCGCACCCCGGGGTCCCCGGACCCTTCGCCGTCTTCGACTGGGATCACACGCTGTTCCACGGGGACATCGGGGACGCGGTGTTTCTTCACCTGGTGCGCCACGCCCTGATCCACCGTCCCGCCGCTTGGGAGGACACCAGCCCCCACCTGACCCCCGCCGCCCGCGCGGCGCTCGCCCGCTCGACCAACGGACGGCCGCGCCAGCCGGACACGCCGGCCCTGGCTCGGGAGCTGGCGTCCATTTACCTGCACCACCGCACCGCAGGCGGGGCAACCGCCTTCGCCGGGCACGACCCGGAGCGCACGCACCCGTCCTACGCCTGGTGCGCCTCCCTGATGGCCGGCTTCACCCCCGGCCAGATCGCCGACCTGACGCGGGAGGTCCTCGACCACCTCGAGCGCCGCCCCCCGGGCTCCACCGCGGAGGTGGCCGGGTGCGACGGCTGGATCGACTGGGCCCGGTTCGCCGATCCCATGGTCGCCCTGGCCCGGCAACTGGAGGCGGCCGGCCTGCCGGTCTGGATCGTGTCCGCCTCGCCCCAGACCGTGGTCGAGACCTGCGCGACCCGCGCCGGCCTGGCCCCCGAGCGCGTCATCGGGGTGCGCAACCGGACGTCGCCGGACGGCACGCTGAAACCCGCGCTCGAGGCCTGCGGACGCGGCGACGATCTGATCCCCTATTGTTTGGGCAAGCGTGCCTGGATACTACGGATCATCGGGGGACGGGCCGACCCCGATCCCGCTCGGGCCGACGCGGCCCTGTCCGCGCGGCTGTGGTTCGCCGCCGGGGACGGGGACGGGGATCTGGCATTTTTGCAGGACGCCGCCCGCCTGCGCCTGGTGATCTCCCAACGGGAGAGCCGGACCCTGCGCCTGGCCCGGGAGAACGCCGACGGACGCTGGCTGGTGAATCAGCCGTTCTTGGGAGCGTAGTCGGACGGGTCGGACAAGTCGGACAAGTCGGACAAGTCGGACAAGTCGGACAAGTCGGACAAGGAGTTAGCCATGTTTTTCGCACTCTTCTTCATGCTCCAGGCGGCCGCACCACCGCCGGTCGACCTGGCGGTCCTCAACGAGTGTCACCGCGCGGCCCGGGCACGGGACTGGAAAACGGGCGGCGACTTCGAGGTCCGCCTGACGCTCAAGGCCGCGGGCGCCGTGGAGCTCCTCACCGTGGTGAAGAACACCTCCGCCGACGCCATCCTCGAGCGGTGCGTGCGGTTTCACCTGCAAAAGATGAGCTTCCCCGGCCGCAACAGCCCGCTGACGCTCCGGTTCTCCTTCCCCCGCAACCTGCCCCAGTTCGGCGTCTTCGCCTCGGACGTGGCCATCTCCCGCACCCCGGGCAACGGCACCGCCGCCCGCGTCCTGCTCCACCCCGGATCGGTGCCGACCCAGGCGGCCTCCCTGACCGTGCTCCGCATCGACAAGGCCGGCCGCTTCCTCCAGCACGTCCACCAGAAGACCGACGTCTTCTTCGCCGTGCTCGAGGGCACCGGACGCCTCGATCTCTGGACCTCGGCCCTGAAGACCCGGTCCCATCCGCTCTCGGTGGGGACCACCGGCTTTCTCCCCGCCGGCATCCCCCACGAGTGGGCCGGCCCCGCGGGCGACGAACCCCTGGTGCTGCTGCTGTGGGCGCTGCCCCCGAAGATAGATCAGTTTTTCATGAACGGAGAGGCCGCCCTCCACGACGTGCACTTCTTTCCACCCCCGAAGAGCCCGGACTCCCCGCCGGCGGTCTCCTTCGCCCGCGTGGCGGAGGTGAAGATCGCCGACGTGGCCTTCCCGAAGGCCGCGCCCGTCCAGCTCGCGAAGCGGACGCTGATCACGGTGCCCAAGGTGGGGGAGCTGGTCCTGATCACGGCCCCGGCGGGCGCGAAGGTCACGCTGGAACCGCCCGCCCGGGGCGCCGCGTTCGCGTTCATCGCCCGGGCCGGCGGCGAGCTCACCATCGGCCGCGAGCTCCACGTGGTGCAGCCCGGCTCCGGGTGGTACCTGCCCCAGAAGGCCTCCTACGTCCCCCGGGTCGCCGACGCGCCATTATTCTTGATCGCTTTCTGCAGCGGCGGTATATGCTCGGCGCGATGAACCCGCTCTCGTGCACCTTCCTCGGCCGCATCCCGTACCAGCGGGGGATGCGGCTCATGGAGCGCGCCGTGGCCGAGGTGGCCGCGGGGGGCGAACCCCGTCTGATGCTCCTGGAGCACGAGCCCGTGATCACCCTGGGACGCCGGGCCGATCGCTGCCACCTGCTGCGGCCCGAGCCGGCCCTGGCCGCCGACGGCATCGAGTTGGTCGAGACGGGCCGGGGCGGCGACGTCACCTTCCATGGGCCCGGCCAGTTGGTGGGTTACCCGATCCTGCCGGTGGGCCGCCTGGTCCGTCGTCACGTGGACCGCATCTTCGGCACCCTGGAGGACCTGCTCCTCGAGGCGGGCATCGCCTCCACCTTCGACGCGGACAACCCCGGACTCTGGGTGGGGGAGCGCAAGATCGCCGCCGTCGGCATCGAGATCCGCGACGGCGTCTCCCTGCACGGATTCTGCCTCAACGTGCGGCGCGAGCATGACGGCTTCCGGCACATCGTACCCTGCGGTCTGGCCGGCCGGGGGGTCGTCTATTGGGACGAGCTCGGGGAGGCCCCCGCCGTCTTGGCCGTCGCCCGCGTCTTCGCCGAACGCTTCGCCGCCCGCTGCGGTCTCGCGCCGGTCTTCGGCGCCGCCCTGGGCCGGGAGGGAGACGCATGAGTCGACTGTCGGCGGCGGTCCTCCTGGCGGTCAGCCTCCTTCTCACAGGCGTCGGCACCGCCCGGGCCCAGGAGTTTCCCTTCACGCGGACCGTCCCCGCCCCGCCCCCCGACGCGGGCGCCTGGTTCTCTCCTTTCTCCTGGAACGCGCCGGCCCACCTTTCCCGGCTGTCCGGCTTCCACGCCGCCTTCCTGGCCACCGAACACGTGGCCAACCCGCTGCGCCCCTGGCACGTCTCCTCCGAAACCCTGTGGCTGGCCCACGACCTGCCGCTGGTGAAGGCGGCCTGCTTCGTCTCGGGGTCCGCCCTCCACGACGCGGGCGGCTACACCGGGGGGATCCTGGGCGCCGGCTGCGGCTGGGCGCTCTCCCCGGCGTGGTCCTTCGGCGCGCGGTGGCTCGCCCGCGTGGCACCCGCCGACCCCGCCACCGACGGGGCCCGCGACTGGGCGCTGGGCCTGCTCTTCTCCCCCGGGGACGGCGTCTTCGCCGCCTCCTACCAGGTCGAGAGCCTCCTGATGGGGCCCGTCGCCGGCCTGCCCCAGGACCGCGTCCACCGCTTCGAGCTCGCCCTGGGACGCCGCTGGCGTGCCTGGGCCGGCCTCCACCTCGCCGAGCGGCGGCTGGACTGGTCGGTCACCGGCGGGCTGCGCCTGGGTCTGTTCCGGGGCGTGCATCTCGTCCTGTCCGGCGGCTGGGCGTCCCGGGAACGGGAGGCCTGGCGGGCGGGCGCCCCCCTCGAACTCGGCCAGCCCGAGGCCTTCACCGTGGCCGCCAGCCTGGCGGTCCAGCTCGAGAACCTGGCCATGTTCCAGGGGCTTTCGCTGCCGGAGCCCGCCGTGCACCTGGCCCTGCGCTGGTCCGAGAAACCGCCGGAGCCCTCCGTGCTCCCCGAGGACGACTTCCTGCAACTGTACGACCTCTCCGGCCCGGTGGACGAGGCCCGGCACGCCCGCTTCACCCTGGCCATGCGCCACTGCCTGCGCACCGAGGCCTGCCGGGCGGTGCTGCTCAAACTGGGGGACGAGGATCCTTCCTGGTCCCACGTCGACGAGTGGGCCGACTGGCTCTCGCGGCTCCGGAAGGCGGGCAAGAAGTCCTACGTCTATGCGGCCACCCTGGGAAACGCCTCCTACGCGCTGGCCGCGGGCGCCGACGGCATCTACCTGTTCCCGGGCGGCAACGTCCGCCTGCGGGGGCTCTCCACCACGCAGTTCTTCCTGGGCCAGGCCCTGCAGGAGCTGGGCGTGGGCGCCGACCTCGTCGCCGTGGGCGCGTACAAGAGCGCCCCCGAGATGTTCACCCGGCGCAGCCCCTCGACGCCGGCCTTCTCCCAGTCCCAGCGCCTGCTGCTGGCCCTGGACATGCGCTTCAAGGAGCTGGTGCTGCGCCGCCGCCAGTTGACGCTCCCCGGGCTCCACCGGATCACCCTGAAGATGGAGCTCCCGGCCCGGCAGGCCCTCTCGGCGGGGCTCGTCGACGGCCTGCTGTACGCCGACCAGGTGCCCTCCGCCGTGTTCCGCAGCGCCGGTCGGGTCCTCGGGCTCTCGGACGCCGCCCGTCACTCTCCGAAGGACCGGCCAGGCCGCGGGGTGGCCCTCCTGGTGTTCTCCGGCGAGATCGTCTCACAGAAGGGTCCGGTGCCCAACCCCCTCACCGGCGGGGAGACCATCGAACTGAAGAAGGCCGCAGCAGCGCTGGCCGCCGTGGCAGGGAACCCGCGCTTTGGCGCCGTGGTGCTGCGGATCGACTCCCCGGGCGGCAGCGCGGCCGCCTCCGAGGCCCTCTGGCGCCTGGTGCAACTGACCTCGGCCCGCCTCCCGGTGGTGGTCTCCATCGGGGACATGGCCGCCTCGGGCGGCTATTACCTGGCCGTGGCTGGAAAGGTGGTGTTCGCCACGGAGTCGAGCTTCGTGGGCTCCATCGGCGTGTTCGGCGGCAAGTTCCAGGCCGGCGAGCTCCTGCGGCGGCTCGGCGTCGGCCTCACCACCCACAAGCGGGCGCCCCTGGCCGACGCCGACAGCGCGCTGCGCCCGTACACCGACGAGGAGCGCGCGCTGGTCCGCGGCCAGCTCGAGCACACCTACCGCCGCTTCGTGGCCGCGGTCGCCGCCGGCCGGCGGTTCTCCACCGCCGCCGCCCTGCGCCGGGCCGACGGGCGCGTGATGCTGGGCAGGCAGGCCCTGCGCGAGGGGCTCGTCGACGAGCTCGGAGGCCTGCTCGCCGCCCTCGAGCACGCCGGCCGCCTGGCCCGGCTCCCCGCCGACGCCCCCGTGTTCTGGGTGTATCCGCCCCCCGAACCCCTGTGGAAGCGCCTGGTGAAGTCCGCCGTTTCCGACGCCCAGGCGTCCGGCGGAGGCGCCGCCGCCCTCCTGGCCGCCTGGCGCCCGCTCTTCCATGCCCTGTCCCTCGAGGGGCCCTGGACCCTGTGGCCCGAGCTCGTGAAGATCCGCTGACCGATTCCATTTCGATTTCGATTTCGATGGAAGAGAGTACTGGCGGGGCGCAGTGCGGGGCGGTTGTGTTCGGCGCCCTTTTTCACTACAATGCGACGACACCGGCGCGCCGGCCGCGCGCGAAAGGAAACGCGATGACGGAACCCACCAGAAACGCCGAGGAGATCCTCAAGAAGCAGGTCGAGTTCGACGGCAGCAAGTGGAGCCGCGAGGCCACGACCAGCCTGGACGACACCTATCGCAGCCGCAACCAGGACAACCTGCAGGAGCTCAAGCGCCTGCAGGAGGAGCACGACCAGCTCGCCAAGGACATGAACAAGGAGATCGACGAGCAGCGGACGCTGCTCGACGAGATCCGCACGATGACCTCGGGCAAGCAGGGAGGCGTGGGGCGCGGCTTCCGCGGCGTGCTGGGGCGCATCCCCATCCTGGGACGCCCCTTCCGGCGCCGGCCCCTGGCCGACCTGCTCGCGGCCAAGATCGACATCGCCGACACCCACGTCAAGCACGTGGCCGAGTACCTCAAGAAGGTCGAGCGCACCATCTCCGGGCTCCACGACGATCAGAAGGCCCTGCAGGCCAAGAAGATCGAGGCCGCCCGCGGGAAGAAGCAGTACGTCGGCCTGGTGCTCGAACTCAAGGCCCTGCGCGAGGAGCTGGAGGCGCGGCTCAAGGATCTGACGGACGCGAACTCCGAGGAGTTCCGCCAGGCCGAGGCCCACCTGGTCGAGACCGACCGGCTCATCTGGGAGCACGGCCAGAAGATGCAACTGTTCGACCACGCGCTGCACCACCTCGACTCGATCATGCGGATGAACCTGCACTTCACCGAGATCTCGAAGAACCTGCACGCGAACATGACGCTCATCCAGCAGGCCGCCGAGCTCGTGATCGACGAACTGCGCCAGCACGCCTCCCGCCTGGCCACCCTCGCCGAGGCCGGCCAGCTCTCGCTGCAGGTCACCGCCAGCATGGAGAGCCTGAAGGAGAGCATGAACCGGGTGGCCGTGATCACCTCCGAGACCTCCCTGTTCCTGACGAAGAACGTCGAGCAGATCGTGGCCAACATGACGGTCTACGATCGCCAGGTCGAGGAGCTCGTCGAGAAGAACCTCGCCGCCGAGAAGGAACTGCGGGCCCAGCAGCTCCTGCGGATCCTGGAGAAGGCCCAGAAGGAGCAGGAGGCCCCCGAGGCCTAGGCGCCCCATGCCCGACCCCGGCACCTCGTTCCCCTGGGACCGGCTGCGCACCGACCTGCGCTTTCCGGACCCCGCTTGGGCCTTCGCCGGGCTCGAACCCGGGACCCCCGCCCACCCCATCTCCGGGTTCGGGCTGCACTTCCTGTCCCGGAGTTGTCCGGCGCCGCGGGTTCGGGTGCGGTTCCTGGGGTCCGACGCCGGCGGCGCGCGGGTCCGATGGCTCCGGGACCGGGTGGATCCCGTCTTCCATTGCCCCGGGCGCCACGTATGCGAGTTGATCGTGCCGGGGTTCGAGGCCCCGGAGCCCTACGACCGCGCCTCCCGGGAGCCAGCGCTGCCGCCGGCCCTGGCCGCCTGGCTCGAGAACGCCCTGCTTCAGGACGCCGAGCTGGGCTTTCTACAGTCCCTGGAGGCGAAGGATGCCGCGCACGGCGTCCGGATCGAGCGCCTCTCCCGGGGCATGCTCGGCCCCCTGTGGAGCGCGGCCGCGGCGCCGGCCTCCGTGGCCGGTCTTTTCGATGATTTCCCCGACGCGTGGGTCTTCCATCTGCCCGTGGACGAGGTCCTGCGGGAGCCGGGGCCGTGCGTCGCCGACGACCCGCTCTCCCCCCTGTTCGGCGATGGCGGCCCCCTGTCCGCACGCATGGCCCGCCTGCGCGCCGACGTCCCCTACCGCGTGCTGCGCCAGCGCCGCGCGGTCTACTCCGGCCCGCCCGAGCTCGGACGGGCCCTGGAGCGACTCTTTCCGGGATGGCTGGCGGTCCCGCTGGATCCGGGTGACCCATGACGACCTTTCACCTCAAGTCCGAAGACCTCGAGCCGCTGCGCGCCGACCTGGTGCCGCGCCTCCTGGCGCTGCGCTGGCCGCGCTTCCTGTACCAGTGGGAGCGCCACCCCTACGGTCTGGGACCCCGCAGCCACCCGATCCTGACCGCCCTCGAGAAGGCCGGCGGCCTTCTGCTCTCGGCCCGCGCCTGGCTGAAGGACCGCGTCAAGGAGAGCGAGGACGCGCCACCGCCCGGCTTCGCGCGCCTCGCGGCCGTCCACGCCGCCGCCCTGGTGCTGGCCCACGAGCTCGACGGGCTCACCGGGCACCGGGTGCGCGCCGTCCACGGTCTGGAGCTGCGCGAGACCCGCCAGGTGCTCGAGGATCCCAACCTGCTGGAGGCATTCTATAAAGATGCTCTCCACTACACCCAGGACCATGTGCGCCAGGGCCATGACGCGGACACCGCGCTGTGCGCCTACGCCCGACTCATGGTCCAGACCTGCCTCACCCTGGCCCGGGATCCCCGCCACGGAGCCCAACTGGAGCGCCACCGCCAGGTTCACTTCCACGTCGACGACATCCATTTTCCACTGTTCGGCGAGGTCCGCCGGGACCAGGCGAGCCCGGTGCTGCCGGTGACGCTGGACGGCATCATCGGCAACACGGAGTACCTGCGGGCCGGACGCCGGCTGGTGCGCGACCTGCTCGCGTACGATCCCGCCGCGGGGAAGAACCCCAAGCGGCTCAACCCCGTGCTGTTCGCCCTGGGCAAGCCCGGCTGCGGCAAGACCGCCTCGGCCCACGCCCTGGGCCGTCACCTGCTCGACTCGGCCGCCGCCGTCGGGCTCATGGCGAAGTTCTGCGTCATCCGCCGCACCGACTGGGCCTCGGCCTACCAGAACGCCTCGGCCGCCGCCCTCATCGAGCGCTTCACCTCCGAGCTCGACGGATTCCCCGGCGTGGTGGCGTTCTACTGGCCCGACATCGACACCGCCTTCGGCGCCCGGGGAGGCGGCGACCTGCGCGCCGAGGAGAAGAGCATCCTGGGGGCCGCCTTCGGCCTGTTCGACGGCACGCTCCTGCCCGCCAACGGACAGTGGATCCTCCTGTGCGACGCCAATTACATGCAGATGGACGACGCCACCGTGAGCCGGCTCACCCAGCAGCCCTACCTTCTCGAGGGCCCGGTCTCGGCGGCCGACTACGTGCGGCTGGTGCGCGATGAATTATTGGGCGATGAATATAAAAAACACGTGGATTGCACCATGGCCCAGTGGGTGGAGTTCGGCACCCTGGCCGCCGAGGAGGCCGTCTCGGGCCGGGACTGCGCCCACTTCGCCCGCCGCCTGATCGCCCGCATCGAGGACGTGGACTACCCCGAGGGCTTCTTCTCCGCCGACTTCGACCAGCGGCGACATTTCCTGAGCCTGGTGCGACGCCAGGTGACGTTCGAGATTCTCTTGACTGAATTCCGCTACACCCTGAACTTCTGCCGGACCGCCCGACGCCAGGAGGAGGAGGACCAAGTCTCCTCCCTCGCCCGGGAGCTCCTGCGCATGGAGAAGGCCCGCCGCCTGGCCGAGGAGCAGGCGGAGGCGGAGGCGGAGTAGGCCATGGAGGACGGCCTGGACCTGCTGCGCGCCTGGCTGCGCGCCGACGTGGGACCGTCGGACCCGTTAACCTGGGCGACGGCCGGGGTTCCATCGCAGGCCGGGAGCCGCACCCTCCAGAGCGTCTTCGCAGGCAGCCTGGCGCGGGCCCTGGCGTTCGGCGCCCGGGACGTGGACGTGCGCGTGGCCCCGGACTCGGCCTGTGGACGCTTCACCGAAGTCACCCTCGAGGACACCGCGCCGGGCCTCTCCCTGACCGCGCTGCGCGCCTGGCTCTCGACCGGCGCGCCCCCCCGGGATCCCGGACACGACCGGACGCTGCCGGGCTTCTCGCCCCCCATCGGACCGCCGGGCTTCGCCCTCTCGCGCTTTCGCACGAGCGCGGCCGGCCAGACCGTCGAGGCCTGGGTGCTCCCCGACGGCACCTGGGAGCTCCATCTGCACACGGGGAGGGCCACCGGGAACCGCGAAACCTGGTATTTGAACAACCCTGATCCCGGCGAGACCCTGGAGCGCCTGCGCACCACCCTGGCCGGCACCCGGGCCGGCGGACCGCTGCGCGTCTGGCTCCAGGGCACCCTCTGCGTCCCCGAGCCGACCCCCGCCGGCTCCCGGTTTCACGTGGAGCGCGCGGACGCGGCCGTCCGGTGCCGCCTGGATCTCCTCGACCGTCCCGACGGCGCGCTGGTGCTCGCCCATCGGGGCTTCGTCTTTCATCGTGGCCCCGGGCCGGCGCCCTACCTGCATTTTCTCTGGGACAGCGCCTTTGGCCCGGAGGTGGGGGACCCCGGGACCGCTGCCGGGGCGGATCTGCGGGAGCTCCGCCGGGAGTTGGGGGAACGGTTGCAAATCCGCTTGATTGATGACCCGGCCACCGCGGACGACTGGCGTCGCTTCCTCGCCGGACACCCGGACCCCGGCTGGCGGACGCGCGAGGTGGGCCGGGACCTGCGGGGTGTTTTCTTCACAATCTCGGACCTGAGAGAGAAGGTCGTCCTGCCGGCGGGCGCGACCGCACCCGGAGATCCCACGGGCGCGGACTTCCTGGCGCTGGACCGGAAGCGCTGGACCCCGGAGGTCGTGCGGACCCTGACCGGGTCGACTCCCGGGGGCCGATCTCCCCTGTCGAAGTGCTGCCTCGCCGCCCGGCGCGTCACGCTCCCGACGGGACATCCGTGCGCCGCCTGGCCCCGCCTGTGGGATAAGGAGGCCGCCCGGGACCCGCGGCTGGCCTGTTCGTCGGGACTCGTGACCGCCGAAATCCACGAACCTTCCACCGCCGCCTGGCCGTTCTTTCCGGTTGACGGGTCCGTCGGCCTGGCGCGGCTGCGCGCGCTGCCGCCGCCCCCGTGGGGTCGGGAAGGCGCCCTCTGGGTGGCCGTCAACCATCCGCTCGTCCTGCGCCTGGCCGCGCGCTTCGCCCCCGGGGACGCGGTGCGGCTCCTGGGCGCCCTGGTGCTGCTCGCGCAGGACCTCGAGCCCGACCTTCCATGATCGCCCCGCCCGCGGCGGGACGATCCGCCCTCACCCCAGGCTGGCGCGCAGGATGCGCTCCACCACGGGGGGCCGGAGATCCTCGTCCTCGCCGAGACCTTTTGTATAGGCGGACATCTGACCCAACACGCGGACCAGGACGTCCGGCGTCACCACGGTCGGATCCAGGCGCGTGGGGAGGTCCATCTCCAAGAAAAACCTCTCCATGGCGACGATGGCGGCCTGCGCCGCCGCCGCCTCGTCCGGCTCCACCACTCCGAACACCCGCCGGCCAAGTTGCGCCAGTTTTTGACGTTTGGCATCGAATTTTTCGCGCAGCACCCACGGCAGCACGGCGGTCAGCGAGCGGGCGTGATCGAGCCCCGCCTCGGCCGTGAGCGCGTGGCCGATCAGGTGGGTGCTCCAGTCCTGCACCACGCCGCAACCCAGGAGCCGGTTGAGGGCCAGGGTGGCGCACCACATGATTTCGCCACGCACTGCCAGATCGTCTGGATTATTCTTGATTGTACGCCCACACTCCACCAGCGTGGCCATGACCCCCTCGGCGAGGCGGTCGTTGAGCGGGGTGAACACGTCCCGGGTGCAGTACTGTTCCATCACGTGGACGAAGGCGTCCCCGACGCCGTTGGCCGTGTAGCGCCAGGGCAGGGAGAGGGTGAAGGTGGGATCCAGGATGGCGAACCGGGGAAAGAGTCTTTCACTCTTGAACGGCTGCTTGTCGGTGGGATCCCGGCGGGAGATCACCGCGCCGTCGTTCATCTCCGAGGCGGTGCCCGGCAAGGTGAGCACGGCCCCGAGGGGGAGCGCCGCGCGGACCTTCTCCCTTCCGGTGACCAACTGCCACGGGTCGCCTCCGGCGAAGGGCACCGCCGCCGCGATGAACTTGGTCCCATCGATGACCGACCCGCCGCCGGCCGCCAAGAGGAAACGCGCGCCGCACTCCCGGGCCTGGCGCACGGCGCCGAGCAGGGTGTCGAGTTGGGGATTGGGCTCCACGCCCGGGAACCAGACCACCTCGCGCCCGGCCAACTGTTCCCGGATCGCGTCGGCCGCCCCGTTGCGCTCGAGGGAGGCGACGCCGGTGATCACCATCACCGGACCGTCGTCGGGCAAGAGCCGCCCGAGCTTCCCGATGGATCCCGGGCCGAACACCAGCCGCACCGGATTGTGGTAGGTGAAGTTGAGCATGATCGCCTCCTGGGTTTTACGGTGGGGGATTCGGACACGGCGCCGCGGCTTATGGCCCTCGGCTTCACGCCCCGCGGTAGGGCGCCGCCTTGAGGCCGGCCTTCTTCTCGCGCTCGTAGACGGTGAGGATGACGCGCTCGCACTTCATCTTGGCCCGCACGTCCTCGGTGGACTGGGCGAGCTTCTTGACGAACTCCTCATCGTTGAAGCCCTCGAGGCTGCCCTCGAGTTGCTGCTTCATTTCCTTGAATTTGTTGAGAACATAATTGAAATATTCCTGCGGATCCTCGCCGGGCGCCGGCGGCAGGATCACGTTGCCCGAGGTCTTCTTCTCGACCGGAGCGGGAGCGGGAGCGGCGGCGGCAGGGGTCTCGGCGGCGGCAGGGACCGTCGGCAGGGCCGGCGTCGAGGGGCGCCCCGGGATCGGCGGCGGCGACGAGGGCAGGGGCGGCGCCGCGGACAGGATGGGTTTCTCGGGGAGCACGGCGGGGATCTTCTGTCCCGGCAGCTCCACGCCCTTGAGCTTCGGATACGCCAGCGGCTTGCCGGCCACCGGGGGCGGGGGAGGACCCCCGTCCTTGAGCTGCAGACCGCCGCCGCCGCCACCACCAGAGGGGGCGGGGCCGCCGAGGATGTCGCCGATGGACTTGTCGTGCAGCGACGGACCGCCCTGGCGCTCGGAGGTCTTCTCCAGGGCCTCGTTGATCGCGCGGGCCAGGGACGAGAACCGACCATGGTAGTCCTGATCGTTGATCAGCAGGATGTCGCCGGCGGCCACCTCCTTGGTGTGCTTGATCAGTCGGCGAAGCGGCATGTCGCCCTCGAAGATGATGATGAGCATGCCCAAGATGAAGACGCCCAGGCCCGCCCCCACGAGCATTCCCCACGGGAAGTCCTTCATCAGTTGGTCCTGGGGGATGTGCTTGTCCATGAACGCGAAACTTCCCAGGGGAGGCGGGAGCTTCCATGCCAGGACATAATACACCCCGGTGTCGTCGGTGAGGCCGGAACCCTTCTTGGCAACATCCTTCTTGGCGTCGTCTTTTTTGGCGTCGTCCTTCTTGGCGTCGTCCTTCTTGGCGTCGTCCTTCTTGTCCTTCTCCGGAGCGGCGGGCAGCGGATCTCCCTCCAGCAGCGGGTTGGTGACCTCTCCGCGCAGCTGGCCCAGGATCACCTGGTACTCCTGCTTCTTGTCCACGAGGGTGGTCGAGGGGGAGAATCCCTTCTCGGGGTTGCGCACGTCCGCGGCGTGCTTCTCGTAGAGGGCGGGCACCTGCTCCCACACGTCGTGCTTGTGGGTGGTGTACATCAGTTTGTTGTTCATGAAGACGGCGAGCTCGACGTCGAAATCCTCGGTCTTGGCATGGCCCATGGACTCCTGGAAACCGGCGAGGAACTCCGTGTCGAACTTGCGCAGGACCACCAGGGTCCCCGAAACGCGCTTGTAGTCCTTGGACAGGATGGGCACCGCGAAGACCTGCAGCAGGTGGTTGTCCAAGATCATCGTGTTGTCGCTGTGCCACCCCTGGACCGCCTCCTTGAACGGCGTGAAGCTGGCCACCGACGCGCGCCCCTTGGCCGAGTTGGCCAGCACGCCGCCGGACACGTCCGTGACGATGATCTCCTGCACGTCCAGGCGCTTGGCGAAGTCCTGGAGCACGGGGATGAGCTTCTCGGTGTCCTTCTGCGTCTCGGCGGCCTCCACGATGCGCTTGTCCAGGCGGAGGTTGCCCAGGCGATCGAGCATCTGGCGCGCCTCGCGCGCGAGCTCGGCCTCGAACGACACCTGCGCCATGTCCAGCAGCATGCCGTCACCGCGGTAGTTCTGCTTCAGAAAATACTCCGCCGGACGCGTGGCGACGAGCAGGGCGCCGAGCGCGAGGACCCCGGCGAACGTGACCAGAACCAGCCAGATCTTGGATAAAAACATGGATACGCCTCTGTCATTCTTCCATCAGGTAGGGGAGGGTCAGTTTCACTTCCAGGGGCTTGAGCTCGCCCTTGCCCTTCTCGGGGATGACGACCTCCTGCGTGAGCAGCTCGCGGTTGCGGTCGATGAAGGACACCTGGTACTTGCCCGCGGGCAGGGGAGGCAGCTCGAAGGAGCCGTCATCGTTGACCAGGGTGAAGTGATGGGAGCGCACGAAGAGCACCCGGCCGATGGCGGACGGGAAGCCCGTGAGCCGGAGGGGAAAGGACCAGAACCGGACGGCCTTGTCCGCGAGCTCCTCGCCCCGCGGGTTGACGGGGATGACGCGGTCGACCTCGGGGGCCAGCGTCTCGGGGGCCACCTTCTCGCCGTTGATCAGGCGGCCGGGGACGACCAGTTTCACGTCCTTTCGCCCGTGGTTGATCACGTGGAAGTCCGCCTCATGGTTCAACACCCACACCTGCGGCATGAACGTGCCTGCGCGGATGGCCAGCGCCGGGACCGCCGTGCTCTGGGCGATGGGGTTGGGCGGGGGCGGCTGCGTGTCCCAGACCACCACGGCCAGCCGGCTCGACAGGAACAACTTCGGCGGCAGGATCACCAGCGGATCGCGGTACCGGTGATAGGCCTTCTCCTTGAGCTGGCGCAGGAAGGCCACGCGCTTCTCGGCGTCGGTGGCCGGCGGCGCCTCGGTGGCCTCCACCGTCCCGGTGATCGGGAACATCGGGATGGTCTTCACCGGCGGCCGGCGGCGGCGGGCCGACGCCCAGGAGACGGGCAGACAGACGAGGACGAGGGCGATCAGGATGGCAGGTCGTCGGAACATGGCGCACATTGTACCGAAACCAGTTCTGGCGTCAACGGTAATACTATTGGAGCCGGGGGTCGGGGGGGCGCTTCTCGATTTCGATTTCGATTTCGATTTCGATTTCGATCTCGATCTCGATAGGGGAGAGGTCCAGGCTGGTTACTGGTGACCGCGAGCAGAGTGGGGCGGCGGTGGGGATGATTTTTCGATCCGACTGTGTTAGAGCGGGGGTCATGTGCAGAAGCTACCTCTCCCGTCTCACGTCCACGTTCGCGTTCACGCTCACCCTCGTGCTCCTGACCGGCTGCAAATCCGGCTCCTCGGACGACAAGGGCGCAGGGGCCAGGCCGCCCGGGCCACCGCCGCCGGCCGAGCTGGCCGCCGTCCCCGGCTGGAAGGCCGACATGGAGCAGTTCTCCCTGGTGACCCTCCTGGGCGCCGACTGGGCCCACGTGGTCGCCTTCCAGGGGAACCAGACCGCCTATCGGCCCGTGGACCAGTTGATGATCGCCACCGCCGACGGAGCCGTCCGCTGGAAGAAGCGCCGCACCATGAAGGTGTACGGCGAGAACGCCCCCTGGAGCCTGCGGGCGGCCGCCCTGGACACGAAGACCATCCTGTACGAGACCCGGTACAAGGCCGTGTTCCATATCTCCGTCGCCGACGGCACCTCCGACCGCGCCCTGGGCAACGTGTTCCATTTCGCCCCCTGCGACCGCCGCCTGTTCGTGGGCGCCGCCACGCCCTATCTATGGAACGCGGAAGACAGGAAGAACATCGACCTCGCCGGCCTCACGCCGCTGTTCGCCGAGCTCGGCGTGGAGACCGCGCCCGGCTTCCCGGCCGCCGCGCTGGACGCCGACCGGGTCGCCTTCCGCACCATGGACGGCGCGCTGCGCGTGATCTCCTGCTCCCAGGCCAGGGAACTGTGGCGATGGGCCGACCCGCTGGATCGGAAGAACTGGTCCGTGGACCTGCCGGTGTCCCAGGGCACCGTGCTGGCGTCCACCCTCATGCCGCCCTTTCTGCCGCGCACCGTGATTCATGGCCTGTCCGAGGCCGGCCCCGTCGAGCTGCCCGGCAGCCTGCAGACCGCGATCCCCGTCGGCCTCACCGGGCAGGTCGCCTCCTTCGTCACCACCGAGGGGCTCCACATGGTGACGCTCTTCGGCGTCGAGGTGGCCACCGGAAAGACCGCCTGGCAGATGGAGCTGCCCATCCTGCCCTGCACGCGCACCGAGACCTTCCACGCCTGCCGCAACGGCAGGAACGTCTTCGCCATCGACCTCGCCACCGGGAAGAAGACCCTCGACCAGGAGCTGGCGGTCCCGCCGAAGTTCATCGCCGGGCAGGGGGACGTCCTGGTCGCGGTGGGCTCCGACGGCAAGTTCACCACCCTCGACATGCGCGCCAACACCGTGCTCTGGAGCGGTCCCATCGAGATCAAGACCGCCCCGGTGGAGCTGGTGCAGGTCGCCCTCGCGCGCCCTGACCGCGTCGTGCTGATCCTGCGGACCCTGTGGCCCGAGCGCCAGCACCTGGAGCGCCTGTACCTGCACAGTTTCTCCCCGGCCGAGCCCGACCGGCCGGTCCAACTGCAGCTGGGCAAGCCCACCGAGGCCCAGGTGCCCGCCCGGGTGGGCGGCGGCGAGCGCGAACTGATCTTCCCCGCCTGGGTCCACGACGGCCAGTTGTACACCGCCGTCGACGGTCTGTTCCAGGTGGTCGACCCCGTGCGCGGCACCGCCTCCGGGGCCTTCGGGCTCCCCGGGAAGGGGCCGGCCTCCCTGCGCCGGGTGCGGGCCGACGGCTCCGCCCTCCTCGAGCGCGGCGACCACCTGGTGCTCGTGAAGCCGCGCGGCGGCATCGCCTGGACCGCCTCCCTCAAGGACCGCGAGGTGCGGGAGGTGACCTCGGCCACAGTCGTGGTCGCGGGCGCGGACAGCCTGGAGGTGTGGTCCCTCGCCGACGGCCGGCCCCAGGGTCCGGGCGCCTCCGGGCTCAAGGGGCCGCCCGCGGTGCGCGCGGCCGACGCCACCCGGGTCTTCTTCCACGTGCCCGACGGGAACCACGTCCTGGAGAACGGCGAGCTTAAAAAAGTCAAGGATTATCCAAACTTCTCCGCCCATCCGGGGGACCGCGACTGGATGTTCCACACCCGCAACGACCCCCCGCCGGGCAAGGGCGCCTGGACCGCCCTCGCGCTGGACTCCGGAAAGGAGCTCTGGCGCAAGGTGGTCACCCGGGGTCCCGAGCTCGTGGGCGGCGCGAAGGAGCTGGGCGAGATCGAGCCGAAGGAGGCGTCCTTCCACCCGGCCTCCTGGGTGCGCGCCTCGGCCGAGGGCTTCTGGATCCCGGATCCCTCCCACCGCTGCCTGTACCTCGTACGGCCGACGGACGGTCAGGTGATCTGGGTGCGCTGCGCCCAGCGCCTTGGCGGACCGCCCGCGTTCACCGCCGACGGCCAGTGGATGCTGCTGCCGGCCGCCGGACCCTGGCACGAGCCCGGAAAGCCCGTCCCCGAGGGTGCGCCCATCGAGAAGACCCTGAGCCTGGTCGCCCTTCACCT
>Ga0302247_1000409_pt1 | contig 42335 bp, 41 predicted proteins | sample AAG_UR_Ile_MG_FD_193529 | JGI IMG/M metagenome (GOLD analysis project Ga0302247, IMG submission 193529) | Enriched activated sludge microbial communities from anaerobic digester in WTTP, New Holstein, Wisconsin, United States - AAG_UR_Ile | ecosystem: Engineered > Bioreactor > Anaerobic >...
AATAGATTTGAAGAATCCGGGCAGCAACAGGAGAAATGCAGGATTCACCGATGAGGAAAGAAACAAGTTCAGCGAATTTTTGGAAGCGGGTTTTATAGATACCTATCGGTATTTCTACCCTGACAGGGCAGGTGTTTACTCCTGGTGGTCGTACCGCTTCAATGCAAGAGCTAATAATGCCGGGTGGCGCATAGACTATTTTTGTGTTTCTGAAAGGCTGGCCGAGAGGCTGATCAGCGCGGATATTCATTCGAAGGTACTGGGATCGGACCACTGTCCGGTAGAATTGATTATGAAATAATAGAACAGGGGATGTATATGATTAATACATTTAATCAACTGGGACTGGATGAACGTCTGGTTGAGGGCTTGAAAAAGCAGGGGATTACGGAACCGACAGCAATACAGGCCGATACCGTTAAACTAGCCTTGGAAAACAAGGATATAGTCGGACAGTCACCTACGGGAAGCGGAAAGACACTGGCATTTCTGCTTCCTATTTTCCAAAGGGTGGATGCCGGCAAAAGAGAGACCCAGGCAATAGTACTGGAACCGACCCATGAACTGGTGATGCAGATAGAAAAGCAGGCAAGGCTGCTGGCTGCAAACTCAGGCATTGCAGTTACTTCCGCAGCAGTTATCGGAGAAGTGAACATCACCCGGCAGATAGAAAAGCTAAAGGAGAAGCCAAATATAATCATAGGTTCCGCAGGAAGGGTGCTGGAGCTTATTAAAAGGAGAAAAATCAATGCCCAGACGGTAAGAACCATAGTCATTGATGAGGGAGACAGAATGCTTGATGAGCATAATTTGGGCACTGTCAGGGAGGTTATAAAAACCACCTTGCGGGACAGGCAGCTTATGGTCTTTTCCGCCACCATAGGTGAAAAAACCTTGAGTACCGCAAGGGAATTCATGAAGGACCCTCAGATAGTCCGAATTGAAGACAGAGGGAAAATAAGTCCGGATATCCGGCATATATATCTGGAAGCTGAGAAAAGGGATAAGATTGAGGTGCTCCGGAAGCTGGCGGCATCAATCAAGCCTGAACGAGCCATAATATTTATTAATAAAAGCGAGGAGCTGCAGCTGACGGCTGCAAAGCTTAAGTATCACCATCTCAGTGCTTGTGATATATCAGGCAGCGCTTCAAAGGAAGAGCGGAAAAAAGCATTGGAGGGCTTCAGGAAGGGTGATATAAAGCTATTGGTTGCTTCCGATATAGCAGCCAGAGGGTTGGACATAAAAGGGGTAACACATATATTCAATCTGGACCTGCCGGAAGACCCCAAAGGATATTTGCACAGGGCAGGAAGGACAGGAAGGATGGGGGAGTCCGGCACGGTAGTCTCTATTGTTACAGAAAGGGAGGTTCCTTTCTTAAGAAAATGTGAAAGGGATCTGGGAATAGAGATCTTCCAAAAGGAAGTATACCGTGGTGTAATTATTGACCCATCAAGAAGAAGGAAAACGGGAAAGGCCTATGACAAATAGATAGACAGGTGCCTTTCTGCGGCATTTTTACATTACTAATTTAGACTTAGAGAATATTAAGTCCTATTTGGACAACCAATACTGCATCTTATATATCTGATTTTCAACAATATCTGCTTATAATTGAACAGATTATATAGGTTCTCCTAAACATCTATGATTGGAATCCGCTCTCATGGTAATAATAGAAACAAATTACTTTCATAATTGTAGCAAATCCAACATAGTTTAGAACAAATAAAGTAGGGAGTAGCCTATTATGCAAAGAATGCGGATTTTGCTGAAAAACTTATTTAGACTTATAAAAATATCTATTGTGCATGGTATATTTATCCGATATAATAAACATACAACTAAAGCTTGTCCCGATTATCCGTCGGAAATCGTGGATATTATAGAAAGCATTAGGAAGGAGGATATTCATATGACTGCCGTATCTATTAAAGAAAAACTAAAAGATTTACAGTTTTCTCCGCAACAACTTAAGGATCTCGGTGTTGAAGTAAATTGGCAGGATAATATCCCCATAGAATTCATCGAGCAAGTAGTAGCGGTTGCAGAGAAATATAAAAAGGCTATGGAAGAGTTGAAGAAGTATTAGTCTTAAAGACGAAGATATAAGGTATCTAGAAGTTCAAGAAGTGGCCGCTATACATCTCATTTTAGTAGAATGGGATTCTACAGATGAAGCGATTGCTAATGCTAAAGCCTTTAGAACAGAACTACTCAAATCTGCAGTTTTGACATGTCGCCAGCCATACTATAAGGGGTTTTTTCTAAAATCAGCAGCTCTTTTAAGGTCCCTGGTAAAAAACCATCCATTCATTGATGGAAATAAACGTACAGCTCTATTATCATTACAAATGTTCTTGTTAAGAAATGGATATGTCTTAGACACTACTGACGAGCAGTTAATTCAATTTGTGCTGCGAATTGCCAAAGGGTATATAAGAGATTTGCATGTAATCAAAAGCTGGATTAAGAGAAGAAGCAGATGTAAAGAAAAATCTCATAATATGGATTGTAATGGTCAATTTCGTGGTAAATATAGAAAACTTGATATTTTTCTTAACTTTTTTGATACTCTTTCAAAGATAACTAAACGTACTGAAAAATAAGCCACCAACTGTTGGTATGATTTCGAGGACAATTGAGGTGCAGGATGAGCAACTTTAGCTTCAGCATAATTGAATATCTGGCTTATGCTCACGCAATTACAGGTGATTTTGGAGCACAAGGGAGAAGTATGCCCAAAATCGAATATTATGTAAACCAATAAGCCAAAACTTTACTGATAAAAATTTATAGCTATTACCCCTGAGTAAGGTTTTTACTTAGGGGTTTTTTGCGTTTAAGGAGAAGATTATTATGAATTATGATATTCAATTAAAGAATAACATTAACAAAAACTATATATATACATTGCTTCAGAATATTGACCTGACCAGGGGAATATGGATGATATACCTTGCAGGTAAAGGTATGAGCCTCACACAATTGGGCCTTCTGGAGATGGTATTCCACATAACCTCTTTTCTGATGGAGGTTCCCACCGGAGCTGTAGCTGATATTTTCGGAAGGAGGATAAGCAGGATACTGGGAAGGGTGTTGTCATTGGTAAGTGTTGTAATCCTGCTTGCTGCCGATGGCTTCCTGTGGTTTGCAATATCCTTTGTGTTCACCGCCTTATCCTTCAATCTTGAGTCAGGAGCCGGGGAAGCTCTTATATATGATTCACTGAAAGAAATCGGCGAAGAGGACAGATATATGAAGATATCCGGAAGGAAGGAGGTTTTTTACCAGGCTGCGGGGGTGATATCATTCCTGGCTGGTGGTTATATGGCCACCAAGAGCTATAATATAGCTTTTGCAATCACAATTATCATAGGAGCAGCTGCTGTATTGCAGTCCTTCAGTTTCAAAGAACCGGCCGTCGACAGAAAAAAAGAAGAACAAAAGGGGAAAAACATATTTTTGAATCAGCTTAAAGAAAGCTTGAGAGTAGTAAAAAGCAATTCCAGGATAGTGTCTCTTATAGTTTTCACAGAAATAATACTTACTTTTTGCACCTGTATATTCTTTTATTTGCAGAATTTTATGAAGGGATATGGCTATAACGAAGCAATAATAGGAGTTGTATACGCTGTTTCCTTTGTTGCTGCGGCCTTGACGGCATCTTGGGTCCACAGGATAGAGAGAGTGATAAAGGAACAGGGAATATTGCTTATAATACCTTTTGTCACGGTAGCGTGCTTATGGGGCATAGCACTTAGCCCGTACCACTTCATTTTCTTTATACTGCTAACAGTTACGGAAGAGATAGTGTATATAGCCATGAGCGACTATATAAACAAGATGATACCCAGTGAAAACCGTGCTACTATACTCTCTTTTTCAAGCATGGTATTCAGCTTCTTCATGATCACGGTTTTCCCACTTGTAGGCCTTCTTGGAGACAGGTATTCATTAATTTATGCAATCAAGTGTCTTGGGGGGCTGGGTATTGTATTTGTGATAATCAACAGTGTATCGCTGCTGAATCCGGGCAGGAAAATCCGGAAATAGCATTCTGTTTCTGCCTATGGAGAAAACTGTTTCCTTTGAAGGAGTATTATGAGATGATAATAGTGTATGAATCTGTATTGGCGGTGATAAATTGAAGCTGGACAGACTGGTTTCCATTATTGTGCTGCTGCTCAGGAAGGAAAGGGTACAGGCCAGGGAGCTTGCAGAGATATTCGAGGTATCTGTGAGAACCATCCTGAGAGACATAGAGGCAATAAATCTTGCAGGAATACCTATAGTCACTTACCAGGGAGCAAACGGAGGAATAGGTATTGCCGAAGGCTACCGCCTTGATAAAAGCGTGCTTACGGAGGATGACATGTCCACCATCATATCCGCGTTAAGAGGTATTGACGGAACAATACCTGACAGCCGGCATGGGATACTGATGGAAAAGCTCCGGAACGCTTTGCCGTCATCACAGCTTGAGACTCTGGACGCCAAGGTACAGCAGCTTATTATTGATTTATCCCCCTGGGGCCCTAATGAACTGTTGAAGTATAGTGTCACATGCATAAGAAAAGCAATAGAGAATCACAATGAAATTGAGTTTGAATATATCGATTCGACCGGCAAAAGGACAAATCGCAGAGTTGAGCCCTATACATTGGTGCTGAAGGGGCAGAAATGGTATTTGTATGCTTGGTGTCATACAAGGCAGGATTTCAGGCTTTTCAAGCTTTCCAGGATGAGAGAGCTTGAGGTGACGACAGCAGTTTACCAGCCCAAAAAGGTACCTATGGAAAGGCTTGATTGGGAAGAGCCCTGGAGTACTTCCGAAAGTATGGTTTCCCTCCGGCTGGTGTTTGAAAAAGAGATGGAAAGCATTGTGACGGAATGGTTCGGAGAGAGTGTCGAAAAGCTGGAAGACGGGAGACTGCTGGCAAACGCCCTTCTGCCTGAAAATAACTGGTTGTATGGATTTATCCTGAGCTTCGGCGCGGGAGTGGAGGTTATAGAGCCCCTTCATATTCGAAAAATACTCGCAGAAATTTCAAAACAGATATATGAAAAATATTCCATGGAAACATGACATACAGGTGTCATGTATGCAGTGTTATAATCAAGAAAAAGTCAAGGAGGAAATAATAATGGATTATAACATCGAGTTGAAAGAGCAAGGGCTTCAGCCCGTATTATCCGTCAGAAAAACAACATCTGTAGGAAATCTTCCCCGGGAGATCGGGAAGGCATACGGAAGCATTATGCAGTACCTGCAAGAGCTGGGGGAACAGCCGGCGGAAGCGCCATATACGGCATATTATAACCTGGATATGGAGCATCTGGATGTGGAGATGGGTTTTCCCGTTTCAAAGCAGCTTGCAGGAAAGGGAGAAATCAAAGCAGGTTCGATTCCGGCAGGAAAATACGCGGAATGCATGTACAAAGGGCCTTATGCGGAAATGGCTCCGGTGTATGATGCAATGAACAAATGGATAGCCGGAAAGGGCTTGGAAGCTGTCGGAACATCTTATGAAGTCTATTACAACTCACCTGCAGAGGTACCTGAAAGCGAGCTTTTGACAAAGATAATGCTGCCTGTAAGATAGAGAAATATTTGGAGGTGTTGTTATGAAGTACGATTGGAAAAAACAGGATAAAGGGCTGTACTTGCCTAAGAATAAGCCGGAAATAGTGATGGTGCCTCCTATGTGGTTTTTCATGCTTGACGGCAGGGGTAACCCGAATAGTGAGGATTTTGCCGAGGCAGTAGGTGTATTGTATTCTCTTGCCTATGCAGTGAAGATGATGCCCAAGAAGGGTGTGACCCCGGAAGGGTACTATGAGTACTCTGTTTTTCCCCTGGAGGGAATATGGGATCTTGCTCCTGAGGCAAGGGAGCTGAAGGTATTGGACAAGGACAGTCTGGTATACACCATAATGATAAGGCAGCCTGACTTTGTTACGGAAGAAATCGCAAAGCGGGCTGCAGAAGCCGCAGCAAAAAAGACAAAGCATCCGTTGCTGTCAAAGGTCAGGTTCGGTTGCATCGATGAAGGATTATGCGTACAGATGCTTCACATAGGCCACTACGACAGTGAGCCGGCTTCCTTTGCCGTAATGGAGGAATTCTGCAGGGCTTATAACCTGAATAGGATATCCAAGGTTCACAGGGAAATATACCTTTCCGATGCGCGGAAGACTCCCGCAGAAAAGCTCCAGACCGTTCTGCGGTTCAAGGTGGAGAAAATCTGAGGAAGCTTTCATTTCGTAAATAAAGGGGGCTGCTATATGCCGGAAAATGATCTCATACTGGACGGAAGCCATATGCCTGAGTATGATGAAATAGTTGAATATATCAATTTGCCTGCATGGGATTTATGGAGGCAGATCAATGGTTTTATCCGGCAGATGTATAAATCCTTACCCAAAAACCATTTAACGGGACTCTCTGGCTTATGATTCAGGCGGGCAGTGCAGAAACGCTGGAGGATGTTAAGCAGCTGCTAATACTGAAGCAGGACATTAACCTGTCATTTAAAAGCACGGGAAGACAGGAGAATTATTTTTTTCCATGTTATTATATCAATGAAGGAGGGAAATGCTTTGGAATGGTTGGATAGAATGATGGCTGCCATAGATTATATGGAAGAGCATATGGAAGAGCAGCTGGATATGGAAGAGATTGCAAAGACAGCATATTCTTCGACCTTTCATTTCCAGCGCATGTTTCATATGCTTACAGGTATGACTGTGGCCGAATACATGCGTAAGAGGAGGCTGACCCTGGCAGCCCAGGAGTTGGTAATGTCAGCAGATGCAAGAGTACTGGATGTAGCTCTCAAGTATAGTTATGACAGCCCTGAGTCCTTTGCCAAAGCATTCCGTCGGGTACATGGGATCACACCTTCCGCTGCGCGCGAGCCGGGGGCAAATCTTAAGGCGTATCCGAGGATATCCTTCCACATATCGTTGAAAGGAGATAAGGACATGGATTATAGGATAGTTGAGAGAAAAGAACATGAGGTAATAGGCAAGCTTATAAAGGTTTCCTGCAAGGATGGGGATAACTTCAGGCGTGTACCTGAGTTTTGGAGAGAATGCTACAAGAATGGAACCGTTGAAATGCTGTGTGCGGCATCCAAGGGCAAAGAGCTTCTTGGTATATGCATGGACATGGATTACGAAAAGGAACAGATGTCATATATGATTGCTGTTGAGAATAATGGAAGCATTAAAGACAACAGCCTGACAATAAGGACAATACCTGCAGCAAACTGGGCCGTATTCACCTCTGTAGGACCAATGCCGGGAGCAATACAGAAGGTATGGGAGAGAATATTCCAGGAATGGCTCCCTGCAACTGGGTATGAGCATGCTGATGCACCAGAGCTGGAGGTTTATCCTGAGGGTGATAATCAGGCAGAAGATTACCGCTGTGAGGTATGGATACCAGTAGTAAAGAAATAGAACAGTTGAAATAAAATAAAGCAATAAGCTTTGGACAGAATCAGAGCTTGATACTTGAAAACTCCGTAGGATTTACGTCATGTAAATCCTACGGAGTTTTTACTTATATCTCGATTCCGGCATTTCAGCCGCATTATAAGAGCTTCTTACCAGAGGGGCCGAAGCTACGAAGGAAAAGCCCAGCCTTAGTGCCTTCTCCTTATACATTTTAAAAATCTCCGGCGAAATATATTCAGCTACAGGATAATGTCCGGTGCTTGGAGCCAGGTACTGCCCTATGGTAAGGAAATCGCAGCCTGCACTGCGAAGGTCTTTGAATACCCGGAGCACTTCTTCTTCCTTCTCCCCAAGGCCTACCATTATTCCGGACTTAGTCAGCATGCTGCCGTCGATGGACTTTACCCTGGATATAAGCTCCAGTGAGCGCTCATATATGGCAGCAGGGCGAACCTCCGGATACAGTCGCGGAACTGTCTCAATATTATGATTCAATACTTCCGGTTTTGCCTTTACCACAGTTTCCAAAGCTGCAAAGCTTCCCCGGAAATCAGGGATAAGCACTTCCACGACCGTATCACCGCTTAGAGACTTTATTGCTTTAATTACCCGTGAAAAATGCCTGGCTCCCCCGTCGGGAAGGTCATCCCTTGTTACGGAAGTAACCACCACATGTTTTAATTCCAGCTCAGCCGCTGCTTTAGCAACCTTATCAGGCTCTTCGGGGTCAACCGGCTGCGGTACTCCGTGAGTGACGTTACAGAATCTGCAATTCCTGGTGCATTGACTGCCCAGTATCATAAATGTGGCTGTCTTTTTACTGAAGCACTCCATCCTGTTGGGGCAGTTTGCTTCCTCACATACAGTATTTAAAGAGAAACGATTAAGTATTTCTTTTACATAATTCAGGCTCCGGCCTTTATTCAAATCTATTCTCAGCCAATCCGGCTTTCTTTTTATTTCCACAGGCTTCACCCCCAAGAATAATTATAGATACAGCTCCTCTGTGCCCTCATAGCCAAAGGTCTTACAAAAATAATCAACTACTGTTTTGTTTGCTTGATTGAAGTCTACTTTGCTGCCTGTAAGCTTTTCCAGTGAAGTAACGCCCTTTCCGGATATTCCGCAGGGCAGAATCAGCTTGAAATGCTCCAAATTCGTATTAACGTTAAAGGCAAAGCCGTGCATTGTTACACCACGCTTGACTGCAAGGCCCAAAGCGGTGATTTTGTTATTCCCGACCCACACTCCGGGGAAATCCGGGTTTATTCCGCTGTCGATCCCATACTGTTCCTTCAGCAGTAATATGAAGGTATTCTCAAGCTTTTCTACAAATTCTCTTATACCAATTTTATTATTCCTTAGGCTTACTATGGGATATCCTACTATCTGGCCATGGCCGTGATAGGTTACATCCCCGCCCCGCTCTATATGGTATACATCTATTCCGTTATTTTTTAAATATTGTTCAGGCACAACTATGTTTGATTCAGCCCCATGCCTTCCCAGGGTTATGACAGGAGGATGCTCAACAAGGATCAGTGTATCTCCCAGCTCATCCTTCTGCCTCTTTTCCAGAATATCGTACTGGATGTCCAGAGCCTTCTTATAATCGCACCTTCCCAAGTTCAGGACATTTAACTTCATTTCTGCAACTCCCTTACAAATGGCGTTTTTTACTTGTATTCAGAATACCCTCCGCCTGTACAGGAAGAGGGTATTCTGCAGCTTCTAAAAGTCGGTTTTTACCGGTTTTCCATTTTCGTTCAAGGCAATCCGGGTAATTTTGGAAAGCTGAGGAACACCGTCAACCTTTACACATTCAATAAGCTGGTATACCTTTGAAGTATCCTCGTTGATCTTGTAGACATCACCCAGTATCTTGAAGACTGAATAGGGATGGTCGGGATCCTTGAGGGCGATAAAGGATGAGCCCTGCTTCAGCATCGCATCTGCAATAAGCTTTGCATAGTCAATATTGCTCAGGTCGGCAATCAGGTAGTAGTCAGCTTCATCTCCAAGGTCTTCAAAGCCTTTTATCTGCTTTATCTTGAAATTGCTTTTTGCTGTTGCGCTTATAGTTGCAAAAAGAGGCAGGATTCCGAATCCCTTGTGCCCGGAAATAATAATGGAGTCCTTTCTCATTACAGCCTCTTCAATGTAATTTCCTTGAGCTTCGGTCATGAACTTCGAGTCAACCAGCTTTTTTATAAACGGATTCATATAAATCACTCCTTGTGCAGGTAAGTACCGTCCCACTTGAGGATAAGGCTTCTTGCCGCTTTTGCTTCGTCTATCCTCCTGACTACAGTGCCATGAGGAGCGGTTTTTAATATATCGGGAGCTTCCTTTGCTTCTTCGGCGATTTTTATCATTACGTCTATGAAGCTGTCAAGGGTCTCCAGGCTTTCGGTTTCGGTAGGCTCTATCATTATCGCATTATTTACTATAAGCGGGAAGTAAATGGTCGGCGGGTGATAGCCATAGTCCAGAAGACGCTTTGCAACATCCAGAGTCGCAATATGATTGTCGTTTTCCAGAAGCCCGCTCAAAACGAACTCATGCTTGCACACCTGATCTATCGGAAGCTCATAGTATTTCTTCAGTTTACTCATCATGTAGTTTGCATTAAGAACGGCTTTCCGGCTTACATCCGTCAAACCTTCCCCCCCCATTGACAGTATGTAGGCATAAGCCTTTACGGCTACTCCGAAGTTGCCGTAGAAGCTCTTTACCTTGCCTATGGAGTCAGGCCTGTCATAGTCCAGTATATAGGAATCACCCTTTTTCTCAATAACAGGAACAGGGAGGAACCTGGCAAGTTCACTTTTGACTCCTACCGGCCCGCTTCCCGGGCCGCCCCCGCCGTGAGGAGTGGAAAATGTCTTATGCAGGTTGAGATGAATCACATCAAAGCCCATATCCCCGGGCCTTGCAATTCCCATAATGGCATTGGCATTGGCTCCGTCGTAGTAAAGGAGTCCTCCTGCCTCATGAACCAGGTCTGCGATTTGCTTGATATTTTTCTCGAAAAGCCCGAGTGTGCTGGGATTTGTCAGCATTAGGCCGGCAATTTCATCACTCAGCACTGCCTTCAGCCTGTCAAGATCAACAGCTCCGTTTTTGTCAGATTCAATTTCCACTATTTCAAAGCCTGCGACAGCTGCGCTGGCAGGGTTTGTTCCGTGGGCAGAGTCCGGCACTATTATCTTTTTTCTTTTCTTGTCGCCCCGGCTCTCATGATATGCCTTGATAATCATAAGGCCGGTAAGCTCACCGTGAGCACCGGCGGCGGGCTGGAGGGAAACCCTGTCCATACCGCTGATTTCTGAAAGCATACCGTCAAGCTCGTACATCAGCTTCAGGGCTCCCTGGACAGTAGCTTCAGGCTGGAGGGGATGAATATTGCTGAATCCCGAAAGATTAGCCATGTCTTCATTTATCTTGGGATTATACTTCATGGTACAGGAGCCCAGAGGGTAAAAGCCGGTATCCACTCCATAATTCTTATTTGAGAGATTTGTAAAGTGCCTCACCACATCTACTTCACTGACCTCAGGCAGCTCAGGCTCACTATCCCTCATAAGGGAAGGAGGAATCACACTGTCAAGGCTGATGTCAGGAACATCGCAAGGCGGCAGGCTATATGCTTTTCTTCCTTCTTTGGAAAGCTCAAAAATAAGGCTATTGTAATTTTTCATCATACCACCTCCATTTCTTGTGCCAGTTTGTCAATCTGAGCTTTTGTCCGTTTTTCAGTCACACAGATAAGCAAGCCGTTCTTCAGCTCAGGATATTCATTATTCAGCTCAAAGCCCCCAAGTATATTATGCTTCAGCAGCTCGTCATTAATCTTACCGGCGGGTGTTTCACCCATAACGGCAAATTCCTTGAAGAAGGGCTTGTTAAACAGAGGCTTGAACTTTCCGCTGCTTGTCAGCTGCTTCATGGCATAGTGGGCCTTTTTTGCGCTTTGTTCCGCTACTTCCTTAAGGCCCTTTTTGCCCATCGTAGTCATGTAAATTGCTGCGGCAAGAGCATTAAGGCCCTGGTTGGAGCATATGTTGGAGGTTGCCTTGTATCTGCGGATATGCTGTTCCCTGGCCTGCAGGGTAAGTACAAAAGCCCTCTTGTCGTCTGCGTCCTCCGATTGCCCTACAATTCTTCCGGGCATTTTTCTCATAAGCTTGGAGGTTGTGGCGAGAAACCCCAGGTAAGGGCCTCCGAAGCTGAGGCTGTTCCCAAGAGACTGGCCTTCCCCCGCAACTATATCCACCCCTGACTCACCGGGGCTTTTCAGTATTCCGAGAGAAATGGGGTCCGCGTAGTCAATAAGCAGTGCTTTATTTGCATGCACCATTTTTTCTATTTCGGTCAAATCCTCTATTATACCGAAGAAATTCGGATTTTGGACTATGACACGGGCGGTGCCTGCTTCCACAAGGGGCTTCAGCTTTTCAACATCAGTTATGCCATCGGCCATATCGGCTTCAATGACTTCCACATCCCGGAACCTCATATAGCTTTTCAATACTTTTCTTACTTCAGGGTGCACGGTTCTTGACACTATTATCGAGCTGCGCCTTGCATTTTCGACAGCCATCATTGCCGCTTCAACACAGGCTGTAGCTCCGTCATACATGGAGGCATTGGTAACATCCATTCCCGTGAGGCTGCAAATCATAGTCTGATACTCAAATATTGCCTGGAGCGTTCCCTGGCTTATCTCAGGCTGGTAAGGAGTATATGCGGTATAGAATTCCGACCTCATTGCAAGATGCTTTACGACAGAGGGAATAAAATGGTCGTATGCTCCTGCCCCCAGAAAGCAGATCAGATTATCCGAACTCTTGTTTTTATTGCTCAGACCCTTCATATGGTCTGAAAGCTCAATTTCTGAAAGAGAATTGTTCAGATTAAGCTTTCTTCCAAGCCGAAGCTCCCGGGGTATATCTGTAAATAAATCATCTGTGGATTTTGCTCCGATGCTTTCAAGCATCAGTCTTTCATCATCCTCGGTATGAGGTAAATACCTGTGCATATTATGCCTCCTTATCGCAGAATTCCCGGTACTCCTGCTCGTTCATGAGTTCATCAAGGCCGGCTTTGTCAGTTATCTCAACTACTACAATCCAGCTTCCGTAGGGGTCTTCGTTTACAAGCTGCGGTGAATCCGACAATGCTTCATTTACTTCAAGAACTTTTCCGGCAACCGGAAGATATGAGTCGGAAGCTGCCTTTACAGATTCAATAACGCTGAAAACATCCCCGGCATTGAGTTCGTTTCCTACTGCCGGCAATTCCACATATACTATTTCTCCCAAAGCATGCTGGGCATAATCAGTGATGCCCACATAGGCCTTTTCGCCTTCAACCCTGACCCATTCGTGATCCTTTGAATAAAGCAATCCTGATTTTGTTTCCATTTTTCATTCCTCCTGATAAATATATTTTTAGTTTATTTTCTGTACTTTTTTGTATAGAATCTTCTGTCAACAACTCTGGCCTTTACGGCATTTTTTCTTATCTGGATTTCTATTGGTGTATCAAGCTCGGAGTATTCGATATCAACCATTGCAAGGCCTATATTCTTCTTTAGGGTAGGTGAACTGTAGCCGGTCGTTACAAATCCGATAACCTTGCCGTCAGATAGGACATCATACCCATGCCTCGGAATTCCCGGCCCTTCCATCTCAAATCCGACTATCTTCCTTTTCAGGCCTTCCACCTTCTGCCTTACCAGAGCTTCCTTACCTATAAAGTTGGGTTTTCCCAGCTTTACAAACATGCCGAAGCCTGCTTCCAAAGGAGTAATATCCGGCGACAGCTCATTTCCGTAAAGGGGAAGGTTGGCCTCAAATCTGAGGGTATCCCTGCAGCCCAGCCCGGCTGGTTTTACACCCTTATCCTTGCCCGTTTCAAGTATTTTATCCCAGACATGCTCGGAGTCTTCATGCTTCATATAGATTTCAAAGCCATCCTCGCCGGTGTAGCCGGTGCGGGATACAAGGCAGTTTTTGCCTGCAATTTTGACATTTGTCTTGAAGTAGAAGAAGGCTATTTCAGAGAGGTTTGTATCGGTAAGCTCCTGCAATACTTCCTCGGCCTTTGGCCCCTGCAGGGCTATCTCCGATACATCCTCGGAAATATTTTTAAGTTCCGCGTCATAATTGCCGATATTATCCTTCATCCATTGGAAGTCCTTATCTACGTTGCTGGCATTGATTACAAGCAAATAAAAGTCATTTGCGTGCTTGTAGACCAGAAGGTCGTCTACTATGCCTCCGTTGGGATAGCACATCATGGCATAAATGACCTGATTTTCGTTCATTACCGACACATCATTGGTGACCAGATTCTGTACAAAGTCTGTTGCCTGGGGCCCTCTGACCTCAACCTCACCCATGTGGGACACATCAAATATTCCGGCGCAATTTCTCACTGCTTCATGCTCTGCTGTTATGCCTTCGTACTGTACCGGCAATGCCCATCCGGCAAAATCAATTACTCTTCCGCCGTATTTTTCGTGGACATCGTAAAGGGACGTTTTTTTTGGTTCACTCATAAAATAATCCTCCTTTTAGTAACTTAGTAATATGTTATCCAAATTAAAAAGGGATATAATTGCACAATAAATTTATGTGCCATTATATCCCTCTGTTCTTTTGCCTGAGAGCTTCTACATATTTATGTATTTCTCCTACGGCGCCGATAAACGGTCTCTTCAGAGTACCATCCCGTGGCGATCCTTTTGCCTGAAAGTGTCTGTGAAGAGGGGCTGCTCTTCACATTGCTTCTTCGGCTACCTTACAAGGTATCTCTCGCCATTTTCATCTGGTTCAGCATTATTTAATTACTAATATAATACAATGCATAGCAAATATTTACAACCCATTGATATTTATTTAACTTTATGGGAGAAGGGTTATCCCAGAAATTCCGGATTTGTTACATGGTCCGATCTTACGGCTTTTTGCTCTATGGTGAAATTTATTGTATTGCTGCGCTCATCCAGAGTACAGGGGAATTTTGCACCGCATTGCTCGCACTGCAGATATTCATGGCTTTTTATCAGTTCTCTGTTATCGAATAAAAAAGGCAGTGCTTCGGATTTTTTGTTCTCAAGGTCATAGCTGTATAAATAGGTGGCTTCACGCTTTGCGGTAAAATGCCTGCCGCTGCATTTTGTGCATACAAGAGGCTCTTTTAATTCCAATATGCATCTTCCTTTCTTAAAGATTATGGCAACAGTATTATGGTATTTAATATTTGATAAAATATGCTTATAACAAGATTTTAATGAGGGTTTTTGCATACATGCAAAAACCTACCCGAGCGTTTCAACAAGGCGAGAGATATGCTCACTGCCTGTTAGACAATATCTTTTCGCCTTGTTATAACTTATAATTAAGAATATTAAACAATAAGGAGGTATACAAAATGAAAAAAATAACTATGTTCGGAAGCAGGCATTGACCGGATTGCCAGCCTTTGAAAGAGTTTCTTTCAAATAATGGGATTATCTACGAATATATTGATATAACAGACAGTATGAAGAACCTGAAAGTCTATCTCAAGCTGCGGGATACAAGGCCTGAGTTTGAAGAAATCAAGAGGATCGGCAGAGTGGGAATACCCTTTATAATGCTTGATAATGGGGAGAAGCTCATATTTGATCAGCCGGAATTGGATGAATTGAAATAACGAATTATTTTTATATACATGCAGAAAATATCTGTATGAAAAAAAGATTTGTTATATATGGACTGGCAGGATGGATAGCGGAGACAATATTTACGGGATTAGGATCCCTGTTCAAGGGAGATTTGACAATGCATACATGGACTTATATATGGATGTTTCCGATATATGGGCTTATGATACTTTTAGAGCCTGTCCATGATAATATAAGAAACGCTCCGGTTGTGGCAAGAGGGGGTGTGTACACTATAATCATATTTGGAATAGAATACACAACCGGATGGATTCTCAGAGAGATTATAGGAAAGTGTCCATGGGATTACAGTGCATGGCCATATTCTATCGACGGGATAATCACCTTATCCTTTATCCCGGTTTGGTTTTTTGGAGGGCTCATATTTGAAAAGCTTCACGACTACCTGATACGCCGCAAAATTCTGATGTAGCGGATTACCAGGCGGCGATTGCGCCGTCTGTCCTTGGCTCAGTGCCGCCAACCAAAATATTTCTCTCGTCCCGCCATATGATCTGTCCTCTTCCGAAGCTCCCGGAATCAGGATTAATTTTTATATTATGCCCTTTATTAATAAGGCCCTGTACAGCATCTAAGGGGAAACCTTCTTCCACTTCAATATCCTTTTCCGCAATCCACTGCCATCTGGGTGAATCCAGGCAATCCTGGGGATTCATATGGAAGTCTAAGGTATTCATAATCACCTGGACATGGCCTTGAGGCTGCATAAATGCACCCATTACGCCGAAAGGGCCGATAGCTCTGCCTTCCCGGGTAAGGAATCCGGGAATAATTGTATGATAAGGCTTCTTCCCCGGGGCAATGCAGTTTTCACGGGACGGATCAGTTGAGAAATTGCAGCCTCTGTTATGAAGGCTAATACCTGTCCCGGGTATGACAATACCCGAGCCAAAGCCCATATAGTTGCTTTGGATATACGATACCATATTGCCTTCTCCATCGGCTGCCGCCAGGTATACCGTGCCCCCTTCGGGAGGCCTGCCCGGCGTGGGTATCAGCGCTTTGCTGCCGATACACTTCCTTCTTTCGGCAGCATAATTATCAGAGAGCAGTTCCTCAGTGGATACCTTCATACTTCTGCGATCAGCTATATACCTTATTCCGTCGGCAAATGCAAGCTTCATCGCTTCCAACTGATGATGATAAGTATCAATGGAATCCCTTAGTTCAAAATCAAATCCCTTTAATATATTCAAAGCCATTAAAGCCACTATTCCGTGCCCGTTTGGGGGGATTTCCCATATGTCATACCCTCGATAGTTAATACTTATGGGTTCAACCCATTCCGGTTCAAAAGACTCAAGATCCTTCAGGGACAAATATCCCCCGGTTTTTCCGGCAAATTCGGAAATTTTTTCTGCCAAGGCTCCCCGATAGAAGCTTTCGGCATTTGTTTCACCTATCTCCTGAAGGGTTTTTCCATGGGCGGGTGAACTCCACAGTTCCCCGGCCTTTGGCGCTCTCCCTGATGGGGCAAAGGTATCGAACCAGTGCCGGAATAATTCATCCTTCAGGGCTATTCTATAGGTTCTGTATGCACTTTCCCAGGATTTTGCGACGGTAGGTGCGACAGGATGCCCTTCATAAGCATAAGCAACTGCAGGAGACAGGGCTTCTGAAAGAGGAAGCCTGCCAAAACGTTTTGACAGCGCCGACCATGCGGAGGGTATACCGGGAACGGTGACAGGCATCCAGCCATGCTTGGGAATGCCGCGGCTTTGGATTTTTTCGATTATTTCGGCAGGAATGGAAGCCGGTGCAGGCCCGCTGGCATTCAGCCCATGGAGTTTTCCTTCTGACCATACAAGGGCAAAGGCATCTCCTCCGATACCGTTGGAGGTGGGCTCCACTACAGTAAGGCAGGCAGCCGTCGCAACTGCGGCATCAATGGCATTGCCTCCTTTTTTCAGCATTTCCAGGCCGGCTTGTGCTGCCAGGGGATGTGAGGCGGCGATCATGCCTTTTCTTGCATATATAATATTTCTTCTTGAAGGGTAATTATATTTATGGGCATCAAACTGCATTTCCATTCCTCCCTTTGAATGCTAAATAAATTATAAAACAGCCTATGTTGAAAAGCAAATGCATGGAGGACACGGGGACGTTTCTCCTGTCCCGCTTTCAGCGGGACAGGAGAAACGTCCCCGTGTCCTCCGTCCCCATGTCCCATGTTCTTGATTCTATAATAGTAATACCCGTGAAATTATATTATAATATTAAAGGACGAGACCAATCAGCATGGGAATAAACAGCCCTGTGAAGGAGGGAATAATAATTGGCAGTCTTGGTAACGGGAGGCGCAGGCTATATTGGTTCCCACTGCGTCTGCAGCCTTATTGACAGAAAAGAAAAAGTTGTTGTTGCAGATAACCTGCAAACAGGCCACGAGGGTGCTGTGCATGGAGAAGCAAGATTTTACAAAGGGGATATCCGGGATGGGAAATTTCTCGATAAGATATTTAATGAGAATGATATTGATACGGTAATCCATTTTGCTGCCGATTCCCTGGTTGGCGTGAGTATGAAAGAGCCTCTTTCTTACTTTGACAATAATGTATATGGAACAGAAGTACTGCTTTCAGCAATGAACAGGCATAATGTGAACAGAATAGTATTTTCATCCTCTGCAGCTACCTACGGCGAGCCGGAGAGCATTCCCATTCTGGAGACGGACAGGACTGAACCAACTAATGCCTATGGGGAAACCAAGCTTGTAATGGAAAAAATGATGAAGTGGGCGGATATTGCCCATGGTATAAAGTATATAGCCCTCAGGTACTTTAACGTAGCCGGAGCCCATGAAAGCGGAAGAATCGGCGAGGACCACTGCCCTGAGACACATCTGATTCCGCTTATACTTCAGGTTCCCCTTGGGAAGCGGGAAAGCATCTCAATATTCGGTGATGATTATGATACTTATGACGGTACCTGTATAAGGGATTATATACATGTAACGGATTTGACAAATGCGCATATCATGGCTCTTGACCGCTTGAGAGGCGGAGCTGCAAGCACTGTTTATAACCTCGGAAACGGTGAAGGCTTCTCAGTTAAGGAAATTGTCGAGGCAGCAAGAAGGGTGACCAATCACCCGATACCGGCAGTAATATGCCCCAGAAGGGCAGGAGACCCTTCCACACTGATAGCCTCCGCAAAAAAGGCCGGGGATGAGATGGGATGGCAGCCCAGGTACAATAGCATCGATGAAATTATAGCAACTGCATGGAAGTGGCATAAGAATAATCCGGAGGGATTTAAGGGAAAGCGAATCGTAGAAGGAGATAGACAGAAATGAAAGAAATCATAAAACGTATGGCAAAATTGTTCTTTGGGTTGTTTTTGTATGGTTTGGGGATTGTTATGACAATCAATGCCAATCTGGGTTTGGCACCTTGGGAGATATTTCATCAGGGATTGTCAATAAAAACCGGAATTACAATGGGTCAGGCAAGCATATATGTCGGGATGGTCCTTGTAGGACTTGACAGTCTGCTTGGAGAAAGGCTCGGATGGGGAACACTGTTCAACATGCTATTCATTGGATTGTTCATGGATATACTAATGCTGAATCACCTGATTCCGGTATTTCAGTCAGTAATACTAAGATTTGCAATGATGCTTCTGGGCATGTTCGTTATCGGAATAGCCAGCTATTTCTACATAAGCGTCGGATTGGGCTCCGGCCCAAGGGACGGTCTGATGGTGGCGCTGACAAAAAAGACCGGCAAGTCCGTCAGGTTCATAAGAAACAGCATCGAAATAACCGCACTGGCCGCAGGATATATCCTTGGAGGTTCTGTGGGAATAGGAACTGCAATTATGGCAATTACAGCCGGATATTTTGTTCAGTCTTCCTTTAAGCTTTTCAAATATAACCTGAAGGAGACTAAGCACAGATTCATTGATGAGGATTTAAAATTCTTGTACGACAGGGTTCGCAGCAAAAAGGAAGACAGAAAAGCAGAAGACCAATAGTTATACTGTCAAAAAGGAGAATTGCAATGTCTTTGAAGAGTTTTCTCAAACTGGTTGAAATACAGACAAAAGTTGCAAGCGTAATACCCTTTGCATTGGGAACCTTATATACAGTTTATCACTTTGGAATCTTTAATCCCAGGAACTTCATAATAATGTTCATATCATTGCTATCCTTTGATATGGCAACTACAGCAATTAACAATTACTATGATTACAAGAGAGCGAACAAGACCCAGGGCTTTAATTACGAAAGTCATAATGCCATAGTAAAATACAATTTGAAAGAATCAACTGTAAAACTAACAATAACCGCTTTGCTGACTGTTGCCTCTGTTTTCGGCCTTATGCTTTTTCTTAATACATCTCCCGTTATTCTGCTGCTGGGGGTTTTGTCCTTTGCAGTAGGAATTCTGTATTCCTTCGGACCGATACCGATTTCCCGGACACCCTTTGGAGAGGTGTTTTCCGGGTTGTTCATGGGGTTTGTAATTACTTTCATATCAATATATGTACATGTATATGACACGGGTATTGCTGGTCTGACATATTCCGGCAGCATGGTGGGAATAAGCTTCAACCTGACTGAAGGAATATATATATTTCTTCTGTCATTACCTGCAGTAAACGGCATTGCCAATATCATGCTGGCAAACAACATATGCGATATTGAAGACGATATCGAAAACAGACGTTATACTCTGCCCATATATATAGGAAAGGAAAAGGCTTTATGGGTATTTAAAGCCTTATACTACATCAGCTATGCAGATTTGCTGCTGCTGCTTGTTCTGGGAGTTACCCCCGCGGCAACAGTCATTACGCTTTTTACATTTTTTCCTGTAAACAGAAATATAAAAAGTTTTTATGAAAGGCAGACCAAGAAGGATACCTTTGTATTGTCCGTTAAGAACTTTCTGATTATTAATGTGGTGCAAGTGCTGGCAATAGGGGCCACCATAATTATTGAAGGACTTATATAGCAACAAGGGCTATTGCACAATAGTAGAATAATGCGACGTAGTTATAAGTTTGCATAACCAAGCAAGAGCTTGTATAGTATAGCAGGGCACACTTTTATGCATTTTGGTAACAGGCCTCTGATATGGCTTTGGTAAAAAGTTCGTGAAGCCGGCATGGACGCCGGCTTAGGTGTCTCGGGCCATGGAGGGCCTTTTGGCACCGTCAGAACTTTTCCAAAGGCATATCAGTAGCCCTGTCAAAATCATAATCCGTGTGCATCGCTATACTATACTGTCTCTTGCGGAGGATTATGCAAACTTCAGTAATGTCGCATTATTCTTCAGATTGCACAAACTTTACTCCGGTGGCTTTAATAGCCAGGTTTACGGCATTATAGACCACAAGGGTAACAAATATATTCGTTACTGCAGTCGGAAGCACTATTCCGGCAAATAATGCCGGAAAAGGTGCCGGCAGTCCTACAAGAACCAGTGCCGTAGATAAGAAGACGGTGCCGCTTATTATAGTACCTATGAATGCAATAATACCTGTTGATACCTGTTTGAATTTAAATTTATCCGATACCTTAATCATTAAATAGACTGCAAAGCTGGATACAATTTTATCTACAATATTAGCAATCTGACCTCCCGGAAAGGTTGTGGTCAAAGCAGTAATGAAACCCGCAAGCAATCCTGCAAGAATTGTGCTTTTCAGATCCCTGCTTATTAAAAGAGCAACAAACAAGAAAGCAAGCAGAAAATCAAATTTCATGTTTCCTATTGTGCCGGGAGTTATCTGGTGCATTATATAACCTATGGCAAGCAGCAATGATATGAGGATGTTCTTTCTTAAATTCATTATCAATCTCTCCTTTAAAATTATAATTCTTTTTATTGAACCTGCTTAAAAACCCAACAGTTCATAACATTGCATTCACCTCCCATACAAAATAAAAAACCTTCCATCCCTATAAAGGGACGGAAGGTATAATCCGCGGTACCACCCAGTTTAGACAAAATATTTGTCTCTCTCTACAGATACGGAGCAGAAATGATGCTCGATATCCTGATTCTTTAACGGGAATCTCCCGGCTTCGGCTAATATTCCGAAAAATCGAAGGTTCGCCTGACTTCTCGCAAGTCCATTCGCTGCATATCCTGTTACCGGGATTACACCACTTCCGGCTCGCTGAAAACTCAATATCGCAGGTACTAATCTTGTTCATGGAATTTCTGTTGTTTACATTTTAATCTATGTTATCACGAATTTCTTAATCGGTCAACAAAAATATTTTACCAGCCCAAGCCTTTTATAAAAAGCCTCAGGAGCATTGCAAGGGATTCTGCGCGGGCCATATAATTATTTGGCTTCAAGGTGTTGTCAGGATAACCTTCAAGGACATTTTCCACCACCTGGCCGGCTGCCCAGCCGGGAATATCGGCGGAATCCTTAAAGCTGTTCAAATCTGCTGCCTTGAAATCCTTGAATTTCTTAAGAGCCCTGCTGACCATCACTGCTGCTTCTATTCTTGTTATGGGTTCAAGAGGCTTGAAGCTTGAGCCTTCAAAGGGTACCAGGCCGGCTTTTGTGGCTTTTGCAGCTGCTGCTCTCACCCATGGAGATATTTCCGATGCATCAGTATAGCTCTTTGCAAGGATGCTTTCTGTTTCACTATCCGTGATATCAGGGAGGAGTATGTTATCGGGATTCATGTTCATAATACGGGTTACAAACATTGTGAACTCTGCACGGGTGACCTTTTGTCCAGGCCTTGCCACACGCATGTCGGAATCCTTCAAAGCATAGCCCTCGATTAAACCAAGGCCGTTCATCCTGTTTATCAGCTGTTCTGCCCAATGGCTGTTTATATCTGCAAAGTGGGGCTGGATTACTCCAAATACAACAAACCAACCCTTATAGCCTCCGTCATTTATGGCCTTTACCTTGCCGCTTCCATCGGTGTATGTGGCAAGGGCCACCCACTTGCTTACATAAGGATTCCAATAGTATATTCTGGCATTATGTGTGGGGTTTTCTGTAAGGGTATCCTTGTTGTAGCTGAGGCTTATTTCATCGCTTACCGTATTTATTTTTACCGGTGTGCTTAGAACGATATAGCCGGGCATCCTGTCTACCAGTGCATCATCGGGTAATCCTTCAACGGGCGGCGGTGTTTCCTTCGGAGGTTCCGCAACAGACGGCTTATCTTTGTCTTTCTTATCCCTGGGCCTTGATGGGGCGGTATCATCATCTGTTATGGTTAATGTGGCTGTTTTGGGTGTGCTAAGGGTTACAGGGGAACCGCCAATCCATAACGTATCTCCCTCAACTGATCCGGAACTTTGCGCTTCCTGCCCGGGGAAACTCAGCTTGAGATTCACCGTTTCATTTGCCTCGTCCTTATTATCATCAATTATGGGTACACGGAAGGTCCTTTCACCGGCTTCCCCTCCAAAGTGCAGCAGGCCTGACACGGCAGTATAATCCTCACCTTCAGAGGCAGTACCGTCGAAGGTTTCATAGACAACCGAAAAAACCGTCTCCTCTTCTTCCCATTCGTAGCTTGAGAACAGCTTAGATGCTTCTATTGGACGAAAACCTGAAAAAAGCACTTTTATTTCCGAATAGTTTTTTCCGGTGTTTTCATATACATTTTCTGCCACCGTGTATGAAGAGCTGCTGAATTTGACAGTTGCCGAATCATTGTCATCGATATAGATTTTTGCTCTTATTATATCTCCCAGTTCAGCATCTTCCGCATCGTATATCAACAATTCTATGTATTTACCGGGATCGACTACATCATCATCTATGATGCGTATTCTAATCATTTCTTCCGACTCACTGCCGGAAAAGGTCGGGTAGTCCCCTAAAATTTCATAATCCCCAGGATTTGCATTGCCATAGACTTCATATGTTACGGTTACTTCACCTGAGAATCCGCCGAACCTCTCTACAGGGATTTCCAAGATACCGTGACTTTCATCAACACCGTAATAGATGCAGTCTCCTTCAAAGTAATCGTAACCGTCAATTACATCATCAACTTTAAACTGGATTATCCCGGGATTTTCATGGGCCTCTCCTATAAGCTCCCATTTGATATAGCAGTTGTTTATTGTAGTATCAGCTTTCGGTCTTATATCACCGGCGGGGTATTCCACAGGATATCTGTGTATGCAGGGATAAGCCACAAGGTAGTTGCCTTCATTGGTATTGCAGGCTACATCCAGTTTCGGGTCGAATGCATTGTAAATATTTTCCCCAAAGTCGTAACTGCTTCCGGATGGAACCAGAGAGTTGTTTGATTGCTGTCCCGCTCCAAAAGAACTTTCTTCATCTTGATAAAATAATCTAAACCATACTGAGAAATACCCATAGGGCAGGACAGGGTTATATACGGTAGACAGGTAATAATATTGTTCAGCAGAATCATCGGGTTCACCTGCTATTAGTTTTGTTTCTTCCTGAGATACGGAACCATCGCTATTGACAAGCACTCCGCAGATACTATCCTTTCTACCTTCAAAGTGAAGCCATGTAACGGCAAATTGACCGGAATTACTATTGTATGCAACAGAAGGATCCATTTGGTAGTGTTTCCCGGTATATACCGGTATTTCTTCATCAACAACTAATTCTCCGGCTCCGCTTCTTTCAAGGTATGCACCATAAATATTGAAGAGGGGGTCGTTTTCGCCGAATGTACGATCCCTTTCATCCTCCCAGACAACAAGGAACTTTTGAAGTTCAGTTGAGTATGCCGCAGATGGACTTGTCTGGAAACTTTCGGCGGTACAAATGGAAATATTATTGAGAGTCACGTCATAGTCATTATCAGCGGAATCATCATATGTTACCTCACACCCCAATATATCGCCGAGGTAGGAGGTCCATACCACCAGGAAGCTTCCTTCCTCGCCGTAAGCTACAGTCAGATTGTTTTTAGGGATGTAGCCTATGTCCTCGGCAATAATGAATGGAACATCTGTACACGGTTTCCCGTCTTCATCAAGGAAGCTTCCCAAGATATTTGTCAATAAGATGTAAGATTTATCAGGGTTTTCAAATTCTTCTGCCCATACTACCAGGTATTTGCCGTCACCATAGGCCACATCAGGAAAATCTCCCTCAGAATAATAGTGAATGTCCTTAAGTGCTTTACTGATCCGGAACGGACGTCCTTGTGCCTCTGCGGTATTGCTGATGAATTGCCCTACTATTCCTGGGTCATTGACATAGGAAGTTTCACCGGAAGGGTTTTCTGTGTCTGACAAGCGTGCTGCATAATATTCATTATACTCTTGATTCGCATATACCAGCAGATAATTGTTTTCTTCAGGATTGTAGGCCAGAGCGGGATTGATGCTTGCCATAGGCTCATACTCAACAGGTTCACCGATAAGTTTCAGGTATATGACTCCAGATCCGTCCCAACTGGTCAAGGAGGCCGGGTATGCAACCACAAAACTGTTTTGATTCGTATTGGCTGCTATTGACGGAGTTCCGCAGAATAACTGTTCATTATACTCTTCAGGATATATCAGCTCTGATCCGTAGGCAAGCTCAGGAGTCCAAGCGCCGCTTGTCAGGAGATAGTATGGTTTATAGTCTGAGGTCCATATGGCACAGGTATTGTCCCAGTAGTTGTTGTATTCAATTGAAATGTTTTCGTAATAAGTACCATGGCTGTACATTTCTTCGGTTTCTACGGTTATTGTCCCTGATTCGGCGATGCCTACAGCTGCAGCATATAAGTCGTATGTATACCCGTCGGTGCTGTTGCGGTTATCGGACCAGGCAACTATGAATTCCTCATTAAAATTGTCATAGGCCACAGAAGGATCTCTTCTGGTATTGTCTGCGGGGGATCCGCTTACAGATTTTACTGGGAAAGTCTGAACTTTGTTTCCGTTCTTAAGGTTGCATCCATAAATACCTCTGGTATAATAGTCTTCCCAGACGACCAAATAACAATTGTCCTCTTTTCCAAAAGCAACAGAAGGATTTGACTGGTTGCCATTATGACCACAGATTTCTTCAATTTCGCCCATTATGGGAGTCTTGTCATAATCTACGATCCTGCCATAAATATTAGTACCCGACGAGTGGTCCTCAGGGTCATAATCCTCCCACACAACCAGGAATTCTCCGTTAATATCGTTGTATGCTATGGCAGGACCGGATTCACAGTACTTGTCAATGTCACTTATTAAAAAGGTATTTCCGTCAGCACTGCCGTCCGGATTTACAAACTGGCCGACCAGTTTGGCATCTCCATAGTCATCCAAGGAGCATTCCCATATAACCAGGAATTTTTTGTTGATGCTGTCGTAGGCGACTGCTGGATCTTCAATGTTTATACCATATTCAAGGTCTTCATCATCATAAATATAGGATAAATCATTATCAAACCTATAGTAATCATAACCTATCCATTCCGCGTTTTCATCGGCAAAGCGGCCATAAATGCCGAATCCATTTTGAATGCCCTTATATACTACAAGATAATTGTCTGCATCTTTGTTGAAAGCAAGATCGGGATTCATCCCATAATAAGGCAATGCCATTGTACCGTATGCCGAAAAAGCCAGCTGGATTTCTCCGTCTTTAATGTCACCCATTTCGCTTATTGGTATTTTAAACTCGTACAGCTTATGCTGGTAATCAACCTTATCGGTATATGTAAACGATGCCTGACCCCATTCTGTATCAGGTACCGATATCTTGAACTCTTTCACTTCGCCGCCGGTCTTTACATATACCTTTGAATAGTCCTTGTCTCCATCCATTATATTATCAGGTGTTACATCCATTACTACATTGAGGAACTCATCATCATTCATGACCCAACAGTAAATGTATCCTTCAGGGTGTCCTGTTCCGGGCCGGCAGTATTCTTTGAAGAAAGGCTCCAAGCCTTCTATCTCCTCCAGGTTTCCGTCAACTGTGAGAGCCCTGCTTACAGAGTCAAGCTTGTAGCTGTAGAATTCAGAATTCTCGGTAATAGGTTTGTAGTTATTTGAGCTTGGGAATTTAAACGGCTCTTTGCTTATGTTTTTACCCTCTATTCTCCCCGTAACTGTGAGGACATCATTGCTCCTGTTTGCCGGGAACACTAGCTCTATTCCTTCCGGGGCAACATTCGCCAGATCCAGATCCCTTTTGGATAGCTTGATCAGAAGTATTCCGTCATCACAGTTGACACTTTGCGGAGCCTCACCTCCCAAAAGCACAGAATCAAGATGGGCCGCCTCTCCACCTTCCTGACTGATTTTTACGGCTGCTGAGCTGTTTTCTGCCAGCCAGCCTGACAAGTCCAGAGATTTTTCCTTCAGGAACATGTCATACCCCAGTCTGCCTGCCTCTTGCCACTGTCCATGCTTAAATACCGATACCACATACTCACCGTTTATATTTTCTTTTTCTGCCGGAACTGCCTGCTGTGACGGCTGGTATGCCTGAGCTTGGCAGTTTGCAAGCAGCGGCAGTGCATCGACGGATACCATGGCAAGACACAAAAGCACACATAACAGGGCCAGGGCTTTTGGTTTTTTCATGCATTTTTCCTCCTTTCATTTTATTACTTTCTGGAATATATATGTGAATTGTCCGGAATAAAAACCCGCACAGTAAAAGCCATTCAAAAAAATGAAAAACCGCCCTGAGAGGAGCGGTTGCACTATTGACTCCGCATGCTCCAAGTGCCCATTTAGGGAGCATACCTCACAGTCTTCCCATAATATATAAAGGTTGATGCTATAATTATAGGGAAGCTTGGGCGCAAAGCAGGTAATAATGCGCTGTCGCATATTATTTTTCATATTACTTTTTATGGCAATTTTAAATATGCAATACTTTCAAGGTATATATTTCAGCTGATTATGACACAAAAAATTAAAAAAGTGTCCCCCCGCTTTTCGCCTCGCTATATTCAAAATTTTTGCTATAAATATTGCTTATAATTCTTGATAACTTGCAAAACCTGCGATATTATTGAGGCAATGGGTATGCAGAACGAAAGTCTCAGCAACTTCGGTAACGAATTGGAGGTAAAGCATGAAGGATCAGGCAGTTGTTTCGGGCAGCAGAAGGGGATATTTAAATAAGGATTTTGAGTTTTTTCATTTAAAAGACAGGAAAATTATGGAGTTTGAATTGCACTTTCATGATTTTAACAAAATAATCATCTTCATGTCGGGAAATGTTACGTATCTGATAGAAGGCAGGGCGTACAAGCTTAAACCCTGGGATATGCTTCTTATCGGCAGCAGCGAGATACATAAAGCAATAGTAGGCACTAGCGGGACTTATGAGAGGATGATAATATGGGTCAATTCAAATTTTCTGCATAAGTATAAAAGTCCTGAGGGTGATTTGTTGAGATGCTTTGATATTGCCTCAAAAGAGAAGCGCAATATACTGAGGCTGAATCCTAAGCTTCTCAGGCAGGGGAAACATATTCTTTCTCAGCTGAAGGAGGAATGCAAGAGCGGCGGTTTTGGAAGTCAGGTGCTTAAGAACTCATTATTCCTTCAATTCATAGTATATCTTAATAGAATTTATCTTGAGCCTGATTCCATAGAGCATAAGGCTGACGGGGATTATGACGAAAGCATAGGAGAAGTAATAAGGCATATAAACGAGAATATTTGTGAGGATATGCCAATAGAAGGCCTGGCATCCAAATTCTATATGAGCAAGTATCATTTGATGCATAAGTTTAAAAGCCAGACAGGTTATACCATTCACAGCTACATCCTTCAAAAGCGGCTGATGATGGCCAATACACTCATAAAGTCAGGAAAATCAGTAGCAGAAGCATGTACGGAATGCGGCTTTGGCGATTATTCAAGCTTCGTAAGGGCCTTTAAAAGAATGTACGGGCTTTCACCGAAGAAACATATAAAAATGGTGGAGGAACTGGAAAAGTCGGGGAAATAATTACTGTAAAACATTTTATCTGACAAAATAGAAGGAACATTGACATTTGCATTTTTAGGGCTTAATATGATTATGATTTGCATTTTAAATAAATGCTAATAAGATTAATGGAAATGGGGTGTGATGCTTATGAAAGCCGAAAATGGCAAGCTGAAGCTCTATGGCTTCAATAATCTTACGAAATCTTTGAGTTTTAACATCTATGATATTTGCTATACCAAATCTAGAGAAGACCGTAAGAAATATATTGAATATATTGATGAACAGTATAATTCTACAAGGCTTACAAAGATACTCAGTGATGTTACCGAAATGATAGGTGCCAGTGTACTGAATGTAGCCAAACAGGATTATGATCCTCAGGGTGCAAGTGTTACACTGCTTATTTCGGAAGAAGAGGTCCCTCTTTATGTGCTTGACCCTTCCTGTAACAGAGGAATAATAACCCCGGTCAGGGAGAATATTGTGGGACACCTTGACAAGAGTCACGTGACAGTACACACGTACCCCGAGAGCCATCCTCAGAATGAGATAAGTACTTTCAGAGTTGATATAGATGTGACTACCTGCGGGACGATTTCTCCGCTTAAGGCATTGAATTATCTTATAGGAAGCTTCGATTCGGATATAATTACAATCGACTACAGGGTCAGGGGCTATACAAGAGATGTCGGAGGGCGAAAGCACTTCATAGATCATAAAATAAACTCAATACAAAACTTCATTGCCAAGGATACTATAAACAGGTATGACCTGATTGATATGAACATATACCAGTCCAACATATTCCATACGAAAATGAGGATAAGGGATCTGGATTTGAACAACTATTTATTTGAGATAGAGGAAGATGACTTGACTCCAAAGGAGAAAAAGGATATATCGAAGAAGCTGGACAGGGAAATCACAGAGATTTTTTACGGAATAAATCTGCCAAAGATTTAATATTAAGAATATATTTAGGAATAGCAAACAAGCTATTCTTTTTGTTTGACTTATACGTGAATAGATGGAATAATATTATTTACACATTGAAATAAGGAGTATACAATGTTAAGTTTTAAGAAACTTTTAGGTAATAAAATCAAAAAGCTTCAAATTTCTTCAGAGCTGTTGAAATCTGAAGAAAAAAAATTAATGCATATTTCAGATACCCCTCTTTGTTTTTATTCTGAGCTAAAGAGGCTTATTGAATGGCTTAAGCCTGCATATATAGTGCATACGGGAGATTTTACGGACAATATAAAGCTGGAGTTTTACCCTTCATTAATCCATGAGCATGAGAAGGGGGTAAAGGCCCTTTCAGAAATTCTTGAGTCTTCAGGAGCAGAAGTTATATTGGCATTAGGCAACCATGACAATATTGATATTGTCAATAAGCATTTTGTAAGGAGCCGCATAATAATGGAAGCTGAGACAATTAATCTGGAGGGATTGAGTTTTAGGATCAGCCATTTTCCTAAAGGCATTCAAGAAAACCCGTCCCGATATAATCTGTTCGGACATGATTTGACGCTTAAAAATGGGTATATTGATGGCAAACTGTATTTTAACGGGATAACATATATAAGCATTATAGGGTTAAAGTCGGAAGAATACACGACGCTGTATTATCCTTCATGCACAGATGACGCAAGGTTGGGAAGAAGGAAGGTAGGGCTGTAAAAATAATATTGAGGGAGGTTTATTTATGCTTAGTCTGGTTAGAGGGGGACCCAAAATATTACTTTTTGAGAGCAGCAGAAAAGAAGAATTAAGAAACTACTTTATTCAAGAGAAGGGCACAGAAGCTTATTATACAAATGACGCATTTGAAAATGCAGGGGAAGACCATACAATTGTTTTTATCATTGACAATATAACAGAAGCAGTTGATTTTTTTGAAGCAGATAACGGGATTGTAATTAATGAAGAACCGGATGTAATACTTTGCAATATGTTGAACGATAAAAAGATAGACCTTGTAAGCAGGTCCCGTATTGCAACGAGAATAATAATATTAAGAGCAATGGGGGACCTGGAAAGGGTAGTAAGGGATATAAGCGGGGACTACCAATGTATTGTGGGAAATCCATTGGATATTATTAAATCCAGTGATGAAAATGGAACTCTGGTGGTTGTTACAGAAAAACCCCTGCATAGAAACATAAGTTGCAAGAAGGATGTTTATGAAAAGGCTCTGCTTATTAATGAAAAATACAGGCCTCTCATACGAAGCCTCAGATCCCGCGCATTAAAATATCTGAACAACGGTATAGGGAACAAGGACTGGTATGAGCTTGAAATCAGGATATATGACAAATATGGGGAATATGACCTTCATTACAATAGACTCCTTAATATAATGGAATCACTGGAGATTGGAATTATACTGGGAGCATCCTGGGGGAAAGACTATCCGAGGCCTATGCTGGCAATTGAAATATACAGGGTAAGGTTCTTTACCTTCTATGATCCGGTATATATAAAAAAGATGCTATTAGGTTTGGAATACCTGGAAGATGGCACCAGAATAGTAGATTATGATCTTTTTTACAAGAGAAAAAAGCTGTATTGGGCTGAAGCGGCCGAAAAGGATATTATGGAGAGGCACCTGCTGGCGGCTAAGTACAGGGGAGAGATATTATCCAAATTAAGCGAGAATGAAATGAAGAAACTGCATAAAATTGAAAATGATATATTGGCTTCCAGAAAATAATGAGGCAGCATATCTCCCGTCTTGTTGGAACCCTCATTGATATCTTGTTATGATCAGATAAAATAATGGACTGCAGCTTGGCTTATTCTTTCCCCGAACCATGGACTTGCCCCATGCATATACTGATAGCAAATGTGTATGGGAGTGAGTTATTTATGTATGATGACGAAAAAGAAGATATTGAACTGGATTATGAACTCTGTGAGAGCTGCCCGTTTAACAGGCAGCGGCCGCCGTTCTTCGGGCCTATGGGACCGCAATTTCAACCGCCGGGTGTAGGGCCGGGCTCTTCGGGAGGCCCTCCTTCAGGACCGCCGCCTTCTGTGACACCGCAGCTTGGAGGATCGCAGGGGATAGGAGTTCTGGCAGTTGATCCCGGGTCAATAAGAAGATGCAGATTCAGTTTTGTTTACTTACGGCTCAGAAATGGCAGGGAATTCTGGATATGGCTGACATTTGTGGGCAGACGCTCAATTTCAGGCTGGAGGTGGACGGGACGCAGGTGGGTATACTTCGGAGTTGACCTTAGGCAGATAGAAAGCTTCTATTGCTATTAAAAAGGTATAAGAAGACATGGGGACACGGGGACGCGGGGACACGGGGACGTTTCGCGTGTCCCACTGAAAGCGGGACAGGGGAAACGTCCCCATGTCCCCGGGAGAAACGTCCCCATGTCCTCGCGCCGCATTCTTCTTATTTTACGAGGAATTTAGCTCCCTTATTGATGCCTCTGCATATTGTGTAGTAATTACATTCTTTTATAAGGAGGAGGCTCAATGGGGATTACACTTACAACACTGCATTGGGTGTACTTGATCTTCATTCTGCTGGTAATTGCCTTCATTGTAATGAGGAAGGATACCAGCTTCATCTGTGTTGCCGGAATTCTCGTTCTGGGGTTTATAGCAACCTCCACAATCACTCATTCGGTAACCGGGGTCTTTAACAGTTTTGCATACGCTATTAAGGAACTATTGGGGACAATATTGATTATTTCGATTATTTACGGAATGAGTAAAGTATTGATGAAAACAGGTATTAATGAAGCTATGGTATACCCATTTACAAGGCTGATACGTACTCCGGCCCTGGCATACTGGGTTATAGGCATACTGATGATGATCATTTCCTGGTTCTTCTGGCCCTCTCCTGCTGTTGCGCTGATGGGGGCAGTACTTCTGCCGGTCGCACTTAAAGCAAAGCTTCCCGCCATGGGCGTAGCTGTGGCTATGAACCTTTTCGGCCACGGCATAGCATTATCAGGAGACTTTATTATCCAGGGAGCGCCGAAATTAACTGCCGATGGTGCCGGGATACCTGTGATCGATGTGGTAGCGGCCAGTGTGCCATTGGTGATAATTATGGGTGTAGTCACAACCATCTCTGCATTCTGGATACTTCGAAAGGACTTGAAGTCCGGAGCATTGAAGGTTGAAGATGAAAACATGAGAAAAAGCATGATTGTGCAAATCAACGACGGTAAGGCAAGTATGAAAGAAATACCTCCTGTTGTAAAAAAACTTCTTGCTGCGATGGTACCCGTACTGTTTGCCGTAGATATATTGATGATGTTCATTTTAAAGCTTCAAGGCGGGGATGCAACGGCACTGATTGGCGGAACATCGGTACTGATATTGATAATTGTATCCTTCTTTGCTTATAGTGCAGATCCTCTGGGCAAAATTACAGAGCATTTAATAGAAGGATTGCAGTTCGGCTTCAGGGTGTTCGGGCCGGTTATTCCTATTGCAGCATTTTTCTACTTGGGCGATTCGGCTATAATCGATATATTCGGCAAGGTGCTTCCGGAAGGCTCAAACGGGCTTGTAAATGACCTGGGTGTTGCCTTGGCAGGCGCAGTGCCGCTGAACCGGGGAATCGGAGCTGTTACAGCCACAGTCGTCGGCGCAATTACAGGACTTGACGGTTCAGGATTTTCAGGCATATCCCTAGTCGGGTCTATTGCAAAGCTATTTTCTATAGCCTTAGGCACAGGAGCGGCGACGCTTACAGCCTTAGGCCAGGTTGCAGCCATCTGGGTAGGGGGAGGCACTCTGATACCTTGGGCGGTAATCCCTGCGGCAGCAATATGCGGAGTCGATCCCTTCGAATTGGCCCGCCGCAATCTGAAGCCTGTAGTAATAGGGCTTATAATAACTACAATAGCCGCCGTGTTTTTAGTATAAATTCATATAAATCAGCCGCATTTGCGGCTTTTTTTCTTGTCATTTGGAAGAATAAGAAATAATATATATACATATCAGAAAAACCGGAGGTTGTGTGAATGAAAAAGCTCAAGGCAGTAATAATCATGCTGATCTGCACAGCAATAGCTGCTGCAGGATGTAGTACGGCAGACAATAAGGAACCTGATATAACTGAAATACCCAAGCTGAAAATCGGGGTAATGCCCGCAGCAGACTCCGCACCGATATTCCTTGCTGAAGAAAAGGGATATTTCAAGGAACTGGGATTGGATGCGGAAATACAGGTATATACAAATGCGGCTAACAGGCAAAGTGCCCTGCAGAGCGGAGAGCTTGACGGTGCTATGGTGGACTTGATTGCATTTGTGAATAATGTACATAACGGCTTTGATATAAAAATAACCACAAGTACTGACGGAAGCTTCCCATTTCTCGTAAACAAGGATTTAAAGGAAAAGAAGAATATCAAAGTAGGAATGATGGAAGTGAGCGTTACAAATTTTCTGTCGGAGGAATACTTGGGGGACAAGTATGAAATGGAGAAGGTATATATCAATGAGATTCCCGCAAGGCTGGAGATGATAAAAGCAGGGAATTTGGACATTGCCAATATTCCGGAACCTATGGCCTCCATGGGAGAACTTAACGGACTAAAAAAGGTTGTCTACGAGAACAAGGATGACTTTATGCCTGAGGCAATGGCCTTTACGGGAAAAGCACTCAAAGAGAAGGAAAAGGCAATTGAGTTGTTCCACAGAGCCTTTGACAAAGCCGTAGACGATATAAACAGTGATGACACCCTTGCAAGGGAAGTACTGATAGAAAAACTGCAGCTTAAACCGGAAATAAAGGATAAAATAATACTCCCCGTGTATCACAAAACCAGGCTTCCTGATGAAGCTTACATCCGCAAGATTGTGGAGTGGGTTGAGAAAATCCAGAATATTAAGGTGAATGTAAAGTATGATGATATGATTGAAGGGAAGTTCATTAACCAATGATAGAAGTTAACAACCTGCAGGTGTCTTATGGAAATGTGCGGGCGTTGGAAGGAATCAGCCTGAAGGTGGAGCGCAATGCCACCTGTGCGATAATCGGGCCCTCGGGATGCGGAAAGACTACCTTGCTTTATACATTAGCGGGGCTTATCCGTCCGGAGGAGGGAACAATATATATCGGCGGTGAAGAGCTTTCCGGCATAAGAAGAAGCACCGGAATAATACTGCAGGACTATGGCCTTTTTCCATGGAAAAACGTCTGGAATAATGTTGCTCTGGGCCTGCAGGTAAGAGGTGAAACCAAAGAAAAAATCAGTGAAACCGTAAGCAATATACTTGCAGTGCTTGGAATCGGACATCTTAGCTGTAAATATCCCGCAGAGCTGAGCGGAGGAGAAAAACAGAGGGTGGCAATAGGCAGAACCCTTGCAATGAAGCCTGACCTGCTTCTGATGGATGAACCTTCCTCAGCCCTTGATGCCATTACAAAGGAGCATATACAGAACCTTATTCTGAAGCTGTATAAAAGTGCTCCCCTGACCATGGTCATTGTGACTCACAGCATTGAGGAGGCTGTTTTCCTTGGGCAGAAAATCATAGTAATGGGCAAGGCAAAAATAAAGCACGTGCAGGACAACCCTTATTTCGGTGACGAAGAGCTTCGAAGCAGGATGGAGTACTGCAAAATATGTCTAGAAGTGCGCAAATGGATGGATAGGGGGGAATAAGTTGATAAGAAGCAAAAGCCTTTATGGAACACTTATGATTTTTCTTTTCTGGTATATATTGCATATTATGCTTCAATCCCCTGTTATACCAAGCCCCTTTGCTGCAGTATTGAACTTTATAACGATACTTCCTGCGGTGCTTCTGCCCCATGTACTGGCCAGTTTGGCCAGGATAATTGCCGCAGCAGCCTTTTCCCTGCTCCTGGGGTTGCCGCTAGGGCTGCTTACAGGTATGAACAATAAAGCCGACAGGCTTATAACACCCATAGTATATATACTTTATCCAATACCAAAGGTTGCTTTCCTGCCGGTATTGATGATTTTGTTCGGACTGGGGAATGCGTCCAAGATAATTCTTATTTCAATAATAGTAATATTTCAAATAATTGTAACCACCAGGGACGGAGTGCATGAACTGGGAAAGGAATACTTTCTTTCCGCTGAATCCTTGGATATGAGCAGGGCACAGATGTACAGACACATCATAATTCCGGCAATAATGCCCAAAATAATAACAGCCTTGCGGCTTACAGTGGGAACCTCCATTGCAGTGCTGTTTTTCAGTGAGAACTTTGCCGCCAGATACGGTATAGGATATTTTATAATGAACAGTTGGGTTGTCGTCAACTATGTGGAGATGTTCAGCGGCATTTTGGCTCTAAGTATTATGGGGCTCCTGCTGTTTAAGATAATTGACAAATTGGAAAGCAGATTCTGCGCATGGATGAAGGTATGAAATTTTACAAATTGTTTGACTATAATTGGATTTTATTATATTATTTGAATAGATATATTTTTGATATGTTACAATATTTTTAGAGGGAAATCCGCCACTTTCAGAAGTGGTGGTTATACTGTAATTGGATTTTTTGTTGTTGATGCACTATCAAATATTGGAGGTGGTTATAGAAGGATAGTTTGGCATTATCAAGATAGCTCAAATGGGGAAGGGCTATATAATGGTCAGTTCGAAAATGAGAAGGAGGAATAGTATGAAAAAGTTATTATCCTTGACTTTAGTTGTTGCGATGGCACTATCCTTGCTTACAGGGTGTGCACAGCCTGCTCCGGCTCCAAGCGGTGAGCCTGCAGCTCCGGCTGAAGAAGAAGTTATTAAGATCGGTGTATTTGAACCTTTGACAGGTGCAAATGCTGCCGGCGGTGAGCTTGAAATGGAAGGTATCGAGCTTGCCCACGAATTATATCCCGAAGTATTGGGCAAAAAGGTTGAGCTTATAGTAGTTGATAATAAATCAGACAAGGTTGAAGCAGCTACAGCTGCAGCCAGATTGGTTGAGAAAGAAAAAGTTACTGCAATTATAGGAAGCTGGGGAAGCTCCCTTGCAATGGCAGCAGGAGATATCGTAAAAAATGCAAAGGTTCCTGCAATGGGAACATCTTGCACCAATCCTCTTGTTACACAGGGTAATGATTATTACTTCAGGGTTTGCTTTATAGATCCCTTCCAGGGAGTAGTAATGTCAAACTACGCTTACAATGGCCTTGGTGCCAAGAAGGCAGCCATTGTGCAGGAAGTATCCAACGACTATGCAGTAGGACTTGCAAAGTTCTTTACAGATAACTTCAAGAAGCTGACAGGTGATGAAAACAGTATAGTTGCAGTTGCCAACTATAATACAGGAGACCAGGACTTCACTGCACAGCTTACAAACATAAAAGCACAGAATCCTGATGTTATATTTGCCCCCGGAAACTTTACAGAATCAGCTCTTCTTATAAAGCAGGCCAGACAGCTTGGAATAAAGACTCCGTTTATAGGTGGAGATACTTATGAGACTCCGGAATTTGCTGAAATAGGCGGAGATGCTGTAGAAGGTGTTGTATTCTCAACATTCTTTGCAACAGAAAGACCGATAACTTCAGAATCAACAAAATTCCTGGATGCATACAGGGCAAAATATCCCGGGAAAGAACCTGCAGCAGTTACAGCCCTTGGATACGATGCATACCTTATTCTCATAAAGGCTATCGAACAGGCAGGGGCAGCCGACTCCGCATCAATTCATAATGCACTGCTTAATATAAAGGACTTCCAGGGTGCAGCTGGTGTTGTAAACTTTGATGAAAACGGAGATGCTGTTAAGAGCGCTGTTATAAAAACAGTAAAAGACGGCAAATTTACATTCATGGATGTAGTTGAACCCTAAATAAAAATCAACGGATGGATAAACCTTCCCCATATCAGTAAATATAAAAAGTAGAGTAAAATGCATTTCCTCCCTTAAAGGGAGGAAGTGCGTTTTATGATAAGACTTAACTAAAGTACCTTTCAACACCTAAAGCTGCATGATACCTGCCTATTTGCTCCACTACTGCGTTGATGTCAATCGCCGTAGCCACTGCTGCGCCTCTTTCCATCGCCTTGTATTGGAATCAAATATTCTGCGTATCATAATACAACAATTAGATGTTACAAGGTACCAGGAATTTTTTTATGTTATAAAATTAATGCTACATTGTTCGGAAGAGTATGTTTTCCGGCATAATGAGAAATGAATGGGAAGGTTCCCTGACGAAATCTTACTTAGGTGGTGTATATATGACACTGGAATTGTTCTTACAGCATTTGGCTAATGGTATATCACTGGGAAGCCTTTATGCACTGGTTGCCATAGGATACACGATGGTGTACGGTATATTGAGGCTGATAAATTTTGCCCACGGTGATATATTCATGATGGCAGTATACTTTGCTTTCTTTGGAGTTATGACCTTTGGAATGCCGTGGTACGTGTCATTCATTATTGCAATAGCTCTGACGGGAGTCCTGGGTATTACTGTTGAGACACTGGCTTACAGGCCGATAAGAGAAGCACCGCGAATTTCAATTCTTATTTCTTCCATAGGTGCTTCTTACCTGTTGGAGAATCTGGCTATCGTGATATATGGCGGAAGGCCGAAGACCTTTCCGCAGATCCCGTTGTTCACCGATATGGTGCAATTCGGGACCGTCCATATTCAGATGCTGACTTTTATGATCCCTGTGGTAACGGCGGTTCTCCTGATGTTATTAATGTACCTTATCAACAAGACAAAAAGCGGTATGGCCATGAGGGCCGTATCAAAGGATTTTGAAACTGCGAAGATAATGGGTATTGATGTGAACAGGACAATATCCTTTACCTTTGGGATAGGATCCTTACTGGCAGCGGTAGGAGGCATAATGTGGGGCCTCAAGTTCCCCAGCATATTGCCTTTGATGGGCGTAATGCCGGGAATTAAATGCTTTATTGCAGCAGTAATAGGCGGAATTGGAAATATACAGGGTGCGGTAATTGGCGGATTCATACTCGGTATAGGAGAAATCCTTCTGGTAGCATTCCTCCCGGAGCTTTCCGGTTACAGAGATGCATTCTCCTTTATTCTGCTTATATTAATACTCCTATTTAGGCCTACCGGCATAATGGGAGAAAAAATATCGGAGAAGGTGTAAATATGAAGAGGAATACGATTTATACAATTACCGCCATAATTGTACTGTTTGTATTTGTTTATTTCGGCAATAAATATTTAGACTCATATCTTTTGAGAATACTGAACCTTTGTGCGATTTATACGGTATTGGGTCTTAGTATGAATCTAATAAACGGTTTTACCGGATTGTTCTCTTTGGGGCACGCAGGCTTTATGGCCGTGGGCGCTTATACTACGGCAATGCTGACATTGCCTATTGCCACCAAGCAGATGAATTTCTTCCTGGCGCCCCTTGTTTCACCTTTGGACAAAATTGTGTGGCCTTTTCTGCCGTCACTTTTGCTGGCAGGTATACTATCTGCATTTGTGGCTTTCCTTATAGGAGCACCGGTATTGAGGCTTAAGGGAGATTATCTTGCCATAGCTACTCTGGGTTTTTCCGAGATTATAAGAGTAGTATTCACAAACACACAGACAATAACCAACGGTGCTTTGGGACTAAAGGGAATTCCCGCTACTACAAATCTCTGGTGGAGCTTTGGGACAGCGGTGATAACCGTTTTCATAATGGTATCACTGATTAACAGCAGCTTCGGAAGAGCCTTCAAGGCAATAAGGGAGGATGAAATTGCTGCAGAAAGTATGGGAATCAGTTTGTTCAAGCATAAGGTGCTTTCCTTTGCCATAGGTGCTTTCTTTGCAGGTATAGGAGGAGGCTTGCTGGGTAATATGATGGGAACAATTGACCCGTTGATGTTCAGATTCTTCATGACATATAACATACTTCTTATAATAGTGCTGGGAGGAATGGGAAGCATCACCGGGACAATTATATCAGCCTTTATAATAACAATAGCACAAGAAGTTCTGAGGTTCCTGGATGAACCTATATTTCCCAATGTACCTGCGCTGCCGGGCTTGAGAATGGTCGTATTTTCAATACTTCTAATGCTTGTAGTTCTGTTCTTCAGGCAGGGAATCATGGGAACCAGGGAATTCAGCTGGGACAAGTTCTTCAGATTCTTTACAAAAAGGCCTCTTTCAAAAGGAGGTGCCAAATGATGAATGTATTGAGAACAGATAATATAACAATGCAGTTCGGAGGATTAACTGCTGTCAAGGAGTTCAATCTTGAGCTTAACAAAGGGGAGATAGTGGCACTTATCGGGCCTAACGGCGCCGGCAAAACCACAGCTTTTAATATGATTACCGGAGTTTATACACCAACCAAAGGGAAGGTGTTTTTAAACCAAAAGAGCACTGTTGACGGGAAAGAAGAGCATAAGGAGAGAGACATAACAGGCCTCAGGCCTGACCAGATAACAAAACTGGGTATTGCCAGAACCTTTCAGAACATAAGGCTTTTTAAGGATTTAAGCGTACTTGACAACGTGCTTATTGCCAACCACCTTCGCATCGACTCTAATGTTTTCGAAGCGATATTCAAACTGCCAAGATATAAGAGAGAAGAGAAGCAGATGGTGGAAAAATCAATGAGCCTGCTGGAAAAAGTGGGCCTGGCAGACAGTAGGTATGAGAAATCCAGTTCCCTTCCATACGGACAGCAGAGGAGACTGGAGATTGCAAGAGCACTTGCAACAGATCCGAGTATACTGCTTCTGGATGAACCTGCGGCAGGAATGAATCCAAAGGAAAGTGAAGACTTGACTGTATTTATAAAAGAGATCAGAGATGAATTTGATTTGACGGTATTCCTGATAGAGCATCATATGCAGGTTGTAATGGGTATATCAGACAGGATTTATGTTCTGGACTACGGAATCACAATAGCTCAAGGAAACCCCTATGAGATCCAGAATAATCAAAGGGTAATAGTAGCGTATCTGGGGGTGGATGAAGATGCTTAAAATAGACAATCTGGTTGTCGCATACGGCGGAATTGAAGCCTTGAAGGGAATCAGCCTTGAAGTTGAGGAAGGGAAGATAATAACACTTATAGGGGCGAACGGCGCCGGCAAGAGTACCACCCTGAGATCCATAATGGGGCTTGTGAAGCCTAAACAGGGTGAAATAACCTATATGGGGAAAAACCTGCTCAGCATGAAGACTCAGGAAATGGTAAGACATGGGATAACCCTTGTACCCGAAGGAAGAAGAATTTTCCCAAACCTTTCGGTGCTTGAAAACCTCAGAGTAGGAGCTTTTGCAAGAAATGACGAAAAGGGAATAAAAGAAGATATTGAGATGGTGTATGGCTTGTTTCCTATACTTAAGGAGAGAAGCTGGCAGACAGCAGGCACATTGTCCGGAGGCGAGCAGCAGATGCTTGCAGTAGGCAGGGCGCTGATGTCAAGGCCGAAGCTTATGATGATGGATGAGCCGTCATTGGGGCTTGCACCGCTTATAGTCAAGGAAATATTCAACATCATAAAGGAAGTAAACAAGCAGGGAGTTACAATCCTCCTTATTGAACAGAATGCAAATGCAGCTCTCCATATTGCCGATTTGGGATATGTTATGGAGACAGGGAGAATAACCATGAAGGGGACAGGTGCGGAACTGCTTGCAAATCCTGATATCAAGAAAGCATATCTGGGAGCGGAAGCCCATTAAAAGAAACGAAGGGGTATCGATAGCGATACCCCTTCTCATATGCACGGGACACGGGGACGTTTCACGGGACACGGGGACGTTTCTCTTGTCCCACTTTCAATGGGACAAGAGAAACGTCCCCGTGTCCCTCTCCGTGTCCTTTCGGCTTCTCTATCCCCTATTTCGGTTTATGTATACTTCAGTATCACCCTTTTTTACTGCCTTCAATTCGGAAGTAAAGAGCTTGTTTTCCGGGTGCTGCTCCATTATATCAAGTACCTCTATCAGTTTGGTCAAGTATTCTCTGATACTCAATTCGGCTAATTTCCCGCCGAACTTTCTTAAGGAAATGAAGGTCCAGCTTCTGATGGATTCATTGCTGTTTGCGGGTACAAAATTATAAAGCATTTTATATATATTAATTACTCTGTCGGTAAGCTCCTGAAATTCTTCGGTATTAAGTTTGTGAAGCCTTATTACGGGCTGCCTTACATCATACAAAGCGGAATTGGATTTGTCTATGGCATCTCCCAGTCTTTGGGACAGAGCCTCATAAGTTTTTATACCTTTTTCGGGATTCTCAAAGAAGTCATTGGTGGCGGCAAAAACAAACATGCAGCTTCCCAATTCCCCCGAGCAGCATACATCAATAATATTTCTGAGATTTTCATAGGAAACTCTTCTGATATCTATTCTTTCGTTCATAATCAGCTCAAGCTCGTCTATAAGGATTATAAGGCCGCTGTATCCCAGCAGCTTGATCAGCTTCACAAAAGCCTTCAGGAAGTCAATAGAATTAAGCCTGTCAACGCTGCCTACCACATCAAATTTTGCTTTAATACTTGCGGGAATGTTCTTTTCTCCCATTAGCCAGGAGGCTATTGTATCCGATAATACCGTGTTCTTTTCGATTCTTGCCCTTATGTATGCCAGAAAAGCCCTGGCAAAGGACATATTATACCGGTTAAGGGATGAAATAACATGGTTTATTTCCGCAGCAGCACTGTCTTTGTTGGATGACTCCTGAAGCTTGGAGATCCAAAGGTCAAATATGCTCTCAAAGCTTGCGGCGGAGCCTTCGGCTATATTAAGAGCGAGATTGTGCATAATATGATAGTATAAGTGTTCAAGATTATTGAATCTGAATCCTCTGTCCACCTGTACCTTAGACACGATAAAATCGTTTTTGACGGCAGCTTGCTTGATTACATTCATAAAAAAGGACTTTCCCGAGCCGTATTCCCCGTTAAGAAACTTCACAGTACCGCTGCCTTCGGAAACCAATTGGAAGCACCTTTGAAATTCCTTAATCTCCCTATCTCTTCCTACACAGAGGAGTTCCAGGTCGCAGTCAGGGACAACGCCGTTTTTCAGTGCATTTATTATGTTTCTTGCTCTTTGTACAGTAAGTTCCATGACGTGCTCCTCTTGAGTTATTATACTAAGTCAGTAAATTCGACATAATGAAACAATTTCCTTCCGGAACATGAATAACTATTTTCCTTAGAGTATAATTTTCATTGGCAAAATAATTGGCAAAAATAAAGGAAGAGGCAAAACACCCCTTCCCATCATACAAATCAAACTGTAAAATGTAATTGTCAAGAAAACATAGACAGGAGTGATTTG
>Ga0302247_1000413_pt1 | contig 42015 bp, 39 predicted proteins | sample AAG_UR_Ile_MG_FD_193529 | JGI IMG/M metagenome (GOLD analysis project Ga0302247, IMG submission 193529) | Enriched activated sludge microbial communities from anaerobic digester in WTTP, New Holstein, Wisconsin, United States - AAG_UR_Ile | ecosystem: Engineered > Bioreactor > Anaerobic >...
GCCAGCACAACTTTCAGTTTCGTTTCTTTCGTGTGTTTATTCCGCATCCCAGTCATATCCGTTCCCTTTCCGTACTCGTTTAGGGACCTTATATCACTGGTCTAAATTTTGGGGGGCAGCTCAAACAAAATCGAAGAAAAGTCATAAGATGGTTGGGAAGTATGGCCTTCCGGGTGAGAATAATGGTCCCGCATTCGGCAGATTGCATAGACGTTCAGGTCTTTCCATTCACTGTTTTCCGGAGCCTGATTAATGATTCCCTTCTTCTCAAGTATGTTTTTATCGACCAGGTTTTTCATGCTCTCGCCAAGCTGAATGACGCGCATGGCGTTTGCTCTGTTAATAGTATTAGCGTCGGGGGCGATTTTTTGTGACGCTTGAAAATGGTAATGGTTGGCAGTCTCAAAAGCGTCAAAGGCCTTCTCAAGGCATATAATATCCTTTTCTATTTGGTCTTTAAAAAGGTCCTTAAGTAGTTTGCCCATATGCTAAAATCTCAGTTTATATCGTAGCAATAAGCTTCAATAAAAAAGACAATCGATCTTGCTTTTTTACAACGCTCTATGTTTTCCCGGGTGGCATCCCCCGGTCGCCGTCTTATCTATTTCCGAAAAGATTTGATGAAGAGGATTATTCTTTACTTTTGTTATTCGGAATTCGCGGCCAAGTTCCTGGATGCTTTCGCGTGTAACCGCTGCGATATAACCGCTAAAATGAACGATATTTTCGAGAGCGGTTCCAAGTTGAATTAAGTTGAGCGCATCAACCGGCGTTTTTTTCATAAGAACGAGAAATTTTAATGTGTCGCCTGTATCTTGTTGCAGCATAGGGTCGAGCTGTGGCGTTATGACGAGCGCCATTGCGCCAAAATCCCGCAATGTTTCGATAATTTGTTGTCTTACGTCCGGAGATCGAATGGTTTGAAGAACAGCCGTAAACTCTTTTGACGTTTTCGAGTTTGCTTGTTCCGGATAAACTTTGAGAATAGGGGCTTCGCCCGATGGTCTTTTCATGTTTCTCCCCTTGGCCGCCTTATGAGGATAACGCCTTGTCCTTTTTATCATATTATCCCTAAGGCGCTGTTAAAGCTTGGCCTTTTTAAGGCAATATTAAGCATGGGAAATGGCTGAAAACATGGAGGAACGGGAAAATGAAGGCTTTTTGTTTGGTTAATCCGTTTTTACCAATCTCATGGCCCCGGCAAGAGCGGCGTATTCTTCGTGATCGGGGCCGATGAAGCCTTGCCGCAGCAGGAAGTCGATAATCACAAGATTGCAGTTGAACTTGAAACGGTCTGTGTCGCGGATGATGGCGGCAACGTCGGCAAGCGGCATAAGATAAAACGCGCTGACTTCGCCATCCGTGTTGCGCGGCGTGAAGCTTTCCGGCAATTCGAGGTCGAAAATAAACAGCGTATCGTTCCGCACGCCGCGCATGCGCTCGGATTTATAACTGACCGATCCGGCAGGTCGCGCGGTGAGGGCGAGGGCTTCATCCACGCCTGCTTCTTCCCAGCCTTCCTTGATCAGGTTTTCCCGGATGCCGATGCCGAACGACATGCCGCCGCCGATAATTTCATCCAGCTTGCCGGGATCGATGCGGCGGTCCGCCGCGCGTTCGGCGATCCAGAGGTAAACGCCGTCCTTCTCGCGCACAAAGCCGTTCACGTGCACGCCGACGCCGCGCAATCCGAACCATGGCAAAGACGTGCGGTCTACTTTGCCCAGCGGTTCGTCGCCCCACTTTTCGATGACAGGATAAAACTCCCCGACAAGGGGCATGTTGTAATGGCGGGACAGGAACGCAGCGCCGCGCGCGAGAGCTTCGCTGCGGGCTTCGAAAGTATCCAGCGCCGGGTCGAGTTCAATGCCTTCCGGTGATGATCGAAAAGTTGGGTCGTTTTTTAGTAATAGTGCCGCGACTTCGTGCGTTAACCAGCCAAGCTTTTGGCCGCAAATGATGAACGGCACGAACTTGCTTTGGTCAAACCGCGTGCAGTCGTGGATGTGGCGGAGGAAGGATGGCATGATGTTAACTGAACATATAGGTATTGTGAGCTTTGCGGACATGATGTATAACCTGGTTAAATTTATTAAGCCACTGAAAGGGGTTAATTATGGAGGAGTTGTTGGAAGCCGGGGAGTTATTGGAAGCCATGAAATTCATGGGTTTTGAACCCAATTGTTGGGAGGATCTACGCGATGACGCTCTATTCATTAAAACGTATCACCAGAAAGCAGTTTCAAGATACCCTGGATTGCGAATAGCCATTGATAAGCTTGTTGAGAACCCTGATGAGCAAATGGCTCAATATGCAAAAAAGTTGATAGCTATCGCGGACTACTCGGTAATAGTAAGTATTCTGGCGAACAAGGTTTATTTGGGGGCGATGCTATTCATCAAGCGGGGAGAATCATTTCCAGACGATAAAGAAAAAGGAGCCGCTCATCTTTCACCTGCGGAAGCGCGTGAAAAAGCTATTTTAAAAGCAATGAAGTTGGGGAGTATTCTTGAAATGTTTGCTGATTGTGCGGTTTTTTTCGCATCCAGCAGCCGGGCAGTCAAGGAAAGGCCGCAAGCTCGGGGATTGCTTCCCGGGCAGAAGGGGATAACGGAAGTTGCAATGGTGAAAAACGCAAATATGCTTTCTGAAAAAAACATAGCGGTAATTGCACAAAAACTTTTTGAAATGGGCATAAATGCTAACGACATGACAGCTCTCATGAAGAAAGTAACAGGTTCTCCTCCGCCAATGCCTGATTTAATTAAGAAAGCTTTTACTAAAGTGAACGCAGAGAACGCTAAACCTTGAATTTTCTCTCACGTCCTTCTCTTCACCATCAACTTGCGTATTTCCGCGATGGCTTTGGCGGGGTTGAGTTTTTTGGGGCAGGTGGCCGCGCAATTTAAAATGGTGTGGCAACGGTAAAGGCGGAACGGGTCTTCCAAATCGTCCAGTCGTTCGCCGGTCATTTCATCCCGGCTGTCCACGATCCAGCGGTAGGCCTGAAGCAGTACGGCGGGGCCGAGGTAGCGGTCGCTGTTCCACCAATAGCTCGGACAGCTTGCCGAGCAACAAAAGCAGAAAATACATTCATAAAGGCCGTCGAGAAGCTCGCGCTCTTCCGGCGATTGCAGGCGCTCGCGGTCGGGCGGCGCGGGCGTTTGCGTCTGCAGCCACGGCTTGATGACGCCGTATTGCGCGTAGGCTTCCGTCAAATCCGGCACAAGGTCCTTGACGACTTTCATATGCGGCAGGGGATAGATGCGCACGTCGCCGCGTATGTCCGCAATCGGCTTGGTGCAGGCCAGCGTGTTGGTGCCGTCGATGTTCATGGCGCACGAACCGCAAATGCCCTCGCGGCAGGAGCGGCGGAAGGTCAGCGTGCTGTCGATGGAGTCCTTGATGTGAATAAGCGCGTCGAGCGCCATCGGCCCGCATTTGTCGAGATCGATGGTGTATTCGTCCACGCGCGGATTTTCGCCGTCGTCCGGCGACCAGCGGTAGATTTTGAACGTCTTCGGGCGCTTGGCGCTGTTGGCGGCGTCGATTTTCTTGCCGCGCTTGACTTTCGAATTGGGGGGAAGAGTAAAGGCGACCATATCTTACCTCAATACACCCTTGCGATCGGCGGGACGGGTTCGGCTTCGTCCGTGAGCGTGTACATGTGCACGGGACGATAAGCCAATTCCGTGTGGCCGTCCGCGTTGACCCATAGAACCGAATGCTTCAGGCCGTTTGCGTCGTCGCGCTGCGGGAAGTCCTCGCGCGCGTGCGCGCCGCGCGATTCCTCCCGGCTTGCGGCCGCGTCCATCGTGACCAGGGCCTGATACATTAAATTGTCCATCTCCAGCGTTTCCAGCAAATCCGAATTCCATATCAGCGAACGGTCCGTCACGCCGATCTTGTCGCGCTTGGCCCATGCGTCGCGCAGAAGGCGTTGGCCTTGCGCCAGCGTATCGCCTGAGCGAAACACGCCGCACTCCATCTGCATGATCTTTTGCATTTCCAGCCGCAAATCCGCCGTGCGCACGTCGCCGTTCGCGTGGCGATAACGGTCGAAGCGGGTGAGGGCGATGTCGTCGGCGTCTTTGGGCAATTCGCGGTGAGGCGAGGCGGGTTTGACCAGCTTGGCGGCGCGTTTGGCGGCGGCGCGCCCGAAGACGACAAGATCGAGAAGCGAATTGGAGCCGAGCCGGTTCGCGCCATGCACCGATACGCAAGCCGCTTCGCCGATCGCCATCAGGCCCGGAGCTATGGCGTTAATATCGTTTGTGATCGGACCGATGACTTCGCCGTGAATATTCGTCGGGATGCCTCCCATGTTGTAGTGCGCCGTGGGCAAAACGGGGATCGGCTCTTTGGTTACATCGACGTTGGCGAAGATTCGCGCGGTGTCTTCGATGCCCGGCAGGCGCTCGTGAATGAGTTTCGGATCGAGGTGTTCGAGGTGCAAATGAATGTGATCCTTTAACGGACCGCACCCGCGCCCTTCGCGGATTTCGAGGGTCATCGCGCGGCTGACCACGTCGCGGCCAGCCAAATCCCTGGCGTGCGGCGCATAGCGGTCCATGAAACGCTCGCCCTGGCTGTTGGTAAGATAGCCGCCTTCGCCGCGCGCGGCTTCGGTGATAAGGCACCCCGTGCCGTAGGCGCCCGTCGGGTGGAACTGGACGAACTCCATGTCCTGCAGCGGCAACCCGGCCCGCAAAACCATGGCGTTGCCGTCGCCTGTGCATGTGTGGGCGGAGGTGCTGGAGAAATAAACGCGGCCATAACCGCCGGTGGCAAGCACCGTGATGTGAGCGCGGAAGCGGTGAATGGTACCGTCGGCGAGATTCCACGCGACGACGCCCCGGCAAACGCCGTCACGATCCATCATCAGGTCGAGCGCGAAGTATTCGACAAAAAACTCGGCCTGATGCTTCAAGGCTTGCTGGTATAGAGTGTGCAAAATGGCATGGCCCGTGCGGTCGGCGGCGGCGCAGGTTCGCTGGGCGACGCCGTCGCCGAAATGCGTCGTCATGCCGCCGAACGCGCGCTGATAAATGCGTCCGTCGGCCGTGCGGCTGAACGGCACGCCGTAATGTTCGAGCTCGACGACGGCGGGAATGGCCTCGCGGCACATGTATTCTATGGCGTCCTGATCGCCAAGCCAATCCGAGCCCTTAATAGTGTCGTACATGTGCCAGCGCCAGTCGTCCTCGCCCATGTTGCCGAGCGCCGCGCTGATTCCGCCTTGCGCGGCGATGGTGTGGCTGCGCGTCGGAAAAACCTTGGAGATGCAGGCGGTCTTAAGCCCTTTTTCCACCATGCCGAACGTCGCGCGCAAGCCCGCGCCGCCTGCGCCGACGACAATCACGTCGTATGAATGATCGATAATCGGATACGCTTTGGGCATGGCGCGTTACGCTCCCAGCAAAATTTTAAGCACGGACAGAACACCGGCGATCAACGTCAGCGCGGCTGTAAATTTGATAGCCAGAAGGCCCAGCAAGTGCAGGACGCGATGGTGGACGTAGTCCTCGATAAGGCCCGAAATCGCGCCGTTCGCGCCGTGGATGATGCCAACGCTCAACATCAAAATCATGGCGATGGCGTTTAACGGGTTCTGCATCCACGCCAGCGCGCTTTCGTAGCCATTGCCCAGCACAACCTGAAGCATGAACGTCGTCAGGACGTACAGAGACAAAGGAATAAGCGCGATGGCGGCGATTTGTTGCCCGAACCAGTGGCTTGTGCCGTCTTTCGACGAACCGAGGCCGCGCGCGCGGCCAGTGGGCGAACGCATCAAAGCCATGGCAAGCCTCCTCTGCCGAGGATCATGGCCCATAGGCCGAGGGTAAGGAGAGTCGAAACGGCAAGCGCGATGTAACCGGTGACGTATACGGCCTTGATCGATAGCGACCATCCCGCCGCCCACAGCAGGTGGCGAATGCCGCAGCACAGGTGATAGAAAAAGGCCCATGTCCATCCGAACAAAAGGATTTGACCGACAGGAGTCGTGAGAAGAGCCATCAGGGTGTCGTAAGTCTCTTTGCCCAAGGCGAGGCAAGCCAGCCATGCCACCAGAACGACCACGCCGCCTGCCATGCCGATGCCGGTGATCTTGTGGAAAATGGACATGCCGGAGGTGAGTTGGGGCTTGTAAACGCTCAGGTGGGGCGACAGAGGCCGCCAGTCCTGGGAGTCGGCGTCGGGCCGGGGCAGAGGGGGGGGAGGGGGTGCAGCCATAAGGAAAAAACCCGTTCAAATTCAATCGACCCGCATCCTAAGCGGTTTGAACGGCAGGCGCAACCGGGCCCTTTCGGAGCGAAAAAAACCGGCTGGCCTTAGGCGAGGCGCAGCCGGTTGTTGGGGGATTAAAACGTTTAGGCCGTTTCGTCCACGGCCGTTCCGCGGCCCGTTTCAGGCGGCGGTGGAGGTGGCGGCGGCGGGGCTTCTCTCGGAGGCGGCGCTTCGGCTACGGCAGGCTTGTCGTTCTGAACGCGTTCCATCTGCGTCGACACAATGCCCTGTGCCGGGGGCGGTGTTACAGCCTCAACCATAATAGCCTCCTCTGAAATTCTTGTGATTCAACTATGCCTGAATATTGTTTCAAATTCTATAACGCCAATAAAATTTAACGTTTAGAAGACCTAAATATCTAAAATTTGAGGTATTTTCCCCGTCTTGCAAGGGCGGAAGAGGCGTGCCTAAGATTGGCGCGAGGCCCCTTGAGGGCCGTTTTAACCAGCCAAAGGAACAATCATGAGCGCGCCGCTATTTTCCGGAGTCCTTACAGCCCTGATCACGCCGTTCAACGACGGCAAGGTCGACGCCAAGGCTTTTCAGGATTTCGTCAAGTGGCAGCTCGATGAGGGCGTTCACGGCGTCGTTCCGTGCGGCACCACGGGCGAAACCGCGACGATGACGGAAAAGGAAGACGAAAACGTCATCCGCCTTTGTCTCGAAGTCGCGAAAGGCAAGGTGCCGGTGATCGCGGGATGCGGATCGAACGACACGGCGTATGCGATCAAAGCAAGCCAGACAGCCGAAAAACTCGGCGTAGACGGCACGCTGCATGTCACGCCTTATTATAATAAGCCGACGCAGGAGGGCCTTTATCAGCACTTTAAGGCCATCCACGACAACACGGGATTGCCGATCATCATCTATAACGTTCCCGTGCGAACGTCCGTGAACATTAGCGTGGAGACGCTGACGCGGCTTGTGGAATTGCCGCGCATCGCGGGCATCAAGGACGCGACGGGCGATCTGCAGCGGCCTCTGAAAACGCGGAAACTGTGCGGCGACACGTTCATCCAGCTTTCGGGGAACGACGATACGGCGCTTGCATTCTTGGCGCAGGGCGGCGCGGGGTGCATTTCGGTGGTGTCCAACGTCGCGCCCAAGCTGGCCGCCGGGATGCAAAACGCATGGCGGAAAGGGGATATCGCCACCGCCCAGAAGATCAATATGCAGCTCGCGCCGCTGGTCGAGGCGCTGTTCGTCGAGACCTCGCCGGGGCCGGTGAAGTATGCCGCGTCGCTGCTCGGCAAATGCCGGAATGAGTTGAGATTGCCGCTCGTGCCCGTCGGCAAGGCCACCGAAAAGCTGGTGAAAGACGCCATGGTGCAGGCGCTGCTCGATGTCGCACTGCCGGGTGATACGTCGGCGAAGGCGGGGTAGGTCGTTCAATAAACTTTAAAACTGGCGTCATCCCCGCGAAGGCGGGGATCCATCTTCTTTTGACGAAAAAATGGATGCCAGCCTACGCTGGCATGACGCGCTTTTGGGTTAGGTGTTTCTTAAACCCCCAGCACGTCATCCATCGTATAGAGGCCGGGTTTATTGCCGTGGAGCCAGAGGGCGGCCTGGACCGCGCCGCGCGCGAACACATCGCGGTCGGTGACGCTGTGGTGCAGCGTGATCGTTTCGCCAAGACCGCCGAAGATCACTTCATGCTCGCCGACGATCGCGCCTGCGCGGATGGCCGAATAAACCGGCTCTTTCTTGCCGCCGTTGCCTTTAAGCACGAACTCGCCCAACGTTTTCGCCGTGCCGGACGGCGCGTCCTTTTTCCAGCGGTGATGGCGGTCGAGAATGGCGACGTCGTAATCCTGATCGGCCAGAAGGCGCGCGGCGAACTGCGTCAGTTGCTTCATCACAACCAGTGAGAGGCTTGTGTTCGTCGCGTAAAGCAAGGGCACTTTTTGCGCGGCCTCTTTCAAGGCGGCATGTGCCGCGTCATTCAGGCCCGTGGTGCCGCACACAAGCGCCTTGCCGTGCTTGGCCGCAAGGCGCGCGATCTCCGGCGTTGCCGAGGGCGACGAAAAATCGATCATCGCGTCGCACTGCGGAAACAGTTCGGCAGCGTTGGCCGTCAAAACGAGCTTGCCGTATTGCTCCCTGAGCGCGGGGATAATGTCGATGTCCGTGCCGCCAACCAGCGCCGCTTCCTCCGGGCGGGCGCGCACGGCGCGCGCGACCGCCTGTCCCATCCGGCCGCCAAAGCCGGTAATGCCAATGCGCACAGTCATAGGTAATCCTTGATCAGAAGTTCAGCGATCTGCACGGCGTTCAGCGCCGCGCCCTTGCGCAGGTTGTCGCTCACGCACCAGAAGCTCAGGCCGTTCTTGACCGACGTATCTTCGCGAATACGGCTGACGAAAGTCGCGTCTTCACCCGCGCATTCGGCAGGCGTGACGAATCCGTCGTCATTGCGCTGGTCGATGACGGTAACGCCCGGGGCTTTCTTCAGCGCCGCGCGCGCGTCCTTGACGCTCAGCGGCTTTTCGAACTCGACGTTCACGGCTTCCGAGTGGCAAATGAAAACGGGCACGCGCACGCAGGTGGCCGCGACCTTGATGTTCGGGTCGAGGATCTTTTGCGTCTCGACGACCATTTTCCATTCTTCCTTCGTCGAGCCGTCTTCCATGAAAACGTCGATTTGCGGGATGCAGTTAAAGGCAATCTGTTTGTGGAACTGTTCCTTGACGAGGGCGTCGTTCACAAAAATCGCGCGGGTCTGCGTGAAAAGCTCGTCCATCGCCTCGCGGCCCTTGCCGGAGACGGACTGATACGTCGCCACCACGACGCGCCTGATTGTGGCGAGGTCGTGCAACGGTTTCAGCGCCACGACCATTTGAATGGTGGAGCAATTGGGGTTGGCGATAATGCACCGCTTGGCAAAATCCTTCAGCGCCTGCGGGTTGACCTCCGGCACGACGAGCGGAACGTCCGGTTCCATGCGGAAGTGCGACGTGTTGTCGATGACGACGCAGCCCGCCTTGGCCGCGCGCGGCGCGAATTCGGCCGACACGGACGCGCCCGGCGACGAAAGGCATATATCCACGCCCTTGAAATCGAACTTGGCCAGATCCTGAACCTTCAGAACGCCGTTCTCGCCGAAGCTGACCTCGCCGCCCGCCGAGCGGCTGGAGGCCAGGGCGACGACGTCGCTGACCGGAAATTCGCGTTCGGCGACCGTTTTCAACATTTCCCGTCCGACGGCTCCGGTGGCCCCAACGACAGCGACTTTGTACTTTTTCATGTTCAATTCCTATTATGCAACGCTCCGCCGGAAAACGCCATGCTAACGGGAACTTAGTGAGAGTGGCAACAGATATTTAACCTTTTCTTCAGGGTTTTAGAGCGAGCATTGAGCGCTTCAGTCAAAGACCGGGAAGAGGTTCGCCTATGCCGTCGGGGATCCGGCAGGTTGCCGTTTTGGGTTCGGGCCTTTTGGGCCGCCAACTGGCTTTTCGCATTGCCAGGGCGGACGTTCATGTCGTCTGGCTCGACAGCGCGCCCGGCGGCGAGGCCGCGCGGCAATCGCTGGCGACGGCCGCGCTTGAAAGCGTCCGGAAGGACGAGCGCGCGGCGTTCGCCTATGACAAGGCGGGAATGGTAACTTATGGCGCGCTGAAGGACGATCTGGGACGGCTTTTCGACGCGGACTGGATACTCGACGCCCTTCCGGAAAATTTCGGTTCCCGCACGGCTCTGTACAGGCAAATAGACGGTATCCGGAAGCGGGGCTCCATCGTGTCCGCCCATGCCGCGACGTCCGGGATTGACGCCCTTATCGAAGGGCAGTCGGACGCGTTCGCCCGGGATTTCATGATCGCGCACTTTTTCGGTTTCACGAAGGGCGTCCGTCTTCTTGAGATGGCGGCGGGACCGGCCACGCGCCGCGACGCTGTCGAGTGGATCGGCGACTTTTGCGACCGGCGTCTTGGCGAAAGCGTGATTGCGTGCAAGGGCGCGCCGGGGCTGGCGGCGCTTCGGCTGGGCCTCTTTTTCATTCACGCCGTTTTAAACGCCGCGCGCGATTTCAGCCTTACGATCGATGAGACCGATGAGATTCTTGCCCGCACGATGCCGCTGGCGAATGGCGTGTCCGGCTTTATAGATCGCGTCGATGCGGACCGGATTATCGGCCTCACGCGCGATTTGCTGGTTTCCCTGCCGCCCGACGATCCGTTTCACCGGGTCGTTCGCCGTCCCGATGAAAAGTCCGGCGTCGATTTGCGCGGCGCCGTTCAGGAAGCTTTCGGACGCGAGCGTTTTGCGGATCCCGGCGTGGCCGGAAAGGCCGGGCCGCTGACCTGGCGGGTGCTTTCGGAAACGCTTGTTTATGCCTGCCGCCTCGTTCCGGACATTCTGGACGACGCATGGGCGCTTGACGAGGTCATGCGTCTCGGTTTCGGCTGGCAGCAAGGGCCTTTCGGATGGGCCGATAAATTGGGCGTGAAGTGGGTTGTTGAAAAGCTGGCCGCCGAAGGATGGCCCGTGCCGGAGCTTTTGCTTCGCACTGCCGACCGGTCTTTCTATCGTATTGACAAGGGGCGCGTGGCTTATCTCAAGCCCGACGACACCTATGCCCCCGTCATCCGGCCGCCGGGCGTTTTGTCGCTGGCGGACATCAAACGCAAGAGCGAACCTCTTCTGGCGAACCGCTCGGCCCAGCTTTGGGATCTTGGCGACGGAGCCTTGTGCCTTGCGCTGGTTTCGCCGGACGGCGTTATCGACGATGCCGTTCTTTCCGCGCTGAACCGCGCCGGTCAAATAATCGGCGACGGCCGCGGGCTCTGGAAGGGACTGATCCTTTATAACGAAAACGCCGTCTTTTCGAAGGGGGTGGACCGCAACGCGCTGTTGCCGCTTGTCCTCAACGCCAACCGCGAAGCGCTTGAAGAATTCGCCCGCAAGGGCCAATGGGCCTGTCAGTCGCTGCGTTTCGCGCCTTTCCCGTCGGTGGCGGCGGTGGCAGGGCAGGTTATGGGAGGCGGATGCGAGCTTGCCCTGCACTGTTCGGCCATTCAGGCGCATGACGACTCCGTGTTCAGCCTCACGGACCCCGATCTTGGCCTGACTCCGTGCTGGGGCGGCTGCGCCCAGCTTTTAGGGCGGGCGTTCGGCGCGCAGCAATTCCTCGGCAAACCGCCCGTCAGCCACGTTTTTTCGCTTCTGCATTCGGGCGAGAAGGTGCCGGTCGACGCCGCAAAGAACAGGCAATATCTTCGCTATTCCGACGGCGTTACCGCCAACCGGGACCGTCTTCTTTACGACGCGAAGCAGCGTTTGCTCGATCTTGCCAAGGACTATAGGCCGCCGCAGCCGTGGCCGGTCGCGCTGCCGGGCCGCGCGGGCCGCGCCGCGCTGGAGCTGTTGATGGAGAACGTCAGGCAAAAGAACGATGCGTCGCCGCATGAGCCCATCGTTTGGAAGGCGCTGGCCAACGTTTTATGCGGCGGGCGGGCCGATACGTTTACCGGCCCTGTGACCGAGGACAAGATACGGGAGCTGGAGGAAAGCGAGTTTCTGTGGCTTGCGCAATTCCCGGAAGTCCGCGATTGCCTTGAACGCCCGTCCGTCTACGCGGCCTGAACTTCGGCGAGGGTTTCCTCGGCGGCCTCGACGGCGGCTTGCGGCTCTTTGCCGTCGCGCAGCGCCACCGCGTCCGCCAGATCCACCGAGACGATTTGCGATACGCCTTTTTCCGACATCGTGACGCCGAAGAGGCGGTCCATCCGCGCCATCGTCAGGCGCTGGTGCGTGACGATGAGGAATCGCGTGCCGGTTTGCTCCGCTATGTCCTGAATGAGCGTGCAGAACTGGTCGATGTTGCTTTCGTCGAGCGAGGCTTCGGCTTCGTCGAGCACGCAGATCGGCGAGGGGTTGGTCTGGAAAACCGCAAAGAGAAGCGCCAGCGCGGTCAGCGTGCGTTCGCCGCCCGATAACAGGGAAAGAACCTGCTGCTTTTTGCCGGGCGGGGCGGCAAAAATCTCCAGCCCCGCGTTCAGCGGGTCTTCGCTGTCGATCAGTTCGAGGTAGGCTTTGCCGCCGTTGAACAAGCGCCGGAACAAAGACTGGAAGCGCTCATTGACGTGGCCGAAAGCTTCCTGAAGCCGTTCGCGCGCCTCGCGGTTCAGTTGCGAAATGCCCTGGCGCAGTTTCGCGATGGCGGCGGCAAGATCCTCTTTTTCCTTTTGGAGGCTGTCGATGTTGGTTTGCACGGATTCCGCTTCGACGTCGGCGCGCAGGTTGACGGGGCCCATGTTTTCGCGTTCGCGCAGATAGCGGCCCAGCGCCTGTTCCAGATCGAACGCGCTGGGCCAGCTTTCGCCGTCCCCGAAAGAGGCGATGTTTTTAAGGTCTTCCGGCGCGCAACTCAGCTTTTCGGCTATCCGCTCGCGCAGGATGTTGAAATGATCATCGGCGGTTTGCACGGCGGCTTCGGCCCGCACGCGCTCTTCGCGCGCGGCGCTTAGCGCGGCTTCGTCCTGCTTGAGCTGATGCTCGGTGACGCTGAGCCTCTGTTCCGTTGCGATCAGGGCGTCGGCGGCCTTTCGGCGCGTGTCTTCGGCTGCGGTCAACCGGTCCAGAAGTTCCGCATGCCGGGCCGCGAGTTCGGCCGGCTTGGCGCTAAGTTCGGTCAATTGCGCTTCGAGTTCCGCGATGCGTTCGGCAAGGGCTGCGCTTTGGGCGATCGCGCTGGACCGGCGTTCTTCCCACGCATTCAATTCCTGCGTGACGGCGTTCCGGCGCTCGGCGCAAAGCTGCCGTTCATGCAGCAAGCGGTCGCGTTCGCTTTGCTGCTCGGCCTGAGAGTTGCGCGTTTCGGCAAGACCTACGCGCTTGGCCGTTATGTCGACGCGAAGCGCGTCGATCAACGGCAGTTCGTCCCGTTCCGCCTCCGCCGCGACGGCGCGGGCGCGGATCTGGTCAAGGTCGGCCGCAAGTTGACGCAGGCTTTCGTCCATGGCGGCGAGCTTCGCGTTGGCCGCTGCGGCTTCGCGCTCCTGATCGGCGAATTGCTCGTTCGCGTCGGCCAGCGCCGTAAAGGCGGCTTGAAGCGAGGCCCTGGTTTCCCGGTCGAGCGTCTGGCAGTTCTGAAGGATGGCCGACGCTTCCTTGAGCGCCTCTTCGGCGAAACGCATTTCGCCTTCGGCAATCGCCATTTCGTCGCGCAGGGCCGCGAGGCGGTTGCGCTGTTGAAGATGGATGGCCGTCGCGGTTCTGGCTTGCGGCGTGACCGTAAAACCGTCCCAACGCCATGCCCAGCCGTCGCGGCTGACCAGAACCTGCCCCGGCAAAAGAGAGATCGCAAGCGCCGCGCCCGCGTGGCTGTCGTTTACAAGACCGATTTGCGACAGGCTGCGCGAAAGCGCCGGGGGCGCTTGAATGAACTGGCTGAGCGGCGTGGTTCCGGGCGGCAGGGAAGGCGCGCTGGCCAAAGCCGGCAGGTCGCGCCAGTGCATGGCGGCCTTGGGATCAAGCGCGGCGGTCAGCGCTTCGCCCAGCGCGACGGCCAGGGCGTTTTCAAATCCCGGCGTCACGACGACAGCGTCGATTACCTGTCCGGCATCGTCGTTCCGGTGCTGGAGCATGGCGGCGATGGCGTCCGCTTCGGCTTTCAGTTTGGTGTGCTTCGCTTCCGCTTTTTGATAGGCGTCGCGTTTCGCGTTTTGGGCGGATTCCGCGTCGCGGCGCGCCTGTTCGGCGTCCTGTGCCTGCTGCTGGCGTTTGGCGAGTTCGGACTCGCAGGCTTCGACACAGGCGCGCGCCAGCGCCAGATCGGGCCGCGCCGCGATTTCCGCGGAAAGGGCCGTGCGTCCCGCGCCGGTTTGCGCGCGGCGTTGGGTGAGGACGTCTTGACGTTGCGTCAGCGCTTCAAGCTCTTGCTGCAAGGCTTCCTGCCGCGCTTCGGCCGTCGCGACTTCTTCCAGCAGGGAAGCGAGCGAGGCGTCCAGCGCTTCGACGTCGCTCGTCGTCGTGGCCAGATTGGCCGCCACAGCGGGCAGCGCGGCGGCGATTTCCTCATGGCGCGACGTGAGCTGCGTTTCCTCCGCGCCAAGGCGGGCGATGGCGGCGTCGCCATCCTGCTGGCGGACACGTTCGCGTTCGGCGTCGTTATGCGCCTGCGCGAGGCGTTGTTCCTGCGCCTGAATCTCGCCGATTATACGGGTGTTTTCGGTCTCGTTCTGCTCGCGGGCGAGCGTCAGTTTCTGCACAATGGCGGCGGCGGCGGCTTCGTCCTTGCGGAGAGAGGGAAGCTCGGCGGCAATGTCGCTGCGCGCTGCGTTGCCGCGCGTCACGACCGCAAGCAGGTCGTTCACGCACTGTTCGGCGGTCTGGAGCGCTTCGCGCATTTTTGCGGCGTTGTCTTCGGCCTCGAGCCAGCGCAGATGCAACAGCGCGGCTTCGGTGCGGCGGATGTGTTCCGCCAGATTGCGGTAGCGCGACGCCTGCCGGACTTGCTGTTTGAGGCTGCGCAGCTGCGCGTCAAGCGTGTGTAAAACGTCGTCGACCCGCGTCAGGTTCTGTTCGGCGGCCTTGAGCTTGAGTTCGGCTTCGTGGCGGCGGGCTTGCAGGCCGGCGGTGCCGGAGGCTTCTTCGAGGATTTGGCGACGGTCCTGCGGCCTGGCGCGGATGAGCGCGTCGATTTGCCCTTGCCCGACGACGCTTGTGGAATGGGCTCCTGTGGCCTGATCGGCGAAAAGAAGCTGGACGTCGCGCTGGCGCACCGGCCTGCCGTTGATGCGGTAGTCCGAGCCGCCGCCGCGCTCGATTTTGCGGGCCACGACCAATTCGTCCAGATTGTTGTACTCGGCCGGGGCGGTCCGGTTGGCGTTGTCGAGCGTCAGGGAGACTTCGGCGAGGTTGCGCGAGGGGCGCGTCGCGGTTCCCGCGAAAATGACGTCGTCCATTTCGGAGCCGCGCATCCGCTTGGGCGACGTTTCGCCCATCACCCACCGCAGCGCTTCGACAAGATTGGACTTGCCGCAGCCGTTCGGGCCGACAATGCCGGTCATGCCGACCTGAATGGCGAGATCGGCCGGATCGACAAAGGACTTGAAGCCCTGAAGGCGCAGACGTGTAAAGTGCATGGGGCGCTATTTCTTTTCAGTCAGCAATTTGTCGAATGCGTCAGAGAAATCCTTAACGCTTCGCGCGCCTTCGAGTTTCTCTTTTCCGTCATTAATGATGAAGGTCGGCGTCGCCTTAATGTCGTATTTCTGCGAGGCTTCGCTGCGCTGGGCGACGAAGGAGTCCAGCAGTTTCGTGTTCCTGATGCAGGCCCTGGCCTTTTCCTCGTCGAGGCCGCCGAGCTTGGCATACTGAATAAGGGTCTGCTCCGGGTTTTCGGCCAGGGCCCATTGTTCAATGTTTTTGTAAAGCGTGCTGACGAAAGGAAAGTATTGATCTTTGGGCATGCAATGGGCGACAGCCGACGCTTTCAGGTCGATTCCGTTCAGCGGGAAGTCGAGGAAGACAAAGCGGACCTTACCCGTTTCTACATACTTCTTTTCCAATTCGGGTAACGTTTTGATAAAAAAATCACCGCAATGCGAACACGTCAACGATGAATATTCCTTAACGACAATGGGCGCATCGGGCTTGCCTTTGGATCTCTCGGCAAGGACGTTGCCGGAAGCCCGGGCAGGCAGGCTGCCCGCCCCGAGAAGGATGAAGAAGACCGTTACGGCCAACAGGGTCTTGGTCATGCGCATTGTGTCACCCGAATCAAGATGTTGGGAGTATAGGGGAACATTCCCCATAAACTCAAGGGATGGAAAGGGTTAACGCCGCTTTTTCTAATAAGGGATCAAGGCGTTTTTGGGCTTTCATCACGGCATGACCCAAGGCTTCAAGAGCCGTTCTCAACTCGCTGTTTTCGACGTCTTTTAAGTTCTCCTGATAAGGCGACGTTAAGGAAGATTCGTCAACATCGGGAACGGCGGGGGCCGCGCTTTCCGAGCCGTAATGGGGATCGAACACAATGCGTCCAATGGCGTTATAACCGAAATAGGATGCGATCCGCTGGCGGATTTGGTCCGCGATGTAGGTAAACTCCATGACCAGTCCCTGAGGCAGGCGGACAAGCAAAATGCCGTCTTCGCGCCGGCCGTTCGCCCATTTTTCCGCCGCCGTTTTGCCGTGCGGAAAGGATATTTTGACCGGCGTCGTGACTCGGGCATAGTCTTCACCGACGATTTCGGGCCAATGGCTGAGAAGGGCGGCATATAAATTCCAGTCCCGCCCGATAACCTTGCGGGCGATGCCGTCGACCGTCGTGGCCAGTGTGCGCGGGAGGAACATGAAGCAAAGTGTGGCGCAGGCAGCCGGGAAGGGCAAGCCCCAAGCGCTTGCAGGGAAGCTTCTTGATTGGTACGACCGCCATCGCCGCGTTCTGCCATGGCGCGCGCGGCCGGGCGTTAAACCGGACCCTTACAGGGTCTGGATCTCGGAAATCATGCTCCAGCAAACGACCGTCGCTGCGGTGGGCCCTTATTACCAAAAGTTCATCGGGCGCTGGCCGTCGCTTCAGGCGTTGGCGAAAGGCGGTCTTGACGACATTCTGCGTCAATGGGCCGGTCTGGGCTATTACCGCCGCGCCCGGTTGCTGCACGAATGCGCGAGAAAAGTCGCGCGCGATTTCGATGGCCGCTTTCCGGACGATGAAGCGTTATTGAGACGGCTTCCGGGTTTTGGCCCTTATACGGCAGCGGCGTTGACGGCAATCGCTTTTGACAAACCCGCCAATGTCGTCGATGGCAATGTGGAACGCATTATGGCGCGTATGTTCGCCGTCAAAACGCCGTTGCCTCAGGCCAGGCCGAAGCTTCGCGCGCTGGCCGCGACGCTTTTGCCCCGTGAAAGACACGGGGATTATGCGCAGGCTCTTATGGATCTGGGGGCGACGGTGTGCACGCCGCGAAATCCCGCCTGCGGCTTGTGCCCGTGGGCGTCCGCTTGCCGCGCGCGCGATCCGGGCATTGTGGAATCCCTGCCGCGGCGGCGAAAACCAAAGGCAAAGCCTCTGCGCCGGGCCATAGCTTTTGTTTTGACGGATAAAGAGAAGCGCCGGGTTTATTTGCGTCGCCGCCCGGCCCAAGGCCTTTTAGGCGGTATGATGGGCGTTCCTTCCAGCGCGTGGCGAGAAGGCCTCATGCCGGACCTGGCCGGCGTTGCCGACGAAGCTCCTTTGAAAGCGCGCTGGCGGCTCATTCCTGGCGTTGTGCGGCATGTCTTCTCGCATTTTGATCTTGAATTAAGAGTGGCCGTGGCTTCAAGTTACCGGTTGCGCGGACGGCGTTGGGTCTCCGTCGCAAAACTCGATCGTGAAGCCTTGCCCAGCGTCATGCGCAAGATTGTACGCCATGCCTTGAAGCCGGAGAGGAGACCGTAAGATGGAACGAACGCTGGCCTTATGCCTCATAGCCGTTTTTATGCTGACGGGATCGCCGCCGGGCCTTTCTACCGCGCGGGCCGAGGACTATGCGGAGCCGACGTATGAGAACTTGGTGAAGGCGCTTGTGCGTTTTGGGGCCGTCAATGTCGCCGACAACGACATACTGGACAATTACGCAAGGTTGATGGAGTGCAAATTGTACAAAAAATTCTATATGGACGATTTTCAATGGAAACAGTTTAGAACCGCGCTTCGTCAATCGATTAAACAGAATATCGCTTCTTTTCCGACGAGCTTCCGGTACGAAGCCGTTCTTCAGTTTGGGCGCTATGATTTTAAAAAGAAGATATATAATTTTACGGAAAAGACGGAAGTGCGAAATTACAATATGTTCGAACTGAAGGCCGACCGGGCGGAATTATGCGACACGACTCAAATGAATCTTTTTCCGGGAAGGTTCAATCTGGTTCTGGACGAGCCGATTTATTTTTTGGGAATTCCGCTGCCGGAAGAAGCGGCGCAAACCCTTCTCAAGCGCATGGACGAGAGCGGAAACAAGGATCACTTCGTCTATACGAATTTCAATCTGCGCGTCGTCTATATCGCGCGCTTCTATCGCGAAAAGGACAAGAAGGGAAACAGAACGGGACGCCTGAGGCAGGAAACGAAAGGGGGCGAAACGCGCTTCGACGTGCGTCTTGATTCGGTCGACTTCTATGAAGACGAGAAAAAAACGAGATTGATATACAGCTTTAGGCAATAGCCCTAACATCTTGAGAAATCAACGGTTTCCGTTCTTTCTTTGCGCAAGGCCCTTGATCGTTGCGAAGGTTGCGAACTCGGGCGCGAGGCTGTCGTAGACGCGCAGTTTGCCGAACGAAAGCCGGGACGCCTTTTTCCCCATATCGCCGCCATGAAGGGGGTAAACGAAAGTCACGCCCATGCGCGCGAAAGCGGCGTCGAACGCTTCAATTGCCTTCTTCTGGTTATCGGGACGGAGCTTTTGACTGAACGTTGCCAGCGGCGAGGCATTCCCGGTCCAGTCGATGAAGGCAAAAACGGGAACGTTGCCATGTATTTGCCTTATCGCATTGATCGTCTCTTCCCATCTTGTTTCATCCAGCGTTTTGTTTGCCGTCTCTTCGTTTGAGGGCGTGACGGTGACGAAATCCAGTTTGGCCGTGGCGAAAAGCGCGGCGTTGGCGGTTTCGCTCTGGCCCCATGAACCGGCGAGAACGGGCCTGCCGTTGGACGATCCGTAACGGTGGATTTCATCGACGATTTTTGCCGCGGCGGCAAAAGCTTCCTTGACCGCCGGATGATCGGGGTCTTCCGTCATGCGCAGCATAAGATTGCCCTGGGCCTGAAGCATGTCGATCCATATGGCATCCGCGCCGCTGTCGATCTGTTTCTGTGCCCAGCCTATCAACAGGTCCTGAAAGTCCGGGTTGGTGATATCGGGGGCATAGGCGTCGGCCCGATGGCGGTCGTATTTCCGGCCCTTTTTGCCATACTGCCGTTCCTGGAGATCTGCCTTGGTCATGGGCTTGCCTTTATGGACAATGCTCCATTTCTGGGGATCGAGCGCCATAGCCCACGTTTCCTCGGGCATAAAAACCCGCCCCGTGACCGGGTTGTAATCGACGCGCGACAAATGCTGGGCGGGGAGCGCGCCGCAGAAAACAAGTTCAGGTATTTCCCGTTTGATCGACGATATCCATTTTTTCAAGGAACGGTAATAATTGCCGGTTGTCCGCAGCCGCGCCGCAACCTGGTCCGGGCTGACACGTTGATCGCTCGTCAGGGAAAAAAGAGCGGCCGGAATTTGATCCGGCGATTCGACAACGGGCTCCCATTGCCAGAAGCCGCGAAAGATAAATCCGGCGCGCGTGTCCCTTAGCATGTCCACGGTGTCCTTGACGCTGCGCCCCATGCCGGGGCCGTCGGTGATGTTTTCATACAGGACGGCGACGGTGTTTGGCGCCAGTTTGGCGGTTGTTTCGGCGCAGGCGGGGAGGGGAATAAGAAAAACCGAAAAGAAAACGATGGGAACGAAACGCAATCCTGAAGACATGGCCAAACTCCTGTTCATGCCCATTTTAGAGGGTTCCCGCCGTTTAGTTAACCATACATGTTTGTTGTGGTGAAATTGGCTGTTGTGCCAATATGCCATGAAAATTTCCAAGGAGACATAAAATGCCCAGAGATGCACAAAAGACCCGAAAAGCTTCCCAACAAACGCCGCCGAAACGCGTGCGCCTTAGATTTCCAAGCGATGTGGTCGTGAGGATGATCGAGGATGGGGAAATACCGACAGAGCATAAACTACTGTTTTTTTACGAGTACGGTATTAAATTAAAAGGCGGTTACACAGGCCTGATAAGCAAAGGCTTGACGGCTTGTCCGGTTCGGGAAGTTTTGAAGTCCGACGCGGGTAATCTTAGAGACGTTTGTGAAGCTCTCGAAACAATTATGAAACTCCGTAAAAAGATGGCGAAGGTCGTCTTTGATGTTACGCGAAGCCTCCGTGCAGAAAAGAAAATTGTTAAACATAAAGCCGCGCAAGACTTTCTGCAAAAGGCCATAGAGGCGGATCCTGCTTTGGTTGACGAAGGATTTGTGCGGGAAACGTTCGGTACTGCCGGTGAAGGAGATGCCGGTAAGACGTTAGCTGTGATCGCCGGGTTACGCGAAGATCGTTGTGATCAAATCATCGATTTGATTGACAAGGAAGTTTTTGCAAATTCAAGCAAATATCCGGATCTTGCGATGCTATGGCTTTTGCAAGTTGTGGAAAAACAGCCTAAGGCCGCTTCCCGCGCTCATGATTTAGCCGTAAGGGTCTATGAAGAGAAGATAGAATATGTTTTTTTCAGGGATTATGCCGGAAGAGTAATTAATTTGTGCCAGCAAATTGACCCCATGTTGCTTAGGAAATCACCCATCAGAAATCTCGGTGACGTGACAAATTACCTGAAAAACTTGTCCTTGCCACAGAGCGATCCGCAATAAATATGTAAATATTTCGGTGTTTCAATCCCTCTTCCAACGGCGGGAGAGGGATTTTTTTTATTCACGTCGCCACGTGGTGCCGGAGGGGCCGTCTTCGAGGATGACGCCTTGCGCGGCCAGCGCGTCGCGGATGCGGTCCGCTTCGGCAAAGTTTTTCGCTTTACGCGCGGCGAGGCGGGCGGCGATATGCGCGTCGATTTCGGCATCCGACGGTCCGGCTTTGCCTGAGGACTGACCCTTAAGCCACGCCGCCGGTTCCTGTTCCAGCAAACCGAGAGCATGTCCCTCCGCCAGCAAGAGAGCTTTGGCTTTTGCTTGTTCGGCAGGCGTTTTGGCGCGGTTCAGTTCGTTTACGCATTCATGAATATGCGCGATGGCCAATGGCGTGTTGAGATCGTCCAGCATGGCGTCTTCGAACGCAAGGGAGGGGGAAACGGTTTCGGCTTTCACGTCTTTGACTTTATCCAGCGCGCCGTACCAGCGATCCAGCGTGGCCTTGGATTGCGCAAGGCCCGCGCGCGTGAAGTCCAGCGGCTGACGGTAATGCGTGCCGAGAAGCGTTAAACGCAAGGCTTCACCCGGCGCATCGGCCAGCAATTCGCGGATCGTGAAGAAGTTGCCGAGCGATTTCGACATCTTTTCGCCGTTCACGATCAAAAAGCCGTTGTGCACCCAATATTTCGCCAGCGGCGCGCCGTCGTGGGCGCAGCGGCTTTGCGCGATTTCGTTTTCATGATGCGGGAAGATGAGGTCGATGCCGCCGCCGTGAATGTCAAACGTCATGCCAAGGTGCTTTTTCGCCATCGCCGAGCATTCGAGATGCCAGCCGGGACGGCCACGCCCCCACGGGCTGTCCCAGCCGGGCTGATCCGGCGCGCTGGGTTTCCAGAGCACAAAGTCGGCGGGGTCTTTCTTGTAAGGTGCGACTTCGACACGTGCGCCTGCGATAAGTTCATCGCGCGAATGGCGCGACAGTTCGCCGTAATTCTTCATGGCGGGGACATGGAAAAGCACATGCCCCTCGGCGACATAGGCAAAGCCTTTGTCAACGAGCGCTTGAACCAGCGCCAGCATTTCGGGAATGGTGCCGGTGCAAAGGGGCTCGAAATCCGGTTGCAACGTGTTCAGCGCTTTCAGGTCATCATGGAAATTGCGCGTCGTCCTTTCCGTGATGACGTCGATCGGCTCGCCAGATTCCTTCGATTTGGCGATGATCTTGTCGTCAATGTCCGTGATGTTGCGGACATACGTGACGCGGGGATAATGCCGTTTCAACAGGCGATAGAGCGTATCGAACACCACCATCGGCCTCGCGTTGCCGATATGCGCGAAGTCGTAAACCGTCGGGCCGCAGACGTACATGCCGATGTGTTGCGGATTCAACGGCACAAACTTTTCCTTCTGCCGCGAAAGGGTGTTGTGGAGGTGGAGCGTGCTCATGCTGTTTTCCCTTCCAATCGTGCAAGAGCGCGTTCGCGCCCGATAAGAGGCAATAAAACCTTTAATTCCGGGCCGTGGTCTGTGCCGGTGAGCGCAAGGCGGAGCGGCATGAACAGTTCTTTGCCCTTGCGGCCGGTTTTCTTTTTCACGGCGTTTGTCCAAACATCCCACGTGTTCTGATCCCACGGGCTTTCGGGCAAGACAGACGCCGCTTCGTGCAGAAAAGCCTGTTCATCAATGTGAGGCGTCACAGGGCCATGCGCGACATGCCACCACAACACCGCGTCGTCGAGCTTCGTCAGGTTGGGGCGGACGGCATCCCAGAAGGCGGGCGAGGCCTCGTTAAGACCGAGGTTTTGCAAACGCGCAAGGGCTTTCTCGAAAGGCGTCATATGAAGGATTTTGGCGCTAAGGCTCTTGAGTTCTTCAAGATCGAACTTCGGCGTGGCGCGCGAGACTTTGTTCAGATCGAATGTGGCCGCCAGTTCATCAAGAGCGAGGCACGGCGCAACGGGGTCCGACGTGCCCAGCCTGGCCAGAAGTGAGTTGATCGCCATCGCCTCGACTTTCATTTCGTCGCGCATGCTGGCGATGCTGAGCGTCCCGAGGCGTTTGCTCATCTCCAAGCCGGTCGAGCTGACGAGAAGGGGAAAGTGCGCGAACTGTGGTGCGGGTTTGTCAGTAATGGCTTCCCATATCTGAATCTGCACGGCGGTGTTCGTGACGTGATCCTCGCCGCGGATGATGTGCGTGATGCCGAAATCCACATCGTCGATGACCGAGCAGAACGTGTAAAGCGGCACGCCGTCCTCGCGCACGAGCACCGGATCGGACAGCGAAGAGGCCGGAAAGCTTTTGTGTTTCTGGATCGCGTCGTCCCATACGACGTCGGTGTGATCGAGCTTGAAGCGCCAGTGAGGCTTGCGTCCTTCGTTCAGCAGGCGCTCGCGTTCGGCGTCGGTCATTTTGAGAGACGCGCGGTCGTAAACGGGCGGAAGGCCGCGGTTCAACTGCGTCTTGCGCTTAAGGTCGAGCTCGGCCTGCGTTTCAAAACAGGGATAGACGCGACCTCTGGTCTTGAGAAGTTTCAACGCCTCGGCATAGCGGTCGAGCCTGTCCGACTGGCGCGCGAAGCGGTCCCACGTTAGGCCGAGCCAGCCCAGGTCGCGCTCGATGGCTTCAGCGTATTGGGGCGTGGAGCGCTCGCGGTCCGTGTCGTCGAGACGCAGCATAAAGCTGCCGCCATGGCGGGCGGCGAACAGATAGTTGAACAGAGCCGACCGGATATTGCCGATATGTAAAAGGCCGGTGGGCGAGGGCGCAAAACGGACGAAAGTATTCATGTCCCTGTTTTAGCAGGAAATTATCGTTTAGGTGAATAGTTTTCTGTCGGTGAAAACAATGATATAACTTGTATACTTATTCGTTAATTATTGTAGCCATGAGAAATGCCATGAATAGCAAAGAAGTATTACTCGTTGAAGATGATCCGATGACGTCAGAGCTTGTATCTTTTTTTCTTGAGAGGTGCGGATATACGGTTGTGTCGTGCAAAAACGGAGACGAAGCCAAAAAGGCTTTTGATGAACGCGGCCATTTGTTCCGGTTCATATTGACGGACGGTTATTATCCAGGCGGAGATTCCCCGGAGTTTATCAGATATGTGAGAGCCAGGGACGGCAAAATTCCGATCCTGTTGATGTCGGGAAGCCTTGGAACATGGTTGGAGGAAAACCGCGAAACAACCGATTTTTCCCGTTTGTTTATAAAGGCTAAACCAGTCTCGCTTGTCCAACTTCAAAAGCTTTTTCGTGTCGTCGAAGGGCTGCCTCCTTACAGGCCTAAAACGAGGTTTAGTCCTTTCGCCGGCAAACAGAAGGCTTTTTAGGCACCGTTCGTCCGGCCTGTTCGCTTATTCGATTTTTTAGAGGAGGCCGGGAGACATGGCCAGAATCCTTATCGTTGATGGCTTCGAAGCCATCCGTTATCTTTTCAGGGATTTTTTATCTGAAGACTATGGGCACGATATTGTTCTTGCTTCCACTTCCGGGGAAGCGATCTCGATTTTGAAAGAAGATAAAGCCATAGATTTGGTTATTTTGGGCGGATTCATTTTAAGGGATGAAAGGCGGCACACGCTTTATTCGGAACGAGGTTCGTTCGTTGCCGCCTTTATTCGTGAGTCTCTTTGGCGTGGACAGCAGGGCGTTAACCGGCCGCTATTTGTGACCGCCTGTCTTGATGCCTGTGAAATTGAGGGCGCGGCAGGCGTTTTTAGCAAGGCGGAACTCGTCAAAAACCTGTGCAGCTTTGATGACGATAACTGGATCAACGGGGTTTTAAGGAAAAACGGGATTGAGGTTCCGCCCCCCAGAAAGCGGCTCCCTTTGCCGGACAGGCGGCCAAGCCCCTGAAGCGGATTTTATCCACAGAAATTGCGCAAATCCCTGTTTTCAGCGTCTTTCCGATAATTTAGAATTTCTCTAAACCAAATTTTGGCAAGTCCGGCGAGAAACAATATTTCTTTTTTTATGGTGGGGTTGAAAGAATCAGTTTTTCTGCTTAGCAGAAACTTCCAAGGAGGATGCCATGAGCAATCTGGGAATTATCTGCGTTGTTGAAGACGATGAGTTTCTTAACATGGAAATCACAGATCGATTGAGGGAAAGAGGTTACGGCGTTATTCCGTGCAGGAGTTTCAGGGAATTTCAGGAAAAATGGTCCGAATGCGGTTTCCTTATCGATATGGTCCTTACGGATCGCCATCTTCCTGAATACATATGTCCGGAAACGGAAGAACCTCAAAACATGGGCTACTTCGGCGATGATATTCTTGGCATCGCGCGTGGCTGCAACGGAGACAGCGCGGCGGTTATGCTTATGAGCACCAACTTGCTTAACTGGCGGCAGGCCGTAAATGAAAACCCGGAAATGAAAGACGTCCGGACATTCCAAAAACCCGACAATAACGGCAGAGGAGCCGTGTTTGATTACAGGCGTCTTTTTGGGGACATTCTTGAAGTTCTTCATGGCAGGGAACGGAAATTGAGGCCCGGGGCGGAAGTTCCTTCGCTCCGGTGCTGTTTCGGGTAGCGCTAAGAGTCTGTTTTCCCGCTTCGATTTATTCCGACTTCTGGCTTGTGGTTTAGGGGTTGTGCGTTTATCTAACTCGTGAGGGTTAGGGGGCGGAGCCCATGGTCTTTCCTATTTTTGCCGATGTTATCAAGCCGGATTTCCGGCCGGAAGCGGGGCGGCAATTTGTCTTGAAGTCGGACTTTCAGCCCGCAGGCGATCAACCGGAGGCGATGGCGGAGATAACCGCGCGCTTTCGTGAGGGCGAGTGGGATCAGGTGCTGCTCGGTGTTACCGGCTCCGGCAAGACGTTCACGATGGCGCACGCCATTCAAGCGCTGCAACGCCCCGCCATTATCCTCGCGCCTAACAAAACGCTGGCGGCGCAGCTTTACGGCGAGATGAAAAGCTTTTTCCCGGATAACGCCGTCGAATATTTCGTGAGTTATTACGACTATTACCAGCCGGAAGCCTACGTTCCGCGCACGGACACCTTCATCGAAAAAGAAGCGATGATCAACGAGCAGATCGACCGCATGCGTCATGCGGCGACGCGCGCGCTGCTGGAACGTGACGATGTGATTATTGTGGCGTCGGTGTCATGCATTTATGGCATCGGGTCGGTGGAAACGTATCAGGATATGGTGCTGACGCTGACCAAAGGGCAGACGGTGCCGCGCCAGCAACTTTTAGCGGCGTTTGTCGAGTTGCAATACCGGCGGAACGACATCGGTTTCGGGCGCGGCGATTTCCGTGTGCGCGGCGATACGGTGGAACTGTTTCCGGCGCATCTTGAAGACCGCGCGTGGCGGTTCACGCTTTTCGGCGACGAGATCGAGAAGATCGTGGAGATTGATCCGCTCACTGGCGAGAAGGGTGCTTCGCTGGACGCGGTGAAAGTCTATGCCAATAGCCATTACGTCACGCCGAAGCCGACGCTGGAGCAGGCGGTTGAGAATATCAAGGTTGAGCTTAAACAACGGCTGGCGGAATTGCTCGCCGAAGGAAAATTGCTTGAAGAACAGCGCCTGCGCGAGCGCACAACCTTTGACATGGAGATGATGCTGGCGACGGGAAGTTGTGCGGGCATCGAGAATTATTCGCGCTTTCTGACGGGCCGCGCGCCGGGCGAGCCGTCGCCGACTTTGTTTGAATATCTGCCGGAAAAAGCCGTTCTGTTCGTGGACGAAAGTCACGTCATGGTGCCGCAGCTTAAGGGTATGTACCTCGGCGATTTTGCGCGCAAGTCCACGCTAGCCAAATACGGGTTTCGTTTGCCGTCCTGCATCGACAACCGGCCGCTCAAGTTCGAGGAGTGGGACAAGATGCGCCCGCAAACGCTTTTTGTTTCGGCGACGCCGGGGCCGTGGGAGCTGGAGCGCGTCGGCGGCGTGTTTACGGAGCAGGTGGTGCGGCCCACGGGGTTGACCGATCCGCCTGTCATCATCCGGCCCACGGAAAAGCAAGTGGACGATTTGCTGTTTGAGGTGCGCGAGGTGGCGAAGCGCGGCCAGCGTGTGCTGGTGACGACGCTCACCAAAAAGATGGCCGAGGCGCTGACGGACTATATGAAAGAGGCGGGCGTCAAGGTGCGCTACATCCACTCGGACGTGGAGACGCTGGAGCGCATCGAGATCATCCGCGATTTACGCCTTGGCGTTTATGATGTGCTGGTGGGCATCAATCTGCTGCGCGAGGGGCTGGACATTCCCGAATGCGGACTTGTCGCCATTCTGGACGCCGACAAGGAAGGCTATCTGCGCTCCAAAACCTCGCTGATCCAGACGATAGGCCGCGCGGCGCGCAACGTGGATGGCAAGGCCATTCTCTACGCCGACAGGATCACTGGCAGCATGCAATATGCGCTGGACGAAACCAACCGCCGCCGCGAAAAGCAGCAGGCGTACAACGCGGCGCACGGCATCACGCCGGAAAGCATCAAGAAAAACATCGGCGATATTCTGGGCTCGGTTTACGAGCGCGATCATTTGACAGTGCCCGCCGGACTGTCCGGCGAAGCTACGTTGAGCGGCAAGGGTTTACGCGCCCATATCCGCGATCTGGAAAAGCGCATGAAACAGGCGGCTGGCGATCTGGAGTTCGAAGAAGCTGCGCGTCTCCGCGATGAAATCAGGCGGCTGGAAGCGGCGGAGCTGGAGATTGGGGCGATCGTGCTTCGGATAGAGTTCACCCCAAAAACAAGAAAGAAAAAAGGCAAGAAAGGTTAATTCTCTTAAAACCTCGTTTGTTAATAGTTAATTGTATGTTTCCGGGGTTATTGAAATAATTTCGTTCTTGAAAGAAGGAGTGTCGAGTTGCTAAAGATAGCGGATAAATTCATTCTAGTTCTAAGGAGATTTATATGAAAGGCAATCTGTCACTGAGAGGGAAGCGCGTATTTGAAGCTTTTACGACTTTGGGCTGGAAATTAATGAGAGTTGATAACGGAAGAGCCAGAAGGGCGGCGCTAAGAGAAGCAAACAAGGATATCTCAAGAGCAATCAATCCGCTTTACCCGCAAGTTGAAATTAAAATAGTTGGTAGAGGTAATGACGCGAAAGCATATATTAATGGCAGGTTGGTTGTAGGTAACCCTACTGTTAATTTTAAACAGCCGTCTCCATAAAAGGCTCGCAAATTCGGCGTTGTTGAAACAGGTTAAGTGTTATTGCCATAAAATAGTGATTGGCTGGCTCTTGAGTTATATTTACTGTCAGTCTCTCAATGAACAAACATATAAAACGCTTAACCCAACAAGCCGACCTTCTCCTCCTCGATTTCGACGGGACTTTTTACAGGTTTACCGAGGAATTCGAGAGACATTGCCATGAAGCAGCCGCGCGGGCGGCCCTGAAAATCGGGGCTCCGCTCACGTTCGAGGAGGCGTTGGAGCTTACCGCGCGTTCCTACTTCGAATATGGCTCCAGTTATATTTTGCTGGAAAAGGAGTATGGACTTCGTGTCGAGAACTTTATGGCCGCCTATCACGACGATCTCGATCATGGGCATATCGCCGAAAGTCAGGTTACGGCAGAACAATTGATTGCCTGTTCAATACCCCTTGCGTTGTTATCGCATAGTGTGCGGTCATGGATTTTAACTATGCTGAAAAAATTTGGCCTCGACGGGATTATTCCCGGTGAGCGCATCTTTGCTATTGAAGATGTCGGTTATAATCTCAAGCTGCATAGCGAAGAGCCTTACCGTTTTGTGCTGGATAAACTGGGCGTAGAGGCCGGTAGAACGATTGTGGTGGAAGATACGGCGCGCAACCTGAAACCGGCGAAGTCGCTCGGCATGACGACGGTTCTCGTTACGCAGGGCCGCGCGTTCGATAACGAGGCGTATCCTTACGTGGATTATGCCTTTGGCGATTTGCCGGAATTTCTTGAGGCGTTCAACACGGTCTGATCGTTATTTCTTCTTTTCCTTTCCAAACGTTCCCGGGCGGCCGAGGTTGCCGAACATCTGTTCGACAAACGTCGTTTCATGACCATAAGTAGGGGTACGGCGGTTTACGGGATCGACGTCTTGCGACGCCGAAGGGTCGAGCTTGTTTAGCGCGGTGACAATGCCTTCGTCGTTGAAGCGAATTTCAACGGCTTCCTGCTTGACGACGCCGGGATCGAAAAAAGAGTATTGTTCCGTGCTTCGGCCATAATAATACCAGAGGTTTTCGTCGAACGTGCCGACTTGCGTCGGCGAACCGAGCTTTGAAACGACATCCTCGCGCGTGCTCGTGCCAATCTTGACCTCGGCCAGCTTGTCGGGGTCCATAAGGTAGCCGCGGTTGGCTACTTTCGGCGCGCAGGCGGCCAAGGCCAGTAAAAGCAGGCCGACCAGGGCAAGAGGGCGTAGAGGCAAGGAAAACATGGCGCTTTGAATCCCATGTGTTCGGGCTTGTGTCAATGGTTGTCCCGGCGTGATGAATTTGCTACGTCATTTTATTGGCAAAAAGATGGCTTTGAATCCCATGAAACGCCCCTCAATCGTCGAGCCCGAACTTTCGCGGCCTTTGTTCGTCGACAAAATATCGGCGGGCGGGGTTTTGGAACACGTGGTGGCCCGTCCGGCCGAGCGCATGGCGCTGGCCAGGCGTTTCGATTTGCTGGATTTGCCGAAACTGGAAGCCGACCTGAACGTCGATCTCACAAGCAACGGCAAAATGATTGCCGTGACGGGGAAAATGTCGGCCAGAGTCGTTCAGGCGTGCGTCTTGACGCTGGAGCCCGTTGAATCGGGCATTGAAGACGATATCGATATCCTTTATGCCCCTGCCTCGTTTTTAGATGCCGGCGCGGGCCCGCCGCATGCCGGTTCAGGCGACGACGAAGCGCCGGAACCCATCGTTGACGGCATTATCGATTTAGGGGAATTGGTCGTCCAGCATCTGGCCGTGGCCATTAACCCTTACCCGCGCAAGGAAGGGGTCGTTTTAGGAAATGCCGGGGCCGAAGGGCCTTCATCTGCCGGTTCGTTTCATAACCCCTTTGCCAAACTGGCGGAATTCAAAAGAAAAAACAAGCCATAAGCCGTAAAAGAGAGGTTAAGGCTTTCCCCTTGCTTTTTAAGGCGTTTTCCTCTTAATAAGAGGCTGTTGCGCGATGCTTGAGGTTCAGGGTCGCGCCTTATTTTTCATCCCCGTTTTCGTTGAGTGTTAAGGATGGCTGTACCCAAGAGAAAAACGTCGAAGTCCGTGCGCAACATGCGCCGTTCGCATCATGCGCTGAAGCCTGTCAATTCGGTCGAGTGCGCCAATTGCGGTGAGCCCAAGAAGCCGCACCATGTGTGTAAAGCTTGCGGCCATTATAAGGGCCGTTCGGTCGTCAAGTCGAAGTCGTCGTCGTAATTTACCCAAGGATCGGCGTTCCGTGCCTATACCCGATAAAACCATCATCGCCCTGGACGCGATGGGCGGCGATGGCGGGCCCGAGGTCGTCGTGGCGGGCGCAGCGCTGGCGCGCGAGCGTTACCCGAAAATTGCGTATCTTTTCGTCGGCGACGAAGCGCGCCTCAAGCCGCTGGTCGCGCGTTATCCGTCGCTCAAGGACATAAGCCAGATACGCCACGCGCCGGATATCGTTCCGAACGAATTGAAGCCGTCGCTGGCGCTCCGGCAAGGGCGGTCGTCGAGCATGCGCCTTGCCATCAACGCCGTCGCGAAGGGCGAGGCGTCGTGCGTCGTGTCGTCGGGAAATACCGGCGCGCTTATGGCCATGGCAAAGTTCGTGCTGAAAACGTTGCCGGGGATCGACCGTCCCGCCATCGCGGGCCTGTTTCCGACGCAAATCGGCGAATGCGTGGTTTTGGACCTTGGCGCCAATCTTGAATGCGACGCCGAGAACCTGGTTCAATTCGCCATGATGGGCGCGATTTTCTGTCATACCGTTTTGGGCATCGGCGATCCGTCGATCGGCCTGCTGAACATTGGCGTCGAGGAAATGAAGGGGCACGACGAAGTCCGCACCGCCGCCGCCATTTTGCGCGAACGCCCCATTTTCGGCTCTTTCGAGGGCTTTATCGAAGGCAACGACATCACGGCCGGAACCGTCGACGTCATCGTAACGGACGGGTTCAGCGGCAACATCGCGCTTAAGACCGCCGAAGGCACGGCCAAGCTTATTTCGCAATTTCTCGTACAGTCGTTCAAATCGTCCCTCTTTGCCAGGCTCGGTTATTTGCTGGCAAGCGGGGCCTTGCGCAAGCTCAAGTTGCGCGTCGATCCGCGCCGTTATAACGGCGCGATGTTCCTCGGCCTGCAGGGTGTATGCGTTAAGAGCCACGGCGGAACGGATCACGAAGGCTTCGCCAGCGCGATCGGCGTAGCCTTCGATCTTGTCGACCGCAGGTTTAACGACCGTATCCGCGACGAACTGGCGCTTCATTATGGCGTCGAGACGGGACCCAGGCTTGAGGCGCCCGCCGATGAACCCCTGATCGAAAACGGGGCCGCATGATCCGGCGTTCCGTCATTCTCGGTTGCGGCAGTTATTTGCCGCCGCAGCGCGTGACGAATGACGATCTCGTCAAGCGCGGCGTCGACACGTCGGACGAATGGATCGTCCAGCGCACGGGAATCAAGGCGCGATACCTCGCGGGGCCGGACGAAACGACAGCCGATCTGGCCATGAAGGCAGCCGAAGCGGCGCTGGCCAATGCGAACATCGGGGCCGACGACGTCGACCTTATCGTCGTGGCGACCACAACGCCGGAAAACACCTTTCCCTCCACGGCTGCGCGGTTGCAGGGACGTCTTGGCCTGACGCGCGGTTTTGCGTTCGACGTGCAGGCCGTTTGTTCCGGTTTTGTTTATGCTCTGACGATGGCGGACAACTTTTTGCGGCTTGGACAAGCCAAAACGGCGCTTGTCATCGGCGCGGAAACGCTTTCGCGCCTTGTGGACTGGAACGATCGCGGGACATGCGTTCTTTTCGGCGACGGCGCCGCCGCCGTGGTGATGCAGGCAGCGGAAGGAAAGGGCGAAGCATCGGACCGTGGCATTCTCTCGACGCATCTGCACAGCGACGGGCGCTATTACGACAAGCTTTACACGGACGGCGGGCCGGGCAGCACGGCGACAACCGGCGTGATGAAGATGGAAGGGCGCGAAGTCTATCGTCAGGCCGTTCAGCGTCTTGCCGAAGTGGCGGACGAGGCGCTTGAGGCGAACAAACTGCCGGCGGAAGCCATCGATTGGCTTGTGCCGCATCAGGCGAATTTGCGTATCATCGATTCGTTGGCCCAGAAACTGAAACTGCCGCGCGAGCGCGTTGTGATGACGATCCATGAGCATTCCAACACCGGCGCGGCATCGCTTCCCCTGGCGCTGTGTTCGGCCGTGGCCGATGGCCGGATCAAGCGCGGCCAGCTTCTTTTGCTCGACGTCATGGGCGCCGGCTTCACGTGGGGCGCGGCGCTGGTCCGGTGGTGATAAATCCTTAATTCGCCTGTCCGGCGATCTCGGCGCGGATGCGCTGGCGCAACAGATCGATGGGCGCGAGGCTCTTGTGGCCCGCGTCGAAGAACCAGAACGTCCAGCCGTTGCAGGCCGGAAGGCCTTGCACTTCCGCCGCGACCTTGTGGATCGAGCCGCGCACCTCGCCCATCCGGCTTGAAGCGATTAGTGTGGCGTCGGCCTTGACGCGCGCGCGGTGACGTTGGCGCTCGTCGAAAAGATAATCGCCGGGATGCAAAAGACCGCGCTCCAGGACCGTGCCGAACGGAATGCGCGGTTCTTCGCGCCTGGATGGCGTGATGAGGAATTCCGGCCGGGGGGCGGAAGGAATGGCGACAAGGCGTTTTTTCGCGTGCTTCGCATAAGCCGGATCGCGCTCAATGCCGATAAAATTGCGGCCAAGACGCTTGGCGACGGCACCTGTCGTGCCGCTGCCGAAAAAAGGATCGAGAATGACGTCGCCCGGTTTCGTCGACGACATAATGACGCGGTAGAGAAGGGCTTCGGGTTTTTGCGTGGGATGCACCTTGCCGCCGTCGCCATCGCGGCAGCGTTCCTTGCCGCTGCATATCGGCAGAAACCAGTCGCTGCGCATCTGCTTTTCGTCGTTGAGGTTCTTCATCGCCTCATAGTTGAAACACGGCTTGGCGTCGGGCGATGTGGAGGCCCAGATCAGCGTTTCATGCGCGTTGGTAAAGCGCTTGCCCCGGAAGTTCGGCATGGGGTTCGTCTTGCACCAGATGATGTCGTTCAGGATCCAGAAGCCCAGATTTTGCAGAATGGCGCCGACGCGGAAGATGTTGTGGTAACTGCCAATAACCCACAGGCTTCCATTGGGCTTTAAGACGCGTTTGACGGCTTTGAGCCAGTCGAGAGTGAACTTGTCATAGGCCGCGAAGTCGCTGAACTTGTCCCAATCGTCGTCCACGCCGTCGACGCGCGAATTGTCGGGGCGCAGAAGCTCGCCGCTCAGTTGCAGGTTGTAGGGCGGATCGGCAAAGACCGCATCGACCGACTGCGCTGGCAATTCGTTAAGCACGCGAATGCTGTCGCCCACCAAAATCTGGTTGAGGGGCAGCGTTTGAGGACGCGAAATGGAGGCTGTTTTGCTGGCGCGGGTCATGAGGCCAAACAGTTATCCACAAACCCGTTAATGGCAAGTAAATTTTTCTAAAAAGAGTCATTTGAATCATTTGGTTAGGGCTTTTAGCTCAGAAACAGGTGCAAAAGAGTCACGATGCCAGCATGTAGGTCCCAACGTGCGCAATGCTTCAAGATGTTGAGCTGTGCCATAGCCCGCGTTTTTCTCCCAGCCATAGCCGGGATGCTCAAGGGCCAGCTTTTCCATAAGCCGGTCGCGCGCGACCTTGGCGATAATCGAGGCGGCGGCGATGGAAAGGCATTTGCTGTCGCCCTTGACGATAGGCGTCGCGGGGCAGTCCAGTTTCGGCGCACGGTTGCCGTCGATCAGGGCGCGGTCGATCCTGACGCCAAGCCCTTCCACGGCGCGCTGCATGGCGAGAAGGCTGGCGTAAAGAATATTGATTTGGTCGATTTCGCTCACGCTGGCTTCGGCAATCGCATGGCGGCAAAGGCCGGTGAGGGCGGGAAACAAGGCTTCGCGCCGCATTTTGCTCATCTGTTTGCTGTCGCGAATGGCGCTTTCAATATGTTCAGGCAATCCTGAGGATGGCCAGATAAGGGCCGCCGCCACAACAGGGCCCGCCAGAGGCCCTCGGCCCACTTCATCCACGCCGCAAATAATCTTGCCTTCGTCGCGGCCATACAGTTTTTCAAAATGCAAATCGGGCATGGGTTCCGGTAAGGATCGATAAAGAATCGGCATCATAACATCACAAGTGGATAGGCCGGTGAAAGCCCAAAAAACGAAGGAATTAGACCGGTTTGAAGCAAATTTAAAAAAAAGGTTGTTCGCGGCGTTTAACAAGGTTAAGACTTACCGGCTTGCGAAACGCGGCCATAATTGGGGACCGCTATAATTCGCCGGAAATCCCGGTGTTGCAAGGAAACAGGGTTGAAAACCGCGTCCGTTAAGAAAAACGTTAACAAAAACACAGACGGCGGCGGCAACCGGAAACATTCGATGAGTGTGCGATCATCTTAGGCGATAGGAAGAATATATGAGACAAGGTCCGAGCGGCAGACGGCCTCGCGGTCGTCATCATGGCGGCGGTAATGGCGGCGGCGGCGGCAACGCGTCGCCGGGCTCAATGAATGCCAACCGTCCGCGTTCCGTAGCATCACTCCGTCACCAGACATTCGACAGCAACGGCCCGGACGTGCGCGTTCGCGGCAATGCGTGGCAGGTGTATGAGAAATATCAGGGACTTGCGCGCGACGCGATGGCTTCCGGCGATCGCGTGACGGCGGAGAATCTTCTCCAGCACGCCGAACATTATTACCGCATTATCGAGGCGATTAACGAAGCGACGGCGGTCGAACAGCGCCAGCGCGGCGGCGGTGCACAGCCCTTCGGCCAGCAGCCGGACGTTCCGGCCAATTATTACACGCAGGATGGCAATCTGGCGGCGCCGCAAGGTGCCCAGCCGTCGGCCAGGCATCCGGAAGCGAGCGCCAACGCGCCGCAGGCCGAGGTGCAAAAGCGCACCCCCCCGCCGAGCCCTTTCTTCACGCCTGAGGAAACGGAAGAGTCGGTAGGCAATCCTGAGCCTCTCGCGGCGCGGCGCTAAGCGGCCGGAGATCGGCCTTTTGGCGTGTTGACGCCTGGCGAAGCTGTGAGCCTCAATGACGAAAATCATCACCTTTGGCTGCCGCCTGAACACCTATGAATCCGAGGTGATGCGCAAGCACGCCGAGGCGGCGGGACTCAAAGACGCGGTTATCGTCAACACCTGCGCCGTAACCGCGGAAGCCGAGCGGCAGGCGCGGCAAGCCATTCGCAAAATCCGGCGTGAAAAACCCGGTGCCAAAATTATCGTGACCGGCTGCGCGGCCCACATCGAACCGGAAAAATTCAGGACTATGCCCGAAGTCGATTATGTGTTCGGGAACGAGGCGAAGAAACAGGCCGAAACCTTTTTTGCGCTCAATAGTCGGAAGCCCGCCCGCCGGGGCGAACAAGACACCGCCAATCTCGTAACCCGGTTCGAAGGCAAATCGCGCGCGTTCGTCGAGGTTCAGAACGGCTGCAACCATAGCTGCACCTACTGCATTATTCCCCAGGGACGCGGGACCTCACGCTCGGTGCCGCCCGCGCTGATCGATGCGCAGGTGCGCGTTTTGGTTGAAAGCGGCTATAACGAAATCGTTTTCACCGGCGTGGACATCACGGCCTATGGCGAGGATATGGAAGACAAAACGACGCTGGGCGAGATGATCCGGTACACGCTGGGAGCCAATCCGGATTTAAAACGGCTGCGCTTGTCTTCGCTCGATCCGGTCGAGGTGGACGAAGACGTGTGGGACCTCATCGCGCATGAGCCGCGCCTGATGCCGCATGTGCATCTCAGCCTTCAGGCGGGCGACGACATGGTGCTCAAGCGCATGAAGCGCCGCCACAGGGCGGCGGACATCGTGCGTTTCTGCGAACGCGCGCGAAAACTGCGGCCCGATATCATCTTCGGCGCGGATATTATCGCCGGATTCCCGACGGAAACCGAAGCGATGTTCGCCAACACGCTGCGGCTTGCCGAAGAGACCGGCCTTACGTGGCTGCACGTCTTCCCGTATTCCGCGCGCAAGGGAACGCCCGCCGCGCGCATGCCGCAGGTCAAAAGCGATATCCGCAAAAAGCGCGCCGCGCGGCTCCGCGAAGCCGGGAAGCGCGCGGTGCAGCGCCATCTGGATTCGCTTATCGGAAAGACGTTCGAGGTTTTGGTGGAAAAACCGGATCTCGGGCGTTCGCCGGCGTTTGCCGAGGTCGCGTTGCTTTCTCCCGCCGTGGTTGGTAGCGTCGTGGCCGTCGAATGCGTGGCCCGCGACGGCCAAAAAGCCGTTGCAAAATTAGTGGAACAAGAACGGTGAATGAATCTTCATTTTCCAATACCGGCTGGCTCTCCCGCCTTCGCGCGGGGCTGCGGCGTTCGAGCGGAAAGCTGACCGAAGGCATCGCCAGCGCGTTCACGAAACGAAAGCTGGACGACGCGGCGCTGGAGGAGCTGGAAGAGCTATTGATCGCCGCCGATCTCGGCCCCGCGACGGCGGCGCGACTTGCTGGCGATTTCGGAAAAACCCGTTTCGGCAAGGACGTTGAGGAACAGGAAGTAAAGCAGGCTTTAGCGGACGCAATAACCGTCCTTCTTGCGCCCTATGCCAAACCGCTTGAGATCGATGCGGCGCGCAAGCCGTTTGTCGTGCTGGTGGTGGGCGTAAACGGCACCGGCAAAACGACGACGATCGGCAAGCTGGCGCAGTTCTACCGCGAGCAGGGCCTGAAGGTCATGCTGGCCGCCGCCGATACGTTCCGCGCCGCCGCCATAAGCCAATTGCAGATTTGGGGCGCACGCACCGGCTGTCCCGTGATCGCGGGCGATCCCCACGGAGACGCGGCGGCACTGGCCTTTCAGGCCCTTCAAAAGGCACAAGCCGAAAAAACAGACCTCTTGCTCGTCGATACGGCGGGGCGCTTGCACAACAAAACGGACTTGATGCAGGAGCTGGCGAAAATCGCGCGCGTTTTGAAAAAGCTCGATCCGGATGCGCCGCACGCGACGCTTCTGGTGCTCGACGCAACGACGGGCCAGAACGCGCACGCGCAGGTGGAGGTCTTCCGCGACCTGACACAGATCACGGGCCTGATCGTCACCAAGCTGGACGGTTCCGCCAAGGGCGGCGTTCTGGTCGCGCTTGCGGATAAATTCAAATTGCCGATTCACGCCATCGGTGTGGGCGAGGGGGCGGACGATTTGCGGCCGTTCCATGCCGAAGATTTCGCGCGAGCGCTGGCCGGATTGGATAAGTTCTGAAAAAACCCGCCGCTATGCTCACACATCCACTTCCTTCACAAACCGCGCGTTTTCCTGAATGAACTGGAAGCGGAGTTCGGCTTTGCGGCCCATGAGGCTTTCGACGAGTTTTTCGGTTTCCTTCACGTCGTCGAGCCTGTCGGGCGAGCCATGCGGCGCGATCACGACGCGCAGCAGAGAGCGCGTGCGCGGGCTCATGGTCGTCTCGCGCAATTGCGCGGGCATCATTTCGCCGAGGCCTTTAAAGCGGCTTATCTCGACCTTCCCGCGCCCGTTGAAAACGCTTTGCATCAACTCTTCCTTGTGCTCGTCGTCGCGGGCATAGGCCGTCGTGCCGCCCTGCGTCAAACGATACAAGGGCGGCTGCGCGAGATACAGTTTGCCCGCGTTAATCAGTCCCGGCGTTTCGCGGTAGAAAAAGGTCATGAGCAGCGAGGCGATGTGCGCGCCGTCCACGTCGGCATCGGTCATGATGATGATGCGTTCATAGCGCAGCTTGCTCACGTCAAAATGGCTGCCGCTGCCGCACCCGAGCGCCTGAATAAGGTCGGTCAATTCCTGGTTGGCGCGCAGCTTGTCGGCGCTGGCGCTGGCGACGTTAAGGATCTTCCCGCGCAAGGGGAGGATGGCTTGCGTGTCGCGGTTGCGCGCCTGCTTGGCGGAGCCGCCCGCGGAGTCGCCTTCCACGATGAAAATCTCGGTGCCTTCGGCGCTGCTTTGCGAGCAATCGGCCAGCTTGCCGGGAAGGCGCAACTTGCGCGTGGCGGTCTTGCGGGCAAGGTCTTTCGCCTGACTGACGCGGGCGCGCTCCTCGGCCTTGAGGATCATGCGGTCGAGCAGGGCCTTGCTGCCTACCGGGTCGCCCGTGAGCCAATGGTCGAAGTGATCCTTCAGCACCTGATCGACGAGGCGCGCCGCCTCGAGCGTGCCGAGCTTCTCTTTTGTCTGTCCCTGAAACTGCGGATCGCGGATGAACAGCGATATCAAAATGGCCGCGTCGCCGAACGTTTCGTCGCCGGTGATGGCGGTTGCTCGGCGATTGCCGGTCATCTCGCCGTAGGCGCGCATGCCGCGCAACAGAGCCGAGCGCAAACCGGATTCATGCGTGCCGCCTTGGGGCGTGGGGATCGTGTTGCAATACGAATGGCAAAAACCCTCGCCGGACTCCGGCCATGCGATGGCCCACTCCACACGCCCTTTGTCTTCGGGCAAATCGGCCGAACCTGTGAAAGGCTCAGGCGTCAGCGTCGCACGGTCTTCGAGCGCGGAGGTCAGGTATTCCCCCAACCCGCCGGGGAAATGCAGAACGGCTTCAGCGGGTGTGGGATCGTCGCTTTTGAGCAAGGAAGGGTTGCAGGTCCAGCGTATTTCGACGCCGCGAAACAAATAAGCCTTCGACCGCGCAAGCCGGAAGAGGGTGGATGGCTTGAAACGTATTTTGGTTCCGAAAATGACCGGATCGGGGCGGAAGATCACCGTCGTGCCGCGCCGGTTGACGGCGCCCGCCTTTTTAAGCTTGCCCTGCGGCTTGCCGCGGCAATAGCTCTGGACGTAAAGCTGCTTGTCGCGCGCGACCTCAATCGTCATTTCCTCGGCCAGCGCGTTGACGACCGAAAGGCCGACGCCGTGAAGGCCGCCGGAGGTCACGTAAACCTTGTTCGAGAACTTGCCGCCGGAATGCAGGGTGGTGAGAATGACTTCCAACGCCGATTTGCCGGGGAACTTGGGATGGTTATCCACAGGGATGCCGCGCCCGTTGTCGCGCACCGTCACCTGATTGTCGGCGCCAAGCTCCACCTCGATGCGGTTGGCGTGCCCGGCCACGGCTTCGTCCATGGCGTTGTCGAGCACCTCGGCCACAAGGTGGTGAAGGGCGGTCTCGTCCGTGCCGCCGATATACATGCTGGGGCGGCGGCGGACAGGCTCAAGGCCCTCAAGCACTTCGATGTCTTGCGCGCTGTAGGAGTCTTTCTTTCGGGCGGCGTTGCCGCGGAACAAATCGGCCATGGTCTTCGAATATCAGATTTTACAAGGGAATAGAGGATATAACATGATTCGGGGAGAAGTGAATTTGGAAGGGGTTAAAGCATAATGCCGGTCGCTCTATTTACGGCGCTATTGACTTTCCTGAGGGTAAGGGCAACAGGCAAGAGTAGTTTGGAACATAGTTGGCGGGTCAATTGAGGCGCATAGTGCTTTAAACTTTGTATCGTAACATTATTCTCGGCCAATTGTCTTTCGGCAATACTTTCAATGCGTTTATTCAACTGGAGAAATTCTACTTTGTATTTATCATCGACGCGAAGATTTTGGACGACAAGATTCCGGCGGCGGAGGTATTCAAAATATTCATTTTTGTCGTCAATATCCGAAAAGACTTTCTTGTCGTTTTGCAAACACCATAGGTCCCTGAGAATTGAACACCACTTGTCGGCAAATCGCACATAATTGACGAGGTCGCCCGAGTTTTGGGCGGCGTCAATCTGCGCGCGGAGTCGTGCCTTGCCGCTGACATCTTCCGGGTCGGTGAGTTTCATAAGGGCTTTGAGGACATATTCTTTTTGTTCCGGAGATCCCCTCCAGCACGCATCAACTATTCGAGGCGGCTGAATATCCTCGCGGAAATCCTCGCCAAGATCGTGGTTGTAGCCTACGAAAGCGGCTATGCCGTCGCGAACGTGTCTGAGCTCCGGGCAGTTGTGAACCCAATTGGCGACTTCCAGATAATGCGTGCACTGCAAAACGTTACCCCAGTTGCGTTCCTTGTCCTTTGTAAATTGCGCGGCAAAAAGACGTGAGGCGATGATGCCGGGGTCTTTCAACCAGCTCGTATCGCTGCCTTCAGGGAAAAAAGCTTCCGCCCTTGCCCGGTCGATGACATTAGAGTCAGCGGGCCCTGAAGAGCCCGAATCCGTTAACCCTGAAACTGGTTGCGTGTTGAGTTGAGGATTCATCGAAATCGCTTTTAATTGGGAAAGGGGAATGTAAATGACCACCGATATCCGTCCCCTATTGCACAATTTTGGCAGTTGGGGAATCGAAAATCTGGGGAAAAAAAGTTGTGGATAAATTGGCGCAATTCACGAACTTTTTCCGGCAATTTTGGGGCTTTTCCACATGTGAATAAGCCTGAATATTTCCGCACAAACATAGAGATAAAGAACAACATTTAGACACAAAATGAACTTCATCCACAATATCATGTAGGTAGTAGAATCAGCCCCGCATATCTGGTATGTGATTCTGTGTTAGCCACAACATGTTGCGTCACACAATAGGCTGTTTGGTTAACATTTCCCGGCACGATTTCGATGTCGAAACAGGCAAGAAAACGCGCCATTCGCGAAACTTTAGAACGGAGTTTGCACGCCATGGGCTGGACCGAACAACAGATTCAAGCATTGAAGAAAATGTGGGGCAATGGTTTCAGCGCCAGCGATATCGCGAAGACGCTCGGCGGCGGTCTCACGCGCAACGCTGTTATCGGAAAAGCGCATCGTCTCAAATTGTCGTCGCGGCCTTCGCCGATTCGTGTGGGGGATGAGATGCCTGGCAAGTTGGGAGGCAGCGTTATGCCCGCCATTACGCGCGTCAGCAAAAAGCGCGCGATGTTGCGTTCCATGCCGCCGGTCACGACAATTCCCGAGTCGAACGCGCGGTCGTTGCCTCGCGAAATGCCGCGTTCCATCGACACGACAAAGCGCGTCGAAGGCATTGCGGTCACCAAGGCGGGCGAACGTCAGTGCCGCTGGCCGATCGGCGATCCCCGTTCGCCGGATTTCCGCTTTTGCGGCTGCTCTTGTTACGAAGGCTTGCCGTACTGCGTCGAGCACGCGCGTGTAGCGTACCAGACGGTCAGCCGGAAATCGCGCGTGAGCGGCAATGAAAGCCTTTCTGAAACGAGGTTGCCGAACAAGACAAAGTACTAACTCGGGATGTAAGGGGCCAGGGGTTTTGAGCCCCGAACCCCGAACCCCGAACCCCTAAGTGAGCATTGCAAGTTCATGAGATACTTCCGTGCCGCCGTCCCAAATCATGCGCAGCGCGACGTAAACGATTACAAGCAAGCCCGCATATCCGATCCAGCGATAACGTTCCAGAAGTTTGACGATCAATGTCGCGGCCGCGCCCATAAGAACGACGGATAAAGCCAACCCGGCCACCATAATCCAGACATGATCCCGCGCCGCGCCCGCGACGGCCAAAACGTTGTCCAGCGACATGGATACGTCAGCGACGACGATCTGTATGACCGCGTCTTTAAGCGTATAGCCTTTGACGGCTTGAGGCGCCTTAACTTTCCCGTTGCCGCCTATAGCCCTGGAAAGGGCGGCGGCCCCTTCTTTTTCCTGTTTGATGTTTTTTTCCTGCCGGATGTTGTGGAACAGCTTCCACGAAACCCAAAGCAACAGCAGGCCGCCCGCCAGAGTCAGCCCGATGATCTGCAACAACTGAACCGTAAATGCGGCAAAAACGATGCGAAGGACAGTCGCCGCGCCGATGCCGATGACGATGGCGCGTTTTCTTTCCTTGGCGGGAAGACCTGCGGCGGCCATGCCAACGATGATCGCGTTATCGCCCGCCAGCGATACGTCGATCAGGACGATTTGCGCGAAGGCGGAAAGTTGGGCTATGAGTTCCGTAGGAAGTTCCATGAGAGTAACCTTAAGAAGTTCTGACCGCCTGAGGGCATAAACGAAAGAGCATGGCTTCGCCAGAGGATGTTGTATTTCATACCTTTGCTTATGTTTGGTTAAAAAGAGGATGGGCTATTGAAAGTATTTGAGCTGCCCCCCAAAATTTAGACCAGTGATATAAGGTCCCTAAACGAGTACGGAAAGGGAACGGATATGACTGGGATGCGGAATAAACACACGAAAGAAACGAAACTGAAAGTTGTGCTGGC
>Ga0302247_1000433_pt1 | contig 40824 bp, 37 predicted proteins | sample AAG_UR_Ile_MG_FD_193529 | JGI IMG/M metagenome (GOLD analysis project Ga0302247, IMG submission 193529) | Enriched activated sludge microbial communities from anaerobic digester in WTTP, New Holstein, Wisconsin, United States - AAG_UR_Ile | ecosystem: Engineered > Bioreactor > Anaerobic >...
CCGTGACAACCGTATCGATCTCTGCTCCCCCGGCCCTGAGTTCCTCGATTCCCCCGATCACCGAGCCGCCGGATGTGGTGACGTCCTCGACCAGCAGCACCCGTTTTCCGGAGATGTTCCCGATGATCCGCCCGCCTGTCCCGTGTGACTTCCCGGCGCTCCTGATGATGGCATAGGGCTTGCTGCTGGCAATGGCGGTGGCAACGGCAATGGAGATGCCTCCGACAGCCACTCCTGCGACTACGTCAAAGTCGGCCCGGCGTGCCATCTCTTCGCCGATTGCCATCAATACTGCCGGGTGGGTGACTGCCTTCTTCACATCGAGGTAGTAGGAGCTCTTTCTTCCCGAGGCAAGGGTGAAGTCTCCAAACTCCACTGCCCCGTTTTCCCGCAGCAGTTCAGCAATTCTGTTTACCATGGTACATCTTTTACTCCGGTAAGGTACCCTATAATATTCACTACCCGGTGCAGCAGGGGGGTGGCGATGATGATCCAGAGCACCATGAGGGGGGTCACCGTGGATATCACCCACCCCGGTGAAAAGATCATGAGCAGGAGAAAGGCGCCGATAACGAAGTCATACTGGTCTGCGATCAGCCATTCTGTGCCGCGGTCCTTGCCAAGCCTCCGTTTGAAAAAACTCTTGGCGAGGTCCCCGAAGAGGGCTCCGGCGGCAAGGATGACCACCACCGGGAACGTGAGTCCGGGGAGGGACAGGAGCCCGGCATGGTCCCGGACCGCTATCTGCACCGAACCGATGGCAATTCCGGACAGGATCCCCAGGAAGAGCCCCCGCCATGTTTTTCCGTCACCGAATATCCGTTTTCCGTCCCGGAGACTGCGGCCTCCGTCAATTGGCGCCCCGCCTCCAAGCACGGCTGCCGCTGAGTTCGGCAGGTATGCCGGCAGCATAATCCAGAGCGCGGACACCAGTGAGGATAAAACGAGATCGGGGCTCATCTGAAATACCCCAGTATCTGTAATAAACAGCAGATATAAGCATTAAGATATCCCAGAATCTAACCACTTCTATGAAGGATCGGAGGGGAACCCCGTGAAAGTGAAAACAACAAAGACCCTTTGCCCGATCTGCAATGCCGTTCTCGAGGGCGAAATCAACGAAGAGGATGGCAAAATCTGGCTGGAACGGACCTGCCCGGAACACGGCCATTTCCGGGATATTTACTGGTCCGATGCCGGCTTATGGCACAGGTTCGAAGCATTCGAATCGATCGGACGCGGCGTTGAGAACCCCAATGTCACAACGCTGGAGGGGTGCTGCCCGGAACATTGCGGCCTGTGTTCGAACCACAAATCCGGCACCCTCCTTGCCAATATCGACCTTACCAACCGGTGCAACCTGGACTGCGATTTCTGTTTTGCCAATGCACGGGCCTGCGGGTTCATTTATGAACCCTCCTTTGACCAGATCGTAGGGATGCTCCGGATGCTCCGGGAGCAAAAACCGGTCCCTGCCCCGGCGGTCCAGTTCTCGGGCGGCGAGCCTACGATGCGGGATGACCTGGTGGAGATCATCCGGAAAGCAAAGGAGCTCGGGTTTCCCCAGGTACAGCTCGCAACAAACGGGATCAAGCTTGCAAGGGACAAAGGATACGTAGAGGAGCTAAAGGCCGCCGGCCTTTCCACGGTATACCTCCATTTTGACGGTGTGTCAAAGGAGACCAACCCCAAGATCGCCTCCGATGATAAGGTGGTCAGGAACTGCGAAGAGGCCGGTCTCGGGATAGTCCTTGTCCCCACGATCATCAAGGGCAGAAACGACCATGAAGTCGGGGACATGATCCGCTATGCTGCCGGGCACATAAGCGTGGTCCGCGGGGTGAACTACCAGCCAATCGCCTTCACCGGAGCCGCAAGCGAGGAGGATGTGCAGCGGGAACGGATTACCATCCCTGAGCTTCTCGAGGATATCGAAGACCAGACTGGCGGGACCATCCGCAAGGATGATTTCTACCCGGTTCCCTGTGTCGTGCCTTTCTCAGACCTGGTCGAGGCCTACACCGGCAAACCGCAGGTCCGGTTTACCGCCCACCAGCACTGCGGTGCAGCCACTTACGTCTTTATCACCGATGAGGGCATGGTCCCCATCAACCGGATGGTCGATGTGGACAGCTTCTTCAGGTCCGTCGAAAGCATGGCCGAGAAACTGAAGAAAGGCGGAGCGCTGAACAAGTACAAATCGCTCATCGAAGGTATCCGGGAGATGAACAAATCGGTTAGGAAGGGCGAACAGGGTTCCACGATGGAGTTCTGGAAGCTGATCGGAAGGACCCTTGTGATGCAGAACTTCGATGCCCTCCGCGATTTCCACTGGAACGCCCTCTTCATCGGCACCATGCACTTCATGGACCGTTACAATTACGACCTCGGCCGTGTCCAGCGCTGCTGCATCCACTATGCAACACCTGATGGACGGCTTATCCCCTTCTGCACCTACAACAGCGGCCCGGTCTACCGGGAGATCGTCTGGAAGAAGTACAAAAAAGACTGATCTCTTTTTTAAAAATACCGGAATCCGGGTGCCCGGTCCGGCCCCGGAATCCTTTGCACACCAGTCTTCGGGGATCAGGGGAACCTGAGAGGGACGGAGTTGCCCTTCTGCATGGCGATTACGGCGATGGCCAGGTCCTGGATGGCAAGGCCGGTGGAATCAAAAATGGTAATCTCCCGGTCACCGGTCCTCCCTTTCCTCCCGAGCACCACCTCTCCCAGGGTCCCTGCGACCTGGTCCGGTGAATAAAGCCCTTTGCTGATCGGGACGTTGATCTCCCCTGAATGGACGGCCTGGACTGGGTCATCGACAAAGACCTTTGCCCTGGCAAGGAGAGCAGGGTCGAGCTCCTCCTTGCCCGGACCATCGGCCCCGATTGAATTGATGTGGGTGCCGTCCCGGACCCAGGCATCCCTGACCAGTGGTTCCCGCGACGGGGTGGTGGTGACGAGGAGGTCGCAATCGGCTGCCTGCTCAATGGACGTCATCCGGCATTCATATCCGGCATTCCGTTCGCAGAAAGCCCGGGCATGCTTCTCGGTACGGCTCCAGATCCGTATCTCCGTGATGGCGAGTTCCGTGGAAATAGCGTCCAGCTGGGCCTGCGCCTGGCGCCCGCTCCCCACCATGCCAAGGACGACGCTTTTCCTGGCGCAGAGATACTTGGCAGCGATAGCCCCTGCTGCTCCCGTCCGGAGGTCCGTGAGGCCGGTGGCGTTCAGGATCGCCTCGGGAATCCCTGTCTGGGGAGAGAGGATCACGGTGAGGGCCATGACCGTGGGCAGTCCTGCGGCAGGGTTCCCGGGGTGGACATTCACGATCTTGACTCCGCCGATGTTAAGAGAGGGTACGTAGGCGGGCATGGTCCTGAAATCACCGTGATCGAAGGCGATATAGACCTTTGGCGGCATCTGGACCTTCCCCCGGCCGTGTTCGGCGAACGCCTCTTCGATGACCTTGTTTACCGCATGGATATCCAGCCCTTCATCCGGATTCGGGTAGTACTGCATAAGAGGAGGTTTCACGCTGATCTAAAAAGAATGTGCTGCCGAGGGATTATCTGGTATATCGTCCAACCTTACCTGCAAGCAAGCCATGATCCACATCGTCCCAAAACCTACCGATACCCCTGATGACAACTCGACGGCCATGGTTGTCAGGGAGATCCGGAACCTCGGCGGTTCCTGCAGGTATCTCGACCTCGATGCGACCGATCCTTTCGCAACCGGCCTCTCCGGAGAGATCATCTGGGCCTGCGGCCTGAAGCAGGACGAACACCAGTTCGAGGTGCTAAATGCCCTCTCCATCAGCAACACGGTGGTAAACAGCCCGCTCTCCATCTTCACCTGCGCAAGCAAGGTGATGACCAGCGCTCTCCTGGTAAGACACGGTATAGCCACACCCCGCACCCTGTTCACCGCTTCCCGCGATGTGGCGGTACGGTTCCTCGAAGAGCAGGGCAGGGTGGTGATCAAGCCGGTGTATGGATTTGACGGAAATGACATCTTCCTGATCGATTCCGCAGACCAGCTTGGCAGGCCCCCCTACTACCTCCAGGAATACGTGCCAAACGACCGCGACTTCCGGGTGTTTGTGATCGATGGCAAAGCAGTCGGGGCAATTGCCCGCGTCTCGGATACGCTCGCCCACAACATCCACCAGGGCGGGACAGGCATGCCAGTGGAGATAAGCCCTGAGATGCAGGAGATCGCCGGTGCTGCGGCCCGGGCGGTGGGCGTGGACTATGGCGGTGTTGACCTGCTCCGTTACGGCCGGGACTTCTGCGTGCTCGAAGTCAACGGGACGCCGAACTGGCATTGCATGGCAGCCCCGATACCCCGCCAGCTTGCGGAATACCTCCTCGAAAAAGAGCGTTTTCTCAGGAAATAGAATTTTTAAAAACTACTGGGTATATTCCATCTCTTTCAGGGTCTTTGCCGCCAGTTCCCGCATGCGTGCAGAGATCCTCCCGGAAGCGGAGAACTCAACATCCTTCATGGCATTGGCGATCTCGTTTCCAAGGACAAATATGGCGTACTTGTGCTCCATCTTGCTCTTGTGGAATTGCGAGGGGTTAATTTTTAAGGAGTGGTAATCAGAAAATTTCAATCCGGGGTTGTTTCCTTCAAAAAAGTCCTTGATCTCAAACAGCATCTGGTGCAGCGATATCAGTTCCTCCTTGTGCATGCGAATGTCACTCCAAGCTATTCATGATGCACCTTGAAAATAAATAGGTATCTTAGGGGGGATCTCAGGCGATTTTCAGGAGCCTGATGGTCAAAGGACGCTTGATAATTCCCCTGAAATCGCGGGCGGCAACATATTCCAGTCCCTTGCTCACCATGAGGTCGAGTGCCCGCTGGTTTACGCCCCCATCGGTAACAAGCCCTGCAATATCGCCGTTCAGCTCCTCTGCAACTTTCTCGATCTCATCGGGTTTTGCCTCACGGATGACCGAGAAGTCGGCCCCAAGGAACCTTGCAATGCGCTTTCCCCTGACGGCATCGATCTGGTCCCCGAGCGTCACCGGGCGCCCCGGTTTCTTCTTATGGGCGATGGTCTTTTCCGGGCGTTTCGGTGCCGGGACTTCGGCCGGCAGTCCGGGCCGGGGCTCTTCCTCGACTGCTTCCTGCTCCTTTACATAGTCGGCCGGGACCTTGTTTCGCAGCGCCTTGATGATCTCCTTTCGCGACAGATCCTCCACGCTCTTGCCCCGTGGAGGATAGGCGACATAATCGATCTCGGCCACCTGTAACAGTTCCTGCAGGATCAGGTCGCCGCCCCGGTCCCCGTCAAAGAAGGCCGTTGCGGTCTTCTTCTCACAGAGGCCGATGATAACCGGGGGGATATTGGTCCCTTCGACCGCGACTGCCGTCTTGATGCCGTAGCGCAGGAGGTTGATGACATCAGCCCGCCCTTCGACCACGATGATTGCATCCGAATCGGCAACGTTCGGCCCTGCCGGGACTTTCTCCTCTCCTATAGTGCTGATCTTCTCGATCCGCATGCTCTCCCGGACAGAGTCGATCAGCTCGGTGCTGTCGATGGATCCTTCTTCGAACGAGCCGATCAGGATCTCCTTTGCCCTGTCCACGATCTTCCGTCTTTTGCTCACCCGGATATCCTCGATTGAGACGACCCTGACCCGGGCCACACAGGGACCGACCCTGTCGATTGTCTCAAGCGAGGCGGCAAGGATTGCCGTCTCGGCACGGTCGAGCGAGGATGCTATGAAGATATCCCCCTTTGTCTCGCCTTTTTTACTGGAGATCTGGACGTCGATCCTTCCGACCCGGCCTGTCCGCTGGAGATCGCGGAGGTCGAGGTCTTCGCCGAGCAACCCTTCAGTCTGGCCGAAGATGGCCCCCACTACATCGGGTTTCTCGACCACCCCCTCCGCTTCGAGATAAACGTGAATGAGGTACTTGGTAGTATCTGCTGAGTACAATGAAACGCACCCCCATGCATCATGCAGTATCCGAAATGCCTGATCATAGGTACTTATCAATTGATTTCCAGAGTAGATAAACCAAATGATAGTGGCTGAATATTTTGTGAATTATTTTGTAATTAGAATAGACTCATGCATCGCCGAGCGCCACAGTCAACCCGCTCATCACCACTCCGTGATCGGCTCCTTTGACCATGATCTTCTTGATCGGCGATGTCTCCCCGGAAAGGATGCGCACGTTCGTGGCAGGCACGCCGAGGGTCGCAGCGACAATCGCAATGACTTCGCGGTTCGCCTTTCCTTTAAGGGCCGGGGCCTTCACGAGACACCCGAGCGCCTTTCTCCACTCGTTGTAGCCGGATGGGAAGACGGCCCGCTTTGCACCCGCAGTAACTTCGATGGTGATGACCACCCCGTCACCGGATGAAGAGACGGCGGCTGAAATATCGGTCATGATCGTGATCTGTCGCCCGGCCTTAACAACCACGGGTCATCGGTGGCTGATACCGTACCTCTCCTGTTTTTACCCTCAGCCGGGCGGTGCCTGTCGCACAACCGGGTTGTCCCGCAGCTCATTTCCAGGTCTTCGCCAGCAGATCACCCGGGGACCTATGGCTGCGCTGTATCGGCACGTATATATATGGGTTGTCAGGGATGATAACCCCTTCCCGGGAACCAGCGCGGTGCCGCTTCGAAAAACTCACCTTCCCGGAATGCAGGAGTCCCACCCAGGATGACAATGGAGGGGAAGACCGCCGGAAACCCTTCGTAGGGGGTCCACCCGGCCCTGCTGTGGAGGTCATCGACCGAGACCGGCACAATTTCCTCTCCGTAAAGCGCGAAATCGGCCCGTTCACCGGGGCGGAACCCGGCCCGGGGGATTCCGAGGAGGTCGGACGGCCGCCAGGAGGTCTTCTCCATGAGCGATACCGGGGAAAATACACCCTCTTTCATCCTGGCCACTAGGAGGGGGAGCATGGTCTCCACTCCGGGAATCCCTGAAGGCGCGTCGCGGAACGGGACATTTTTCTCCCGGAGGGTATGCGGTGCGTGATCAGAGGCGATCACATCGATCCGGTCCCACATGTGCCAGAGATCTCTTCGTTCCTTCTCGCTCCTGATCGGGGGGTTTACCTTCCTCAGGGTGTCATCGGGGATGCTCTGCTCGACTGACAGGAAAAGGTGGTGCGGGGTTACTTCCAGGGATGACGACCCTGCCGCAGCAATCGACCGGGCAGCGCTAAGGTGGCAGAAGTGGAGGCGGGTGAATCCTCCGTGTGCCCCGGCAATCTCCCTGACGGTTTCCGCTTCACCGTCTGCCGGCCGGTTCAGGTCATGCCCGGCAAGATCATCGGCCTGTGCCGGACCCGCTTTCTCGGCATGGATGGTGGCAGGGGCACCGAGCCTGCCGATTGCGGATAGGGCGGAAGAGAGGGTATGGGGGGAGAGGGCCTCGCCATAACTGGAGGGTGCGGCGAAGATCTCCCCAAACGCCGCTGCCCCTTTCTGCCAGAGCGCGACGAAGTCAGTTCCCTGTGCCACCCCGGCATTGATGGCAAAGCTGCAGAGAGACATTCGACCGGCTTCCGAAACCCGGTCCCGGAAGGCTTCGGGGGTGGTGAGCGGCGGGATGGTGTTGGGCTGATCGACGACAACCGTCGCTCCCCCGGCAAGTGCGCTCATGCTCCCCGACTCCCAGTCTTCCTTTTCGCGCTGTATGCCTCCCCGGAAGTGAACATGAATGTCAACGGCCCCGGGCAGGACGACCAGTCCCCGGCACGGGATGACCTGTTCTGCCGGGAGCGGCGCTCCGGTATGCTGGACGAGCCCCTCCCGGATCGAGACATCCGCCACCCTGCCGCCAGGGAGGGTCACATCTGAAAGGACAAGGTCACACCTGCTGCTCATGGAAGAGATCATGTGCCGTGGTGGGAAAAAAAGTGTCCGCTCACCCTGGCGCTGGCTTCCGGTCCTCCAGCCGCCCGATGAGGACGAGGATGGCCGGCATGACCACGATTGCCCCGATGAGCGAGAAGCCCACCGTGATCACCGTCACGAGCCCGAAGTTGCTGATCATGTTGAAACTTGATGCGATCAGCGTTCCAAAACCAAAGACCGTGGTCAGTCCCGAGACGGTGATGGCCGTGCCGATCTGGCCGACTCCCTGGGTGATGGCCGAAAGCAGGGAGAGGCCCCGCTCCCGCTCCTCGTAGACCCGTTCCATGATCAGGATGGTGTATTCCGATGCCACACCGATCGACATCGAGCCGAGCACCGCGGTCATCGGGGTATAGTCTATCCCGAGCAGCCACATTATCAGGCCGTTCCAGCCGACGATCATCATGATGGGGATGACGGGGATTATCGCCCGGCCCACCTTTCGGAATACGAGGAAGAGAAAACCAAAGATCAGGACAAAGGCAAGAAGGGTCATCATGGTCTTGCTCCGCGAGATCTCCTCGATGAGGTGGGTGAACATCTCTCCCATCCCGGTAACGGTCGCCGTTACGCCCGGTGGAGGGGGGTTCCATTCAAGATCCCGGCGCACGTCGGCGACCATCGACATGGCCACCTCGTTTTCCATGTCAATTGTTGAGAACCCGATGACCGCTTCGCTGCTCCCATCGAGATAGCGTTTCAGTTCATCATCGGGGATCCGGTCCATTACGGCCTTCAATTCGTGGTTGTCGGCCGGAAGCACCCCTCCATTGTAACGCATAAGGACATCCGCGATGCTGGCAGAACCGGTTATCTTGTCGTTTCTCGCGGTCTCGTACTGCTGGAACTGGTACATCCAGGAGATAGTCCGGGCATCGAGGACGTTGTCGCCGCGGACGAAGATCGGGAGCGAGGAGGTGGAACCCATTGTCCTGCTCACCTTTTTCAGGTCGATGACTGCCCGCATGTCCTGGGGGACAAAAGAGTCCTCGTTGGTGTTGATGATGACTTCCTGGTCAAGCTGGATCCCGATGAACGCCACCAGTCCGCAGAGGATCAGGACCGGTACCGCGCTCTTTGCCACCCGGGTGGCAACGGTGCCGAGGAAAGAATTGTACTTCTCGATGTGGTGGGCTTTTGCATTCCCGTCAGCCCTGCCCGGGTATTTCGGTTTATAGTCGAGGAGGATCCCGAGGGTTGGCACCGTTACAAGGGCCATGAGGTAGCATGAAGCCACCCCGATGATGCAGAGCACCCCGAAATCACGGAGCATCGGTATCGGGGAGATCATCATGGCCAGGAAACCCATTGATGTGGCGATCATCGCGTAGAGCACTGCGGGACCGGCCCTGCTTATGGTGATCCTTGCCGCTTCCACCGGAGGAACCGACCTTGCTTCTTCATCGAACCGGGAATGGAACTGGATGGCATAATCGATCCCGATACCGATCAGGACCGGGAAGGCGGCGATTGCGACCATGCTGATCTGCATCCCGGCAAGGCTCATGATCCCGAAGGTGAGCACGAGCCCCGATGCGACGATCCCGATCGCCAGAAAGCGGTAGGCCACGTGGGAGAAGAACACCCCGACTGCGACCACCATCAGTACCATGGCGATGAGGATCAGCTGGCCCATTGACGACTCCATCTCTCCCATCATCTGCTGCTGGAAGGCAGCGTTCCCGGTGACCGTGACTTCAACGCCCGGTGGCGGGTTCGATACAGCTATGACGGATTCAAGGTTCCTGATGACGGCAGCCTGCGATTCGTGCGACAGCCCCGGTTCAAGGGCGATCACCGAGATGGTCATCAGGTTCGACGGGACGTATTGTTCACGGGTCTCTGCAGGGACGCCATCGAGTGCCATCGTGATTTCCGCCTTCGACCCGGGCATCGTGCCGCCCCTCGTCTGTTTCACGAGGTCGACGATTCCCGATACGCTGGCCACGTAGCGTTCGTCCCGGAGGTCCCGGTGCAGCCGGTCGGTATAGGCCAGGACATCGCGGTTGAGGATGTCATCGCTCTCGATGATGAGCATGATGTTGTCGGACTGGAAGGTCCGGGAATACTTGTCAAGGAGCATCCCCCGTTCGGTCTCCTTGTCGATATAGGTCTCCGAGCCGGTCTGCATGCTGATCTGCGTGGTGCCGACAAGGGCGAAGACCAGCAGTACCGCAACTGCCGCAAGTACCACCCGGGGACGGCCGGTGACCGCTCTGACAAGGAGATCGAACGGGTTTTTGAGGATCATTCGTGCTAAAAGGTTGGCAGCACTGGCTGATAAAGAATTTGTTGTGAATGAGACAACACAATGCGGCCCGGGCCGTTCTGCCCTGGTCCAGGCTTGGCGATCGTCCCCATGATGAGCGGGCAGGTGTCCCATCGAGACCCGGGAGACGTCCTGACCGAAATGCTCCGACCGTGACGGTAACCATTCCCTTTGGAAACGGGCAGGGGATGACCCCGCGGATGGCAGTCCCGGATGACGACCCCTGCGCAGTTCCCCGCCGGGGATCGTGCGGTTTATCTGGGAATGTCGTCCATTCACTGGTAGGAGCGACAGCCCGGATGTGAAAACAAGAGGAAAGGACTCTCGCCATAAGGGCAGCGGCAGGCCCGGTGCCCTGGCAGTGAACCAGGGATGAAAGAAACGACAGCAGGAATCCTCACAGGGTAATCGATGGAAGACAGGGCCTGGCAGGAAATCCCCGGTCTCCCGGGGACAAGGATCTTTCCCTACCTCAGGAAACCGAATATCGTTTCATCGAATTCCTACCTCCTGGCTGATGACTACCGGATCATTCTCATTGACCCCGGTGGCCTTCCGGACCAGGGAATGGCCCTCGCCCGGGAGATCGATATCCTGCTCGCGAAGCAGAAGCGCCCGGTCTTACTGTTCCTGACCCACAGCCACCTGGACCACTGCCTGCAGCTGATGAATGCCGGCTTATTCCAGGACCGGGAAATTTTCACCATCCTCGCCCACCGGAAATGCGCAGATGCTCTGCAGGGACAGGACGCCCGGGCGACAAGCGCCGACCTCCTGGGCTACGAGTTGAAACCGGTCGATGTCACGGTGCGCCTGTTCGATACTCCCCCCGAATCCGTACCAGGGGAGAGGGTGTACCACACCGCCGACGGGCTGTTCACGCTGCATGACCACCGTATCCCGTCTGGGCAGGGTCACGACGTATGGTACCAGACTGTCCTGGTGCCAGGTTCGGTCCCGGTGGAGTGTTATCCTGCCCCGGGACACAGCCCCGACAGCATCTGCATCAGGACAGGACCCCTGCTTTTTGTCGGCGACCTCCCGTTTGCCACGAACCCCGGTGTCGCCGGTCTCTATGGATGGGATGCAAGGGAGCTCGAAAATACGATCGATACCATCCTCAGCGTGATCAGGGTATACGGCGTGGAAACCTGCTGTCCCGGGCACGGAAGGGTGCTTGACAGCAGGACGGCACTCCGGGTGCTTTCCTCCATGCGCGAAGAGACGGCGGCGCTCGGGACGATCCGGGAGTTGAGCCCCGGAAGGGTCGGCATGATGGCCACACTTGCCGACGATATCATGATCGAGATTGACCGGTTGTTCACCATCCTGGCAGGCCGCCTCCTCTTCCTGGTGCATGTCCTTGAAGAACTGGACGAAGCCGGTGCTGGTGACCGGATCCGGGGGCTCATCGAGGCCCGTGAGATCGAGGAGATCCTGTCCGACTTTCACCGCTTTTCAGAAGAGGTCCATGCGGGGCATAAAAAAGAGATCCACCTGGCCTTGAAGGCAGGACAGATCGCTGCCCGGCTCTCCCACACCCTCGAGAAGAGCAGGATCGCGGATATCATCGATCCCTCGTACCTGCAGCGCATCAACCGGCTAATCGAAGATTACTCCATCACCTTCCGGGGATACGATCCGGAAACGGCCGCTACCGAAATCTCCCCCGGGCAGGTCATCGGGGATAGGATCCGGTCCACCTGCACGGGGGCGGAGTACGAAGAAGACCTGCTCCATGCTCAGGACCAGGATGCTTTCCTACAGGCGCTGATCAGTCAGATCGCCGGAATGAACCCATTAAAAGACCTCCACGTCACGCATTCGGGAAACCCCGGCGAGACCTGCCTTGCAGACGAGGAATGTTTCTCCACGCTGGTACGCCACCTCATCGAGACCTGTTTTCTGTCCGGTGGCCGGCACCTCTCCTTCGCCTACGGCACCTGGGGCCGGTACTATCGTATTACCGTAAGGAGCCCCGGAATCGTCCCTGCCATCGAAGGGCAGGCTCCCGGGATGCGGTTCATCGAGCGGTCGGCTGCCCTCAGCGGGGGGTTTCTGGTCGTTCATCCTGATGACCGGGATGTACTATACCTCGTTTTCCCCCGCCAACGCGCATAAGCGGGTGGTATATCGTGGCGGGGGCATTCCGGCAGGATCACATGAGAGCCCGTACCCTTCTTTTTGAAAAGGAAAGCTTAAATGCCGCCTTGGATCACCTAGAGCATGATGAGCGGGACCTTATCCATTTCCGAGAGAATCTTTGGTGATGTTACGGTCGTCTCCCTGGATGGCCGGCTCGATACGACGACTGCCAGTGATGCCGAAGCGTCCCTGCTGTCCCTGCTCGGTGCAGGAAGGCAGAAGATCGTGATCAATGCCCGGAACCTGGAGTACATCAGCAGTGCCGGCCTCCGGGTGCTGCTTGCCGCAAAAAAGAAGCTTGGGTCCGGGAGCGGCGATATCCGGCTGGCAGCCATGTCCCCGCAGATCAGGAATATCTTTGCGATCACGGGATTTGACCGGATATTCCTGCTCTTTGACGATGAGGGCCAGGCCCTGGCATCCTTCTCCTGACCTCCCATGAACCCGGAATACCTCGGTTACTTCATAGTCCTCTTCCAGATGATGGCAGTCATCGTGATCCTTGCCTACTTCGTCACGAGGATCACTTACTTTTCCGAAGTGCTTTCCGGAATTTTCACCTGGAAAAACCAGATCCTCCTGACCCTTTTCTTCGGGCTGGTCTCCATCTACGGGACCGAAAGCGGGATTTCCATCCTTGGCGCCCCGATCAATATCAGGGACCTCGGTCCCATGGTGGGCGGCCTTTCCTGCGGGCCGATCGTAGGGTGCGGGGCAGGGATCATCGGGGGCATCTACCGCATGACACTCGGGGGTTTTACCTGCACGGCATGCACCCTTGCCACGATCCTCGCCGGTTTCTTCGCCGGAGCCATCTACCTCCTCAACCACCGGAGGTTCGTCGGGTGGCAGCTGGCGGTCGCCTTTGCCGTCATTATGGAGGGCATCCACATGGGGATCGTCCTCCTGGTCAGCAAGCCCTTTTCCCAGGCCTTCGAGCTGGTATCCATCGTCGCCGCCCCCATGATCCTCGTGAATGCGGCAGGGATGCTGGTATTTGCCCTGATCATCGGCAACCTGATCGCTGAACGCAGGACAAAGGAAGAGCGGGACCGGTACGGGGCGGAGCTCGAACGGAAAAAAGCCGAGCTCCAGGTCGCCCGGACGATCCAGGAGAGCCTCCTTCCCCGGACCCTTCCCACCCTGCCAGGGATGGAGCTTGCGGCAAAGGCTCTCCCGGCAACCGAGGTGGGTGGTGACTTCTATGACACAATCCCGCTCTCCGGCGACAGCTCCGCCATGCTGATCGGCGATGTATCGGGAAAGGGCGTCCCCGCAGCCCTCTTCCTGAGCCTGTCCCGTACCGTTGTCCGGGCCAATACCGGCTGGCACGACCGTTCGTGGGAGGTGATCCGGGATTCAAACAAAATGATCGCCGCCGATGCGGCATCGGGGATGTTCATCACCCTCTTTTTCGGCGTCCTCGACTTCCGGAAGCGCCAGCTGACCTACGTGAATGCGGGGCACAACCCGCCGCTCCTCGTCCACGCCGATGCCACGAGCGAGGAACTCGCCATCACCGGCATCGCTCTCGGGGCGCTGGATTCGGCAGACTACGAAGAACGGATGGTCTCCCTTTCGGCCGGCGACGTCATCGTTCTTTACACTGACGGGGTCACCGAGGCGGTCAACGACCGGGATGAGCAGTTCGGGACAGTGCGGCTGGAGGGGATCGTGCGTGACGCCCACACCCGTCCGGCCGAGAATATTCTCGACCGGATACTGCAGGAGATTGCCGCATTTACCGGAGATACCCCGCAGTTCGATGACATCACGCTCATGGTGGTCAAGGTGACCTCCCCATGAATGCCCCGGCAGTACTCACGGTTTCTCCGGAGACCGGGGTGCTATCCGCTGTCGCTGACTTTGTCGAGGGGGCGCTACGGGATGGAGGGGTGGCAGAAGACATCGTCTTTTGCGTGCATCTTGCCGTCGATGAAGCCTGCACGAACATCATCTCCTACTCCCGGGCCCGTTCCCTATCCGTCTCGATCCAGGTATGCATGGAGGACGTAACCGTCATCATCACCGATGACGGGATTGCCTTTGACCCGCTCACCGCCAAACCCCCTGACATACTGGGAAACGACATCAACAACCGGCAGCCCGGCGGGCTTGGGGTCTACCTTATCAGGAAGAGCGTGGACGAGGTCACATATGCCCGCAGGGAGGGAAAAAACGTGCTCCGCATGGTGAAGAGGAGAAGGTAGCCGAGCCATTTCCTATGGCCAGGCCGTCAACCGGGATGGTTACTCCCTGACTGTGCTGCGGCCTGCTCTGCCGGCTGCCATGGAAAGGGTCTGCCCTGCCCGCTGCTTCATGTCGTCATCGAGGACGAACGGCGCCCTCCGGAGGACAATATCCTGCCTTCTCCATACCAGCCTGTTATTTGAGGTCATTTCCTTCCCGCCATCTCGATTGCGATGATGGTTACCTCCGTCCCGTCCAACCCGGCGCTGGTCGCTCCGGTGGTAACCCAGGTCGTATTCCGTGGATAGAGCACTTCGCCGGCCTTTTCATCGAGCGGCAGTGCGTGATCGCCCGGCCTGCTCAGGTAGGCTACCATCACCCGTGGTTCCCCGGTAACTGCCGGCAATTCCCTGAGGACTTCAGAAGGATTGGTGGTAAAGAGGTTATATCCCGGGTCGCGGATAAGGTAAGGGACAAGACTTTGCCCGGAACCTTCTTCACCGGTCTTTTCATCTGCGTCGAGCATGAAGAGAAAGTTACGGGCATATTCATGGTGTATTCCGCGAAAGAGGAGGACCTCGCTGGAGAATCCGGATGCCTCCAGGGCACGGTCGAGGTGGAAGATGAGGGTCTCGAAACTCCCCCACTCTTCCCGGTCTGCCAGGGAATCGGGGTTCCTGAGTACCTGCTGGATATCCTCCCCGTATTCACGGAAAAAATCGATGGCGTTCTTTTCTTTCCCGCCCGGTCCGGGCGATGCAGGGGCGTCAGTGGGCATTTCGCATGAACATATCGGAGAAATCCGTGAAAAATCTTCCGGAATGATAAAAAGATCGCGGAAGAAACGGTAATGTTGTGATCCTGACACGGCTCTGCCTGCTCCATGAAAGGTTCCCGACACGTCACCACTACCCTTTCAGCCTTGAGGTCTTCAGGAAGACGGGCTGCATCGGGTTTTCCCGGCCGGTTACCTTCTTCATAGGGGAGAATGGGACAGGGAAGTCAACGCTGCTCTCGGCTATTGCCCGGAAGAGCGGCATCCACATCTGGGAGGAGCACCAGAGGGGACGGTACCACCACAACCCCCACGAGGACGACCTTTACCGGTACATCACGTTCGAAGGGGATGGCGGGGAGTGTGGTGGATCGTTTTTTGCATCCGAGATATTCCGCCATTTTGCCGAAGTCCTTGACGAATGGGCGGTTGCCGACCCGGAATCGCTGAAGTACTTCGGGAACGTCTCCCTGCTTGAGCGATCGCACGGGCAGTCCCACATGGCTTTTTTTGAGAACCGGTTCAGGATACCCGGCCTGTACCTCCTTGACGAGCCCGAAAACGCCCTCTCGCCCCGGATGCAGCTTGAGCTCCTGCGGCTTTTTTCAAGGACCACTGCGACCGGCCCGGTCCAGTTCATCATCGCCACCCATTCGCCAATCCTCCTCGCTTATCCCGATGCAGAGATCTACAGCTTCGACCATGCACCGATCCGGAAGGTCGTCTACGAAGAGACGGATTACTTCCGGATCTACCGGGACTTCCTCAATAACCGCGAGCAGTATCTTGCCGATCTATAGGCATAGCTGGTGTGGGACATGGATGATAAACCACTAAAAAATTCGTTCCAGTACCCGGGGGATGTCCGGAGACCGGGAGTTGATGTTCGATCCTTCGGAACCCCGGTTATCTGAGAGCAATCGGGGCTGTTTTCCGGCTTATTTTTCCCCGGGTTTTACATGCCCGGTGCACCTGTGAAGGGTGATGGTATCCACGCCACAAGAGATTCGTGTGGTAACTGATTGTTTCCGCGAATTGCGGGCGAAACGGGGTTGGAAAGTTTGCTCTTTATTAAGCCTGGAATGAGGGGACAAGTTCCGGGACAGGGATTAGGCCGGGTCATAGGGAGAATATGCCTGGAAATGAGACTGTGGGAGAATTCCAGGATCGACGGAGGAGTGACATAAAAGCAAGGAGTGGTGCGTTTAATGCCGCCGGGTCGTCCGGAGCATGTGCCCTTATCCAGGGTTGCCGTGGTCAGTGGAGCGGAGGCGGAGAAGAGGGGAGATCTGCCCCACCAGAGGCTCCGTAAATCGCAATACGGTCTTCCTGCATGCCGCCGGGTATGCGCAAATACATAAATAGTGTCCGCCAACTGTTCATTTACGGCAGTAGTAGTGATCTCATGAAACCAATTTTCACAATAGCTGGACTGTTCATCCTTATTTTTGTTGTATCTGCGAATGTGGCCGCCGATGAGCAGGCCTGGGGGTTCCAGTCTGGCCTCAACAATTCAGGCGTCTATGATGACGGGGGGACGGAGCCGGACGGCACAGTGGTCCTGAGCCCGGAAGTGGTGGAGGGAAACCATACCGCCACAACGGAAAGCCTTCTTGTCACGCACCTTGACCCGGCGTATGCAACAGCCGGGGACCCCGGGGTTGACCTCGGAATATACGGCTCCGGGTTTGGAGAGGCTTCCCGTGTCCTCTGGAATGGCGAAGAGCAGCCGGCGCAGTTCCATGATTCGGGCCACCTGTCAGTCGATGTGCCGGCTGAAATGATCTCACACCCGGCGTTGGTGAATATCACTGTTTATGACAGTGCTGCAGAGGAGTTATCAAACCCCGTGTTCTTCCCGGTCAGGGACAGCACTGGCGGCGCGAAAGCCTGGAAGTACCGGTCGGACTCCTCCAACTCGGGCGTCTATGATGACGGCGGGACAAGGCCCGGGAACGAGCTGCTCTGGAAGTACATGACCGAGAGCTATTACGGTTCCAGCCCGACGGTGGTAAACGGGGTCGTCTATATCTGCGGGATATATGATATCCTTGCCATGGACGCATTTTCCGGGGCACTCACCTGGGACTCCCCGAATGGGGGCGGAATGTCAAGTCCCGCCGTCGCGGGCAATGTAGTCTATGTGGGTAGCAACGATTACAACATCTACGCGCTCGATGCCTCAACCGGGATCCCCATCTGGAATTACCGGACCGGGTCGAGCGTGCATTCCAGCCCGGCAGTATCAGGAGGTGTTGTGTATGCCGGGAGCGGGGATAAGAACGTCTACGCGCTTGATGCTGAGACCGGCACCCTTCTCTGGAACTATCCAACCGGTGGCGCGGTGAGATCGAGCCCGGCAGTGGCCTACGGCATTGTCTACTTCGAAAGCCAGGACGGAGATCTCTATGCCCTCGATGCAGGCACCGGGGCACTCCTGTGGACCTACACCATCGGCGATATTTATTCCGATTCCAGCCCGGCAGTGGTGGATGGGATCGTCTACTTCCATAGCATGGACGATAATCTCTATGCCCTCGATGCCATGACCGGGGATCTCCTCTGGGACTATCCTGCCAGGGGATGCTCATGCCCGGCGGTATCAGATGGGGTGGTGTATGCCGGGAGCACTGATGGCCACCTTTACGCGCTCGATGCATCGACCGGGAACCTTCTCTGGGAGTATGCAACGGGTAAGCCGATCCAGTCGAGTCCCTCGGTGGCAAATGGAGTCGTGTATTTCGGAAGTAATACCGGTACCGTCTCTGCCCTCGATGCAGGAACAGGAGATCTGCTCTGGGAATATTCAACGGATGAAGGAGGGTTTTCAAGCCCTGCCATCGCACACGGGGTCCTCTATATCCAGGGGTATGATGGCCAGCTTTACGCGCTTGCCGCGTTGCCGGACGACCCTCCGGAGAGCGTGACCGGTCTGCATGCCACGACCGCGAACGGGGCAGAGATCACCTGGGCCTGGACCGATCCCGGGACGCTCGGGTTCTCCTGCGCCATGGTCTACCTGGACGGCGTGTTCCAGGAGAACGTGACCGCAGGGAAAGAGACCTGGACTGCAACCGGGCTTACCCCTTCGACAGCATACACGATCGGAATAAGGACTGCCGGGGTGAACGGACTGGTCAACGCGACCATGGTGACCGATACAACGACTTCCGGGGCGCTCTCCATCTCTACCCTTGATCCATCGGATGTAGTTGAAGACAGCCCCGCATTCACGCTCGATGTGTACGGCACAGGATATACCCCTGCATGTACCATTCTGTGGGATGGAATTGAGCAGGCAACGCAGTACCTGCAGCCGGACCATGTCAGCATGGAAGTCCCTGCCGGAAATGTCGCACACTCGCGACGGGTGAAAATCACCGTGCATGACCCGGCATCAGGGGAATCATCGAACACCGTGCTCCTGCGTGTGACAGACAACCCGGCGACAGTGATGGCCCGGAAGTTCCGGTCCGACCTTAGCAATACTGGTGTGTACGATGATGGCGGGAGGAGGCCGCAGCCTTCGCTCCTCTGGACCTGCAGGACCGGGGCGCCAGTGTCATCCAGCCCTTCGGTGGCAGACGGCGTTGTCTACGTGGGGAGCCAGGACAGGAACCTCTACGCATTGAATGCGACGACAGGAACCCTGTCCTGGAAATATAATACCATGGAGCGCAACGACTACGTGAGCTCAAGCCCTGCTGTCTCAAACGGGGTCGTCTATATCGGGGGCCTGAAGACAAAGGTCCACGCGGTCGATGCTTATTCAGGAGAACTGCTCTGGGATTATAAACTGCCCATACGGTCCACTTCCAGGAGCAGCGTAAGTTCCAGTGCAGCAGTGACCGACGGGATCGTTTACATTGGCAACATGGATGGGACCATCTATGCATTCGATGAAGAGACCGGTGTGCCCGTATGGAGCCATGCCTTCACTCCATCAGAAAATGATGGGAACAGGATCTACTCCAGCCCGGCGATAGCGGATGGTATTGTCTACGTGCAGACGTATGGGGGAATGCTCTATGCACTTGACGCATTCACCGGGGCATCCATCTGGGACTATGCTCCCGAAAATGGCTGGTCTGCTTTTTCAAGTCCTGCGGTGTCAGGGGGGGTTGTCTTTGCCGGGGGTGGAAGAAATAGTAATTTCCATGCATTCGACGCACACACCGGGAGCCTGCTCTGGGAGTTTCCCTCCGAAGAAGGAACCATGTCAAGCCCCGCTGTTGCTGACGGCGTGGTGTATATCGGGTGCAATGACAATAACACCTACGCCCTTGATGCGTCAACCGGTGCCATCGTATGGAGTTTTACTACCGGAGGGAGGGTGCAATCCAGCCCTGCGGTGGCAAACGGGGTGGTCTATTTCGGGAGTTACGACAACAACACCTATGCGCTCAACGCCTCGACGGGAGCACTCATCTGGGCGTTCGATGTCGGGGGCAGGGTGACGTCGAGCCCCGCGGTAGTCAATGGAGTGGTCTACATCGGCAGCGGTGATGGTAATGTCTATGCGATCGGGTCGCTTTCCCCTGACCCGCCAGTGGCTGACTTCTCTGCCAACGTGACCTCCGGGACTGCCCCACTGTCTGTCCAGTTTACTGATACCTCCGGCAACTATCCCGGTTCCTGGTACTGGGAATTCGGTGACAACACGATGGCCACCACAAAAAACCCGGTCCATGTATATACCGAAGAGGGGTCGTATACCGTTAACCTCACGGCAACAAACGATCTCGGCAGTGGCTTTACATCAAAACCCGGGTTTATCAGCGTCACTTCACCTGTGGATCAGTTCTACATCAATGCCACGGCAGGGAGCGGAGGACAGATCACCCCGGGAGGTCTTGTCGCTGTCCCGGCTGGAGGAAATATTTCCTTCAATATCACTCCACAGCCGTACTACACGATCCAGGCAGTTACCGTGGACGGTGTGTCAAGGGCGGCGCACCTTACATGGACTTTTGAGAACGTGAACGAAAACCACACCATCACCGCAACCTTCCGGGTGACCGGTGGCGGCGGTGGAGGTGGCGGAGGCGGAGGTGGTGGCGGAAGCTACTACACCCCGACTGCCACACCGACTGCCACACCAACCACCATTGCCACCCCAGCTGGCGGAGAGGAGAATGCAACCGTTACTACCCTCCCAACCACTCCACCGCCAACAACCGGGACTGTTGAGACAACCGGGACCACCGCGATCCCCACTACCACCGCTCCTCCTGCCCGGTCACAGTTACCATCGTCATGGCTTATCCCCGTCATCCTGGTGATCATCGTCCTCGCAGGCCTTGCATACTACTCCTACCGGAAGGAAAAAGGCAACGAGCTCTCTGAAGAAAAATAACCCTTTTTTCCGTATGCCGGGTTCTCAAAGGCACCACCGGATTATGATTATGCCAGCACGGGCCCGGGACTGATATACCCCAGTCTTTTACGACGACAAAGACTATCACGAAATGTAACCTGGACGGCGGATGAAAAGAGATCCCAGGGGAGACGGAGAGTCAGCATCACGAAACACGGGATGGCGATCTTTTCCTTTTCTGCATTCTCTGCGGGCAGTTCTTACGGGTGATCACCATGCCAGGAGCGCGGTGCGGTGCGAGGCTGGAGACCTTCCTGAAGCCTGGCGGCTATCCCGGCAGATACGGCCAGTAAGCCCGCCTCCAACGAATGAACAGCGAGGATTTCATATTGTCTCAATTGGACGGTCGGCATATTTAAACAAACAGCCTTGAGTTAGACAAAACAAAGTTGATCAATTTAAATAGTTGTAACTAAAATCATTTTGTGTTGTGTGGGCGGGCCCTTCCGCATAACTCCACTAAATTGGAGGAATAAGGATGATTAAACAGAAAGAAGATGCCGTTTCACCGGTTGTGGGAGTCATGCTGATGCTCGTCGTTACCATCATCATCGCTGCGGTGGTCAGCGGGTTTGCCGGCGGGTTGGCGAGCGGAAAAGAGAAGGCACCACAGGTATCGCTGGAGACGCATATCCGGTTAAAAGGTGGTATGAGCGGTGCTGATCCATCGATGACCATCAAACATCTGGGTGGTGACCCGATAAACACCAGGAACACAAAGGTCATGACCAGCTGGGTTGGCAGGGATGGGGATTATCATGTGGCATCAACTGTTGCTGCTACGGGTGAATCATCACTGAATACAGATGTTTCTGGAAAATATCATGAACCGTACCTGATAATTCCGGGAACAGGGCCGGGTTCTGATAATTCAACCTGGTTTGGGAATTATATCATGCGTGCCGGAGACGTTATCAAAGTCGACGGGAACCTGGCTACCGGCCAGTACGGAAACACGGTGACTGATAAGCCGGTTATCAGGGATGCCGGCAATCTCACCGGCAACGAGATCGTCAACGTCAGGCTGATCGACCTGATATCAGGAAGCACGATTTATGACAAGAATGTCGTCGTGGAGGTGTGATCATGTCAAATACTGTACTCAGTGACCACGGAGTTTCACCGGTTGTGGGAGTCATGCTGATGCTCGTCGTCACCATAATCATCGCCGCGGTGGTCAGCGCTTTTGCCGGAGGTTTATCACAGTCAACAGGAAAAGCACCCCAGCTCAGTATCGGGGCAGAAGCGCATAACGGATCGTATATCCTCATCGACTTCAAGGGAGGAGACCCGATCAACAGCGGTGCAATTACCGTGAGAACTTTCATCCCCATGGGATTGTTCAAGGATATGAGCAATAAGGTTGATCTGGCGAATGCAACTTATCTACCGGATGGCACAGCTGTTGGCGTATCCGATGGCTATGGGGGATGGACATGGAAGACCCTTCAGACTGGTGATAAGATCAGGATCAATTGGACTGATGCATTTGCACCGGGATGGATTCCGGGTTCCTTCTCTGCCCCATCAACCGGGGAACCCGTTAACATCGAGATTTACGACTCTGCAAGCGGGAAGATGATTGTCACCACGCAGACAAATGTTCTCCCGTGAACAGGAAATAAATCGTTTACAGTGACCTGCGAAACATTCGGCCACAGGGGACACAGGTTCATGAACAAGCAAAAAAGGGAGAACACCCCTGTTTTCATCCCTTTTCCCATGCAAATCCATACCAGCCAGGGACACATGAAGACTCACATCCCTGAAAATCACATAGACACAGGCGTACAAAATGAAAATCGCGGATGCGATTTTCATAGTAAAACGGAAAGCTGATACCATGCACGCACCGGAACGTATTATCCCAATTATTCTCGTTATCCTCCTCGGCATTTCAGTACCGATGGCAGCCGCACAGGTTACTGTTACCGATGACATGGGCACCACGGTGACCATCAACGGCACACCACAGCGGATCATCTCCCTATCGCCATCAAACACCGAGATCCTCTACGCTCTCGGCCTGGGAGACAGGGTGGTCGGCGTAACCGAGTACTGCAACTACCCGCCGGAGGCACTGGACAAACCGAAGATCGGCGGGTTCAACACGGTGAACATCGAGAAAGTCATCGCGCTCAGGCCTGACCTCATTGTCGCTGCATTTGGTAACGGTGAGGCAACAATCAATAACCTCAGGTCGCTCGGATACACGGTCGTTTCCCTCGACCCCGGGACGCTTGAAGATGTACTTGGCAATATCCGGCTTGTCGGGCAGGTGACCGGGGCCGGAGATAATGCAACAAGACTGGCCGGGGATCTTGAACAACGGATCGATGCCGTGGAAGAACGGATCGGTGCGACAAAGGATCGTCCAAAAGTCGCCCACGTGATCTGGAATGACCCCATCTACGTGAGCGGGAACGGCACGTTCCAGGACGAACTGATAAAACTTGCCGGGGGAGAGAATGCGTTCCGGCGAGTCGAGGGGTGGAATGTCGCCGGCATCGAGGACTTCATCCGGGTCGATCCGGACGTGCTGATCGTTAACAAGGGCACGGGGATGGGGGGCCAGGAAGACATAATCGTACAGTTCTTCCGAAGTGAACCCCGCTTTTCAGGGGTGTCTGCAATCCGGAACAACCGGATTTATCCGGTCGATACCGACATGGTCGACCGTGCTGCCCCACGTATCGTTGATGTCCTGGAGCAATTTGCAGAAGACATCCACCCGGTCCAATCAGGCGTGACCCCGGCACCGTATTCGACGCAAAAGACTGCCGAGGGTCCCGGGTTTGAATTTACTGCTGCTGTCGGTGCATGTGTGGCGGCTGCGTTCCTCCTGCTGAGGAGATCAGGGAAATAAAAAGGGTGGGTCCTGCCATGATGCCAGGCGTCGATACCGGTGGAATCCGGGTACAGGGAATGGGGCTGGCAGGGATCTTCCGGAACACATTCCGGAAAGAAAGCCAAAGAAGGTGAAAAATTGCCACGATATTCCGGATATCGACCGGACACTACCGTGAAAGACACCGTGGAACCATGGCTGCCACGGTTATCGCCACCGCGTTGGCCGGATTCGGTCTTGCTTTTGCAGGTGCGATGATGCGGGGATTGTTGTCCCGGGAATCTATGGCCGATCCCTGCCTGCCCGGACCATCTGCCGGTGGAACCCACGGGGCATCTCCGGCCGCTGCTGTCCTTGACAGCGCCTCACGGCGGACTCCGCCATTCATGGGATGCATCGGGAAAGACCGGACCGTTGTAACAGAAGATGCCCCATCAGTGCTGGCGGCCACTGCCGGGATCACCGGAGGTCGCGCTTGACAGGGCCGGGATGCTCGACATGGTGCCTCATGGAACACGAGCTTGCCGATGCCCTCGAGATCCTTTCGGCCCATACCGGCACAGTCGAGATTCTCTCGGATGCCAGGCATGATCTCCTTGGCGGAACAGACGCCTGTTTCTCCTTTGACCTCCGCTATACGGTCCATGCCCCAACAACCGATATCAACATCGCCAGCTGCCGGCAACCGATCCGGCAGGCTTCGCTGGACCTTCTCCGGGGGGTATGCAGGGAGGCAGGCAGGATCGACGCCGGATGCGTGGTGGTCCATCCGGGATTCTCTCCATGGCTGGAGATGCTTGACCGCTCCTACGAAGCCCTGGTGGCTTCTCTCCGGGAGCTTGCGGCTGTACAGGAGGAGTATGGCGTTCCGGTGGCCATCGAGAATATGGGGACCTGGGAGGTCTGCCACTTCCGGGACCCATCCCTCCTGCCGGTCCTCGAGGAGGAAGGGCTTTCATTCTGCCTGGATGTCGGCCATGCCCATGTGAACGGGCTTCTCGAGGAGTTCCTTGCCGCAGGGAGGCCTTCACACATCCATCTTCACGACAACAGGGGGTCATGTGACGATCACCTGGCCCTCGGAGCCGGGTGTATCGATTTTTCTCCTGTGTTCCCCCGGCTTCCCTGCGAGGTCGCATGGATTATCGAGGTGCAGGAACTGGAAGCATTTGACGAGAGTGCCCGGTTCATGGGTGAGACCGGACAGGAGAGGATCACGCACATGGACGGGGAGAAGAGATGAACCCGCCAGGCAGTTCAGGGGTTGCCCGTGCACTGAAAGTCCAGGGCGACGGGATGGCCCGGAACGGCAATTTCGATGAGGCAATCCGGTACTACCTGAAAGCAGTCGACCTTGACCCCACTTATACCGCTGCCTGGAACAATCTCGGTTATTCATATGCCAGGTCCGGCCGGGACGGGGATGCCGGGCGATGCAGGGAAAGGATAAGGCAGCTGAAGGCCCGGCTGGAGGATAAACCCGGGCAGGAGCCTCTTTTCGGATGCTCATCCGGCCATCCGCCCGCTGCACGGGAAATCCCGGGAAGAGAAGACGGGTATCCTGGCGGACGTTTCGGGGTATCTATCGGCGACCTACTGGCGAGGCTCGGGTTTTCCCCGGGGAAGACCAGACAGGAACCATACCACGAGCATGTCCCGGCAGAAGGTGACGTCTGCGGCTCCTTGCAGGAACGACCGGAACCTTCACCTGGAGAGTCCACGGAGAGAGAAGAGCTGGAAGAGCCGGCAAACAACAGCTGGGAGCAGGTCACCACTGAACCAGATACTTCCGGGCCTTTCCAAAGATCCTGGAGATCCCGTATACTTGCCGGCCAAAGAGACCAGAGACCGACGGTGAAGATGGATCCATCCGGTCCCCGCCCGGGAGAGGACCCTGTTCCGGAAGCGCTCTGCATGGAAGGAGGAGAGGTCTTCCACTCCCGGGAGGGAAAGGGCATCTGCACTTTTCAGGACTGCGGACAGCTAGCCGGTGGGTTTGACAGGATTTTCGAACAGCAGCCCGGACTCTCTGCAGGGCTCCGGGGCATCGCCCTGTACTCCTGCGGACATTTCAGGGAAGCCCTCGAAGACTTCGACCGCGAACTGGGCCAGGACCCCGGGGCCGTGGGCATCTGGATCCTCCGGGCCCGGGCCCTCACCCGGCTTGGAAGGAACGAGGAGGCGCTCTACTCCTGTGAACAGGCCCTCCGTCTCAACTTCGGGAACTTCGATGCCTGGCGGCAGAAAGGGCTCGTGCTCCGGGAACTGGGGCGGGAACAGGAGGCACTCCATGCGCTGGACGAGGCCATCCCGCTCAACCCCCACTCGGCAGAAGTGTGGGCCGCCCGGGGCCGGATCCTCCACGCCCTCTCCCGGGACCACGAGGCGCTCCAGTCCTGCGACCGGGCCCTTGCCATCGACCCGCGGTCCCCGGACCTCTGGCTCTCCCGGGCCCGGTCGCTCGTCCGGCTCGGGAGGGAGGAAGAGGCCCTTGCGTCGCTTGATCAGGGGATCGCCGCAGACCCGGGGAACCCCTCGCTCTACACATGCCAGGGGAAGATATTCCACAGGCTTGACAGGTCCGGTGAGGCCCTGACCGCATTTGACCGGGCGCTTGCCATCCGGCCCGATGATGGACCAACGTGGGAAGCCATGGGGAGGGTGCTGCACGAGCTCGGGAAGTACCGTGATGAGGCTGCCGCCTACAGCCGTGCAATTGGCTCCGGGCGAGCGGATGCAGCCCTATACGAGAAGCGGGGGATTGCCCTGGTGCTGAGCGGGCAGCACAGGCAGGGCGCGGAAGACTTCCGAAATGCGCTCAGGCTCCGCCCCGGCGACAGCAGTCTCGTCCGCAGGCTGGGATCAGCGCTTGCCGCTGCCGGGTGTGTCAAGGAGGCCCGGGAGGTCTTCTGGCCTGTCCTCTCCGCGGCTCTGCACGGAACAGAGGGGCTGAAGGCCCGGGGGGAGGCGTATTTCGCCCTTGGCATGTACCGCGAAGCAGAGGAGGCCTTCCGGAAAGTCGTCTCTCTTGATCCGGATGATGCTGAAGGCGCCCTCGGCCTGCGGAACGCCGGGGAGGCGCTCGGGGCGAACAGTCAGGGAAAAATGCCAGGGCCGGTGGAGGACAAATGAAGAGATGGAGAGAGAGTCGCGGATCATCCGCCCATGGCCCGGACGGCAACGGGAACAAGGGATCTTTGCTGACCATCTCCACCCTCTCCGATCTCTTCCGGAAAAAAGGTGCGGCAGTCCCCCTGCCCGGGATGCCTGCCGGCACGGATGGATCGCTTCCGCCCGATGCCGCATGCCTCCCTGGCGAACGCCTGGTCGAACGGTACTGGCTGAAGAAAGGATCATCTTATGCCCTGATCGTGGAAAACGACCTGTTCGATCTCCTCTACCGGGTGATCGAACCTCCGGTCAGCTCCCAGGAACGGCTGCTCCTCGAAGAAGTACATTCCTACCTCCGCGATGTGGTCGTCCTTGAATCGCTCTGGAAAAAGGGCGGGATCCAGCTGGAGTTCCCGGGAGTCAGGGACGCAGTGCACCGGTTCTCGCCCGGTATGCCGGACAGCCGGGTCTCGGTTCTCTTCTACTACCTGGAGCGGAACCTGCAGGGATACGGCCCAATCGACCCGCTGATGCATGACCGGTTCATCGAGGACATCACCTGCAACGGGGCCGAAAACCCGGTTTACATCTACCACAACGAGTTTGGCTCCGTGCCGACCACCCTCTCCTTCACAGGGGAGGACCTGAACCGGTTCGTCCTGAAACTCTCGCAGAAGGCCGACAGGCAGGTCTCCATCGCCTCGCCACTCCTCGATGCCCCGCTCCCTGACGGCTCGCGGGTCCAGATCACCTACACCGATGTGGTTTCTTCCAGGGGAAGCTCGTTTACCATCCGGCGTTTCAAGACCGACCCGATGACCCCCGTGGACCTGATCCGGTACGGCACCTACAGCCCCGAAATCCTCGCCTTCATCTGGCTTGCGGTGGAGAGCCGGAAGAGCATGATTGTCGTGGGAGGGACTGCGAGTGGCAAGACATCCACGATGAATGCCATCTCCTATTTCATCCCGCTTACGGCAAAGATCGTCTCCCTCGAAGACACCCGGGAGATCCAGCTCCCTCACAGGAACTGGCTTGCCACGAAGACGCGGGAGACCTCCGGCCACGCTGGAAAGGGAGATATCGACCTCTTCTCCCTGCTCCGGACCTCCCTCCGCCAGCGGCCCGAATACATCATTGTCGGCGAAGTCCGGGGGACGGAGGCCCAGACCCTCTTCCAGGCCATGAATACCGGGCACACAACATACTCCACGCTGCATGCCGGGAGCGTGGACGAGTCCATCAACCGGATGGTCAATCCGCCCATCAACGTTCCACGGGCCATGTTCGGTGCGCTGGACCTGATGGTGGTGCAGCTCCTGCAGTACAGGGAAGGCAGGGCTATCCGGCGCTGTGCATCATTAAACGAGATATCGGTCGACCGGAGCGAGAACATCCTGGCCCACGAGCTCTACACCTGGCATCCCCGGACCGACCAGTTCCAGCGGAACTACAACCATTCCCGGGTGCTGGACAGCATCGCCTACGCCCGGGGGTGGTCCCGAAATGAGGTGGAAGAGCAGCTGGCGATCCGCAGGCACCTGCTCGAGCTGATGGCCCGCAAGGGGATCACCAGGTCCGCGGAAGTGAGCGGGGTGTTCAACCTGATTCGCAAGTCAGAACGGATTGCCTCCACAGGTGGTGAGGTTCCCGGTGTCGGCAGCTGACGCCCTCCGTGCAATCTCCGGGAGCCTTTTTGACAGGCAGGCCTACAGCCGGGCGCTGCGGGGGTCGCGAACGGCAAAGACCTGCGACGGGTACATGCGCTACCTCCTCCAGCAGACGGTGATGACCGCTGCGGGGATGGTCGCGGTGGCGGTGGTGGTCTCCCACCTCCTCAATATCCGGTTCACGGTTCTTGAACCCAGCCCGATCTGGGTGCAGGACATGGTTATCATTGTCATCCCCACGGTGATGGTATTTACAGCCGTGTACCTTCAGCCGGCCCTTTCCGCAAGAGGCCGGAAATCGCGGATCGATATCGATCTCCCCTATGCGACCACCTACATGCAGGCCCTCTCCACCACCCTGACACTCTACAACGTCTTCCGGAGCGTGTTCGAGCAAAGTGAACTCTACGGCGAGGTCTCAAGGGAGTTCGGAATGATCGTGCGCGATGTCGAGTTCTTCGGAGACGACCTGGTCTCGGCGATGCGGAACCTGGGAAAGACGACGCCGTCTGAGAACCTGAAGCGGCTGTTAGACGACCTGATACTGATGTTTGAGAGCGGGGGGGATATCACCGAATTTTTTGCCTCCCGCTCCGCCCACTTCCGGGAGGTGGCAGAAAACGAGCTCGGGATGGGGCTGAAGACCATGGAGATCATGGCCGAGGTCTACGTGGCAGCCTTCGTGGCTGCCCCGATCGCGGTGATCATCATGACCGCCGCCGAGACCATGGCCGGGCAGGGCTATCTCTCATCCCTGATGGTCTTTTTCTATACCGGGCTCCCGATCGGGGCGGCGGCCATGATCTGGATCATTTCCCTGGTGCTCCCGCCCGAGCGGCTGGACATCGTCCGCCGGGAGATCAGGCAGACCGAGTATGGGTCCGGCATCGCGATCATAAACGGGGAGCAGGAAATCCCGGGGCAGTTCTCCAGGAAGATGAAATCCGCCCGCACCGCGATGCGGGTCAGGAACGCTCTCCGCCACCCGCTCCGCTACTTTATCGGTGACTACCGGTCCGGTGCCGTCATCGGCTCTCTCCTTGGCCTGGCAGTCGTGGTCCTCTACTGGAACGGCACCCTTGCCGCGCTCGTTCCAGGGTACCCCTTCGAAGTCTTCGTGTGCCTGCTCTGCATCGCCGCCCTCTTTCCGGTGACAATCGCCTTCGAACTCCGGCGCCGGTACGTCAACCGGGTCGAGGAGCAGGTCCCCGACTTCCTGCGTGAGCTTGCCGACCTGAAGGATATCGGGATGACCCTGCAGGGGGCAATCCACCTCATCTCGAACTCAAAGCTCGGGCTGCTCTCAAGCGAGCTCAAGGTCGTCTCGGACGAGGTGCAATGGGGATCGCCGGTATCAAACGCCCTGGTTCGGATGGAGGAGCGGATCGGGGTGCTGATGATCAAGCGGGCCATCTCCCTGATCGTCCGGGCAAGCGAGGTGACGGATTATATCAGGGATATCCTGATCATCGCCATCGGGGACATGGAGCATTACCTGAAGATGAAGCGTGACCGGTTCACAACCTCCTTTGCCTACATCATGATCATCTACCTCTCGTTTGGCATCTTCCTCTATACCGCCTACGTGCTGAACGTCTCTTTCATCTCCTCGTTTGAAAAGCTGAACACAGTCATCGATATCTCTGGCAACGTGCTCGACATGTTCCGGATCGCGATTATACTTGGCTTCTTCTCCGGGATAATGGCCGGGCAGCTCTCGGCGGCAAACATCATGGCGGGGTTCAAGCACAGCATCCTCTTCCTGGTCGCAACGGTGGTGATGTTCGTCTATGTCCTGTGATCGGGATTGCGCGGTCTCGGAGCTCGTGGGCGAGATGCTGATGCTCGCCCTGGTGTTGATCCTTCTCGCCATCTTCTCGGCGACAGCATCTTTCTATCTGCCGCAACCCCGGGACCCGAGTGTGACGATTATCGCCGATAGCGTGCCCGGCACTCCGGGATACATGGATATCCACCTCTATCACAAGGGAGGTGACTGGATCAGGAGATCGGATCTGACGGTTATCCTCTCTCGCGTGGAAAACAACATCTTTTGGAAATATCCAAATACCAACATATCTTTCCGGCTTGAACCGGATTCCCAGTCGTTTGACCTGGGCGGCCACATCACCATCGCTGGCATTCCTGAATCCACTTACGAAGTTTCGCTCGTGACACCACGGGCGGTCGTCTTTACCGGGATGGTGAGTTCACCATGAGAGACGACGATGCCATTGCACCTGTCATTGCGGTCATGCTCATACTTGTCGTGATCGTCACACTTCTCTCGGTTTACAATGCCACCTACCTTCCCGGGCTGAAACAGTCAGCCGAGGTTTCGCACCTGCACGATGTCGAGGAGGCGATCCTGAAATTCGGATCGGATGTTGAAACAGCGGCTTCACTGAAGCGGAATATCTCGCTTTCCCAGCAGGTTCCCCTCGGGGGAGGGGATATTCTCCTCAATTCACTGAAATCCGGGGGGAGCCTTCGCGTGCAGCAGGATGACGACCCGTATCTGACTATAAGCATTGGTGGAGAACCACCGGTAGATCTTTTTCTCGTCAATTTCAGCTACTGGACGGTGAATAATTTCTGGGTCGAACAGGCATACACCTGGCAGTATGGATATGTCAACGTGAGCAGGGTATCCGGTTTTCGGATGGTAAACAGCACACCTCTCCAGTACGCCAGCATGGACAAAGTCGATTCCTCGGCGTTTGGAAATACGCTTTTTATGATCACCGATGAGCCGGGTAAAACCGTCATTGAGGTTGTCAATTTCACAGCCGGCGACAAACGGTTCAGCAGCGGAAATGGCGTGGGGATGCTGAAACTGAGTGCCGACACGGAAGTCAGGCAATATCCGAATGCGACCTTTAACTTTGTAATACCCGATACGCCACTAAAACTGCTGGACCCCGGTGAAATGGGACCAGTGGACCTCACCCTCAGGCTGACGAAAATCAGAGTGGAGGCTTATTGATTGGTTTTGGGATGTATATGGACGAGTCGGAGGAGATTGGTTTTGGAAAAGAGATCCTCTCCGTTCTTTGCTGCCCTGATCGTGACCAGGGATGTTATGACAACCTCCCCTTTCCCGCATATTTCCCCCGGTGATAAAGGATGAGCAGGGCGATCAGGAAGAGCGGGTAGAGGAGATCCAGGTACATCACCGGTCCGGCATTATAAGCAGCCGTGTTTCCATGGATGGCAAGCTCGTAGACATGGCCGAGGCCGGCACTGAAAAAGAATATCCCGGTCCCGATGATGGTTGCCCTCCAGAACCCTTCGTCCCGGAATACCAGGCAGAGGACACCGACAATTCCCAGGGCAAGGTCCCACATCCCGACTTCCCGCTGGAACGGGCTCCCCGTCATCCAACCGATCCCTTCTGCAACCCTGTCCGGCACGAGGATGTGCCCGAGGCCGGCCCAGACAAGGCCCAGCCCCAGGCCGACAGCAAGCTGCCACATCAGCACAACGCCAATGGCCCGGTATCCGGTGATGTGTTTCCACCGGATGTAAACCAGGGCAATGATGATACCGAGAACGGGCAGGAAGAACGGCCAGAGGGCCCCGGGATTGTCCATAGAAGGGAGTGAGAGGCCGGGAATATAAAGGGAGAGGCAATGATCCGGAGCCTCGGCGAGGGACATGGAGGTTTTTTCCGGTGAAATGTGTTATGGAGTCCTCAGTTAAAACTGGAGCATCCAGATTCTTAAAAATTCTCACTTTTTTCGTCGGGCGAGACCGAAGAAAAAGGACGAGTCCCCAGCCTGCGGTAGATTAACCGGGGCTTGCTATCGCTCCGCTCCGGCGACGTGGTATTCATGTGAGAGCAGGTTGCGATACAGGACCAGACTCCCAATCGCTTTTGCAAGATCAGGTTCGATAACCTTCTCCTTCTCAAGAATAGTGAATATTTCCCGGTAGGTTGACGGGACATGAAATCCGCGGGCGAGGATGATCTCATTTCCCAGATCGATGGTCCGGTTCAGCAGTGCAAAGAGGATCATCGATATCGCATAGAACGTCCGTTTGTCAGAAAGGTCGCTGATATCCGAGATGTCAAGTTCCAGGATATCCCGCTGGTACCGTTCAATATCGGATAGGATCGTGCTGATCCGTTCTGTATCGTAATCGGGTTTCATGGACAGGAAACGGGTTTATGGAGTATTCTTCTGGCATTCCGATGGATGAACGTCTGGAGGTCAAGATAGTTCCGGAGTGCCTCTGCCCTTATCCGGTGCAATGCTTGCCGGTCCCGGTTATAGAGAACAATCCCGTCCCTGACTACCCGGTACTGTATCGGAGGCGGGAGATCCTGAAACACGGTCAGGTCAATGGCAGGGCCGGTATGGGACATGATCTCTTCCCACTCGTCACGAGTGAGGTCCGGGTCAGTCACCACGCAGATGTCAATATCGGAAAGGGGAGTCATCCTCTTCGTAGCTGCCGAACCGTACAGTATGACGCCAATTACCCGTGGGCATTGCGCGATGGCCCGGGCCAGTTCTGCAACGATCACCAAGGATGGGATCGTGCCGGGGTCAGGTCTCTTGTCCGGAATTTCCATGAAAGATCTCTTTGGTCTTCACCAGATGCTACCGGCTTGTTCATCATGAGTATATTTCTGGACATTCATTATAATTCTGCCTTCATCGATGACTGGATACTTTGACAACAGCCATAATACGGGAGCGGAGAGTCCATTGCGGCCCATCACGTTCCAACGCCTTTCATCGACCATGGTCCTGTGCTGAAGGAGTGCACGGTATGGCAGTGATAATTCGATCGACACTTCCAGAAATTCCTGGCGCTCCGCACGTCCCGGAAAGGAACGTTCATCCTGAGATACGAGCTATTTCAGGTAATGCTTGTATCGTTTGTGCGATTCTTCCCTGATAGTTGTAGAGTGCCACAATTAATGTCCGTTTTGTTGAAAGAGTTATTGTCTAGACAGTTTATTTTGAATACCTTATCCTGTCGAAACATTACACCTTCAGTTCAACTTTTCCCGCCGCAAGCGGTTTTAGACAAAGTTTCCCACTATGTGCGTCTCTCATCACATTGTCGATCTTTTCGGAGATAGCAACGCTCTAATACACCTCTCCGCATTGCTGGCACACAAAGGCAGGGACATCCCGAATGACGATCACCTCATCTTCCACTCGTGCGATAAAATCGCTCTTTCCTTGTTTCAGAGTACCGCGGCAGAATGTGCACCGATTGGGAATCTTTTGGAAGTCCTCCTTTTCCTCCATTCTCTCCATAGGCTCTCGTCAGGTATATAGACTGTCACAATGCGGAGATGATCTTCGCAGAGAGCAACAACCACATGGAGTGGAACAGTATGAATGAAACCAAATATTAAGACAGAGGGGACAAGGTTCATCGTCAGGATCGGAACGGACGATACGTCTTCTTCCGATGGAAGTGGATTTATCACGATCTGTCCCACAATCTTGCGTCAATCCCATGGCAATCCCATGGAAAGTGACGCAAGACAGGAAAATGATTTTACAGGCTCGGATTGCGCGGAAGTCCCTATTATTAATAAAATAATTTTAAGTACTCCTCTCTCCCATGGAAAATTTCCAATCACAGAACACTCTGATGATCAGGTCCGGCATGAAAAGGTATGTGCCTGTGGTTCCCCATTTTCCATGGGACGCACTTTATCTAATGCAAATTCTTCTCAAAATTGTCAGATCGGGAATCAGAACAAAATTACCGCTTTTACTCAATTGCGTAACCCAATTGCGTAAGTACCACCGTTTCCATGGGATTGTGGGAAGGTCCAGTTCCGATGGAAAGGTCTGTTTCCACTCGAACTTCCCGAAAATTTACACCGCTAAAGCCCAAGCCCCTGGATGTTCCCGACCTTGTACCCTGTTATATCTGCGGGAGCTCCTGGACCGACTAGATCGAGAAGCTTACTGAGGAAGGGAAGCGGCAGTCGGAGGATCCGGACACTACACGGTGCCATCCTCAAGGCAGCCGTTGAGCGGAGCGGGAGAGCAGGTGCAATCGTTTCAAAGTCGAGCTGAGATCACATGTAGTAAACAAGTTAACCAAGAATCATTAATACATTATAAAAGTAAATAACTTTACCATAACTTTATGTGGTTTGCTTTCCCTCATGAATAGGTGAACTACCTCAAACCCGGCAGAGGTGCCCATCGGCCCGTGATCGAGATCATCCTGGATCTCTTTCCCATGTTTGGTTTTTGAGCGGAATTTCAATTCAGGGGGAGCGATGACAACAGTTACGAACCGAATTTCGTCAACGTACATGGCTATCCGGCCTTTCTTCAAAAGAAAAGTCATCAGCACGATTTTGATATATGGGACTCTCCCTGTTCTTTTCGTCGCATCGCTCTTTTTAGGCCAGTATGATGTCAGCCCTTCCCATGTCATCGATCTTCTTGGAGCACCGTTTCTGAATCTGCTACCGGAGGAGATTATCCATGTCAATCCCAGCTGGACCGCTGCGGAATATAACATCGTATACGTAATCCGCCTGCCACGGGTGATAGCCGCGGTGCTCGTGGGATCAGGACTTGCGTTAGCAGGTGCGGCATACCAGGGCCTCTTCAAGAACCCCCTGGTCTCCCCCGATATTCTCGGGGTTTCCTCCGGTGCCGGGTTCGGTGCGGCGCTCGCTATCCTCCTGTCTGCGGGGGCATTTATGACCCAGCTCTCTGCATTCTGTTTCGGCATCCTTGCAGTGGCAATCACCTACCTGCTCAGCCGTTTTTATCGGACGACCCCCACGCTGATCCTTGTCCTGTCCGGCATTATCGTTGGTGCCTTTTTCACCGCACTGATATCGCTCACCAAGTACCTCGCCGATCCCTACGAGAAACTCCCTGCGATCACATTCTGGCTGATGGGAAGCCTGGCAGCGGTACGGTATACCGATCTCCTCCTGGTCGCCCCACCTATCCTGGCTGCCGCAACAATTCTCATCCTCATCCGATGGCGGATAAACCTTCTTGCCGTTGGCGATGATGAAGCACGGGCGCTCGGAATCGATACAAAACGAATGTCGCAGATCATCATCCTCTGCTCGACCCTGATCACGGCCGGAGCGGTCTGTATTGCCGGAATCATCGGATGGGTCGGTCTCGTCGTGCCTCACCTGTGCCGTATGCTCGTCGGCCCGGATTACCGGAAACTCCTGCCGGTCACCATCATACTCGGAGCATCCTATCTTCTGATCATCGATGATATCGCGCGAAATCTGACCAGTGCCGAGATCCCCCTGGGGATTCTCACCGCCATTATCGGGGCGCCGTTTTTTGCTTACCTGCTCAGGAAGCGTTCGGTGGGATGGACATGATCCTTGAGGTGACCGATGCAGGATTCGCCTATCCTGGCGGGAAGAAGGTATTTTCGAATATCTCTTTCTCCCTTGCCGACCGCGAGGTGCTCTGTATCCTCGGGCCAAACGGGATCGGTAAATCGACCCTCATCCGGTGCCTGGCGAACCTGTACGATCTCTGTTCGGGTTCGATCCGGCTCTTTGGCAAGGAGATGTCCGGACTGCATCAGGTTGAGATCGCAAAAAAAGTCGGGTACGTTCCCCAGGCGCACGAAATCGTCTTCCCCTTTTCCGTGCGTGATTTCATCCTGATGGGGAGGGCACCCCACCTTGCAGCCTTCTCGGCACCGGGAAAAGAGGATTACGAAATTGCCATGGAAAAGATCGAACTTGTCGGCATCGAGAAGATCACGGAGAAACCAGTGAACATGATCTCCGGCGGGGAATACCAGCTCGCCATGATCGCCCGTGCACTCGCGCAGGAACCGGCAATCCTCCTGCTCGATGAACCGACCTCACATCTCGATTTTGGCAACCAGGTCCGGATACTCGAGATCATCGATCAGCTTGCAGAGAGCGGGCTCTCCGTCATCATGAGCTCGCATTTCCCGGATCATGCCTTCCTGACCTCGAACAGTGTTGCCATCATGAAGTATGGTACGTTCATGGCCTATGGACTGGCGGAAGACGTCGTCACCGAAGCGAACCTCAGGCAGACCTACGGGGTAGACGTCTCGATTACCTACAGCAATGATGTTGCGCGTCACATCTGCGTGCCGCACAGATCCGGGAAATGCAGGTGTGGGAGTAAATTACCCACGGGATGCAGTGGAAACTCATCCATAGTGGAGCCCCCGGGAGGGAGCAGTACCATGTGAAAAAAAGTGCCTTTCGACAAGTGCGACGCACTTCTTCTCTCTCATCAATCTGAACCAGAAAACTACAGGAATGAAAGAATATGGCTGATAGTAAGAATGTTTCCATGATGACGGCGGCGATATTGCTATTGCTCTGTACAGCGGCGCTCTTTGCCGGTTGTACAAATACCATCCCGCAGCCCGTCCAAAACGCAACGACAAAGGCCATCACTGACATGACGGGAAGAACACTGGAAGTCCCTCAGAAGATTGACCGGGTGCTCACCACCGTCCCGATGACCACCATTGCAGTTTACGCCCTTGCTCCCGAGAAACTGATCGGGGTGAACTTCGAGCCAAATAAGATAAACGGTAAAGTGTACATGCCGGAAAAATACCTCGCTCTCCCCAATGTCGGGGGATGGTTTGGGAAACAGACCGGCAATTATGAGGTATTCATCTCAATGGATCCTGACATTATCATTGAAGGTGAGGGTCTCGGGAATTTCACCAGTACGATTCAGGAGCACCAGCAACAATTCGGCGCTATTCCGGTTGTCGGAGTGCTTGATGCCAGGAATGCATCAGCATATGATGAATCGATCAAATACCTTGGTACGCTTCTCGGTGCTGATACAAAGGCAGCCGAGCTTTTAGAATTCTATCACCGGGTCCTGGACGATGTCGGGACACGGGTTTCCGCTATCCCGGCCGATCAACGGGTCCGGGTATATTACGCCGAAGGGCCCAAAGGGCTCCAGACCGATCCGACCGGTTCAGTCCATTCTGAACTGATCGAACTTGCCGGGGGGATCAATGTTGCTGACTGCCAGATTCTGCCCGGAATGGGTATGACCCCTGTCTCGATGGAGCATGTGACAAAATGGAACCCCGAGGTCATTATCGTCAGTGATCCGGTATTCTATTCGGCAGTTTATAATGACACCCTCTGGCAATCGATCCCCGCTGTGCAGCATCACCGCGTTTATCTCGTCCCGCAGTCGCCGTACCCATGGTTCGACCGGCCGCCGGGCATCAACCGGATTATCGGGATCCCGTGGACGGCAAAAGTCCTGTATCCGGATACATTCAGTGATGTGAACCTGCCGGCACTCACAAAAGAGTTCTACCTGAAGTTCTATCATTTCGATCTCTCGGACAACGAATTGGACAGCCTTCTGGACCCCTCACTCCGGTGAATCCGAAAAGGTGCAGTGTATGAAAACTCCTGGAGCAAAGAAATGGGACGGGAAAGAAAAAACAGCAGATGAGTTCAACGAGATCGCCAGGAATATTTTTGCCCCTGTCTATCCGGTGATAGCACGTCAGGCGATTGAATGCTGCGGGTTCGACCGCGGGTTCTGTATCGACGCCGGGTGCGGTCCGGGTCACCTGGCTCTCGCTCTTGCATCAATCTCCGGATTCACTATTGATGCACTGGACATGTCGCAGGATATGCTTGCGTGTGCCAAAAAGAACATCCAGAATGCAGGAATGAGCGAACGTATCCACCCTGTCCATGGCGATGTCCATGCCCTTTCCTACGATGATTGTTCGGTCGACCTCGTCATAAGCAGGGGATCGGTCTTCTTCTGGGAAGCACCGGATCGGGCCTTTGCCGAGATCTACCGGGTGTTGAAGCCAGGAGGCAGGACATTTATTGGCGGGGGATTTGGCACTCCGGAGCTGAAAGCGGCTATCACGGCAAAAATGAACGATCCTTCCTTTGGAGAGAAGGTGCGGGGAAACCTGGGCCATGAGAAGCAGAGAGAGCTGAGAATATGCATGAAGGATGCAAGGATACGTGACTATGAGATCAGAAGGGATGCATCGGGGTTCTGGATCGTGATGAGGAAGTGAGCAGCATGCGGTGTGAAATTTGTGCAGTAGGATGCAATATAGTCCCGGGAGGGACCGGTCGTTGCAGGATGTACACGGCCAACGAATCAGGGATAATCGAACGGTTTCCTGACCTGTTCCTTGCAGCCTTCCCGATTGCCATTGAAACCCAGCCGATGCTTCATTTCCACCCGGGAGGTAAGTTCCTCCAGGTATGCACGGCAGGGTGCAATTTTCACTGTGATGGGTGCGTGTCAGAAATCCTTGTCGACCATGCCGAGTCGCTGGCCCGGTCGGAAGCAGCAGTCAGTACAGATGAGGTCATCCGGAAAGCCCGCGAAGAGGGGTGTGTCGGGATCACATTTGCATTGAACGACCCTATCGTATCGTTTCCAACATTCTGCCGACTCATCCAAAAAGCCATGGAACAGGGATTTCTCACCGGATGCTCGACCAATGGCTATCTGACGGAACGATCGGTGAAGAAGCTCATCCCTGCTCTTGATTTTGTCAATATCGGGCTGAAGGGTGCAAGCGATGCGTGTTACCGGGCGTGCGGAGCAGCTGATGCCGACCCTGTTTTTCGTACAATCGAACATCTGTACCAGGCAGGTGTTCACGTCGAAGTCTCGCTGGTCTGTCGCAAGGGGGGAGAAGAGGAAGTCCTCGCTGCTGCGAGACGTATCGCAGGTATTTCAAAAGAGATTCCGCTTCAATTGATGCGTTTTGTCCCCTTCGGTGATACTGCCCCAGGGTCTGAGCCGACTATCTACGAGAGTGAAAACCTCCTTGGTCGTCTCCGGCAGATCCTGTCATGGGTCTACCTCTTCAATTCGCCGGGAACGCGATTTCTGACAACCACCTGCCCCGTATGCGGAGCGGAATGTATTCCACGGGAATTCTTTGGACCCATGGGTGCCCATATCAAAGGGACGGCAAAGAAAACCTGTTATTGTGGATATGTCCTGCCGGTAAAAGGAACGATTAACCCCGACATCTTTACCGAACCGGGAATGATGGGGGGATACCGGATAACCCGTGGCCTCGAGATGATTTGGGCTATACTCTCCTGCCTTGGTGTCGATGACCAGGTAACCCTCTCGCGGATATGGGGTGAGGTATTGGGAAGCGGCATGCTGAAAAAAGAGATGCATGACCGGATGAACGACATCAATGCATACTTGCACTATGTGACGGAACTTGCGGAAAATACAGGACGGGAGGAGGCCGGGAGGAAGCTCTGCAGCTTTATCCGTTCCCGCCTCGAAATAATCCGGGAACGTGTGGCAGATGTTCCCCACCCCCGCGTCTACTACGCGATGGGACACCCGCTCTTTGCGCTCAACCCGGGAAGATTTGAGGGGAAACTGGTCGAGGCGGCCGGTGGAGCCTATGTCAACCGGGCAATCGGCAGGGAGGGGAAACCCGGGGTGACGATTTCTCGCGAGGAGTTCATCGCCCTCAATCCCGATTTCCTGTTCACTTCGGGCTTCCTCACGTCGACGGTCGAAGACACCCTCCGGTTCTGCGCAGATCATGCACTCGATGTCCCGGCGGTTCGTAACGGACAGGTGTATACCATGCATCCTTCCTGGGACTTCGGGAGCCCGCGATGGATTCTCGGCCTCATGACAATTGCCCAGACGATCCACCCTGGCGTATTTGATTTTTCAATCGAACAGGAAGCAGATCAGTTTTACCGGAAGTTCTATGGAGTGCCGTATCGGTCGGTTGCGACCAACAGGTCATTTGCCCACCCTGGCCAGGTCAGGGCGGAATCGCAGAGAATGTAAACCACCTGCAATGAAGAGATATTCATCTTTTTTTCGAATGAGATCATCTCACCTTCATCATGCATGAGCATGTTGGCGGCTTGATGAGTATCTTTTTATTTATCCAAAGGAGATCAAACATGATGTGCCCAGAACGCTGCATCTTGGCTGCAACCCACACCCGGGCATTCTAACAATATTTCAATAGGATTGTACAGATGTTTGAAGGTGGACACCTTACGAGAGAAAAAGTTTGGGTATGAAAACGATCTGCCGGTTGGGGATATGAAAGTGGTGAAGGCCGGTGACCGGGAGATCCTTCTCATAAAACTCGAATCCGGGATCTATGCCCTGGATAATTTCTGCACCCATGGTGGCTGCAGGCTCGGCTATGGAAAACTTGAAGGAGAGACCATCCGCTGTCTCTGCCATGGTTCGGTCTTTCATGTGAAAACCGGTGAGGTGCTGGATGGACTTGCAACAAAACCGCAACCTACCTATACGGTAATCCTCAAGGACGGCCAGATCACCCTCACTCTCTAATCTCCTCGTTGTTCTCACAACCGAATCTTTTTCATACCACTGAGGATTTCGAATAACCCCCCCACCCAAAGTACTTTATCGTCTCCAATCGATCATTTCTGATGAGTACATTTACCAACTTCTTCATTCAGCACGAATATGCCTCCCTTGCTGCTCTGGGCGACCGATTAGGTGAGATCAGTGGTTTGCTCGATTGG
>Ga0302247_1000439_pt1 | contig 40571 bp, 70 predicted proteins | sample AAG_UR_Ile_MG_FD_193529 | JGI IMG/M metagenome (GOLD analysis project Ga0302247, IMG submission 193529) | Enriched activated sludge microbial communities from anaerobic digester in WTTP, New Holstein, Wisconsin, United States - AAG_UR_Ile | ecosystem: Engineered > Bioreactor > Anaerobic >...
AAAGATCCTCAAGATCTATTCTCAAGTGATGTTGAAACAATTGGTAAATTGGATATTGAAATTGAGTTCAACTGTGATTATCCATGGCATGAACCTTGGGTTAAGAGTAAGATTGAAAATAACTACATTCCTGCTCTTATTGCTTCAAGGGATACTGTTAATAGTTATTCTATCTAAGGAGACAAATATATGAAGGAATTAAGATGGTTAGCTGAGTATGTTGTAGAATTCTCAGATATGTCTGATTTTGCAAAAGAGATTGCTCTTGACTTTATTTCAGAGGCAGATGAAACACAACTAAAAGTTCTTTTAATGGATGGAATGTTAGTGTTAGATGCCGATAAAAAATTGGTTGAGAGCGAGTTTAAAAAATCCAATCTTCCAGTACTATTAGAGTATGAAACATCTGGAAGAAAAACTGCAATGTCTGTTGCTGGATTAACTATTGGTCTTGGACCTGTTTGGTGGGCAGTATATCGTGCAATTAGATCTGCATTTGATAAATGTACAGAGAAGTGTGGTACATTCAAAATCAATAACCGAGAAAGACAAGTATGTATGCAAAAATGTAAAGAGGAGAGAGATAAAAAAATAGCAAATTTAAAAGCCAAAGCTAAGATGAGTAAAAAGAAATAGCTATTAAAACAAGAAATAGAAAGGAGATATATCAATGTTCAAAGGTTTTAATCTTAAGTATCCTGAGTACGAAGTCATAACACCACAAACAAAATTGTCATTTACTGTTAGATCCTTGAATGTTCAAGAGGAAGAAAGACTAAAAGGGAGTCTTCTCACACCTCAAAAAATTACTGAGCACTTAAATAAGTGTTTATATGAATCTCTGGTTACCAAACCAGAAGTTATTAAAGATTTTAAAACATTCCTTGAAAATGTTACTCTGAAAGATAGGGATGCTCTTTTATATGGTCTCTACCATATTACATACGAAGAAATTAGAAATTATGACATTAAGTGTGGAAACTGTAGAAAAGATTATCCTGTTACAGTAAAAGCTTCAAGTACATTTAATGCTAATCCTTATCCAGAAGAAGATGATATAAGAAAGAAGAAGATTTTGATTAATCTTCCTGTTTCAAAAGGTGTTAAAGCATATTTGAAACAACCTGTTCTTCTTGATGAAGTTGAAGCAATAAAGAATCTTTCTGCTGCTCCAGGTCTCACTATTGATAATATTGTTGAAACACTTATTATTGATAGATTTGAACAGGATGTTGAAGCAGCAGTTGAGCCTGTTGTCTGGACAGATAGAAATGATATTATTGATGCATATAGAAGTCTTCCAGCAAAAGATAAAAGATCTATTTACGAAAAATATAATGAAGAATTTGGTAAATATAATATCGAGTTAAAAATGAAAACATTTTGTATTCATTGTGGAAATGAAGAGACAATTAATATTGATCTAGTCGAAAACTTTTTTCGAATGGTATACAGTTCATGAGGATAAGATAGATCAATATCGAAAATCTCTGCAATTAAATATTTTTTCAGCAATAGAAATGCTAAGACAACAATATGATACAGTTATGTTAATGCCAGTAAAAAGATTTTATGACATGTTAAAATGGAAATCAGAACTTGAAGAAGAAAGATCAAAATTAATGCAGGAAAAAGCACAACAATTCCAAGCACAACAAAAACAAAAGAGTAAAAGATAATGGCAAATATTCTAGAAAGATTTAATAAATATTCTGTAGGAACCAGCAATGCTGATGCAGATTATACATCAAAAATATCATCTAAAGGTGACTTTACTAGAATAGAAGGTCTTAAAGCCATTTTAAATTCTTGGAATAACATTCTTCTTACTCCTTTGAGATCTGTAGATAATGATCCAGAATATGGATGTGAATTGTATAAATATGTTTTTGCTCCACAAGATGAAGTTACCAGAGATCTTATTAAAAGAGAAGTATATCAAAGATTATTTTACTATGATGACAGAGCAAATATTCAAGATGTCCAAGTTGGTTATTTAAAAGATAGAAAAGGATTTTACTTAAATATCTTTATTAACTATAAGGGACAAAAAGATAATCTTCAAGTTTTTATTGATGAAAATAAATACTTCAATGCTGTTCAGTCATAAGGGATAAAAAATGGATTTATACTATTCTGTTCTTAAACATTATAAAGGATTGTTTAAGAAGAGGCATGTTCGAAATACACACACATTAATGGTTCCTATAAGTCAAACACATAGTTTATATTTAGTTTTAGTTGGAAGATCAACTGAAGATGATACGATTTTTTATGCTCAATTAGTTAAAAAAATTCCAAACGATATTGTTGAAGACTTGCTAAATGCAGAAATTGATTATTTTGAAGAAAGATTCTCTGTATTAGAAAAAATTTCTTGTTCTGCATCTAAAATGAATGATATTTATATTACTAAAATTAATAACAAAGGAAAATATATAAAATCAAATATTTTAACAACATTTAATGAAGAAGAGAGTACAAATAAAAGAAGAATATATGTAATAAAAGCAAAAATAGATTTAGAATTAACTGATGCAATAACACCTGAGAATTTAGGAATGGTAGCAGCAAAGATAATGGCAAAATTTGGAGATTTGGATAGAATAAAGGTTTAAAAAGAACAGGAGGATTAAAATAACATGTTAGACAAAAAGTTAGTTGAATCAGCATGCAAGAAAATGATACTAACGGCTGTAATGGAAAGTGAAACTCTTTCTAAAAAACTTTCACTAGAAGAACACACCAAGCTATGTGAGAAAGTTCTTGAAATGAAGTATAGCGAAGTTCTTCCTTTGGTTTTTGGTGGTGATCCACTCCCAACAAATGAAGCAGAAGGAATGAGAGATTATGAAAGTAAATTTAAAAGAGCCGTGAAGTATGGTGTTGCTGGTGGAGCTGGTAGTTATGCTACTAGAAAAGCTGTTGGGAAAGCAACAGGTAAAAGCCTTACAGGACTAAAAGGTGTTGCACATCCAATTACTAAAACAAAATGGGGAGTAATTGGTTCTGGTCTTGGTATGGCAGCATATTATCTATACAGAAAACTCTCTGATCCTTGTAGAGCAAAAGCTGCTCTATCAACAGGAACAGCTGGTGAAAAAGCTACTATTAAACATCAATGTCAAGCTGAAGCATCAAAGAGAGTTATTTCGCAACTGAATTCTCAATTATCTAAATGTGATAATACCAAAAATCCAGAAAAGTGTAAGAAGGGAATTCAGAAAGAACTTGGTGTTTGGAAGAAGAGACTTCAGAATGAGTTAATTAGCCTTGCAAAAGCAAAACGCCAGGCATAATTAAACATGAAATTATTATCTTCTTATCTAAAATTTCTTTCTAATACTAACCAACTGTTATCCGAACAAGAAGAACAATTAGCTAGAAGATTAGCAAAATACATTATGTTAATGGCAGATGACGTTCTACTATTACTTAGTAAAAAAAGAGCTGTCATTAAACAGTATGGTCAAAACTCTGAGATAGTTAAAAAAATATCAGATGAGATTGAAGATAAGAAAAAGAAAATAGAAAAAGCAAAACAAAAACTAAAACTCTTAAAGGCAAAGAAATAAATGCAATTATATGGAAGATTGTATGAGTACATAAATGAGTATTGGAAACTAATACATGATACTTATGCTGTCCATGCAATTCCATTTTTAGTAAGTTATTACCATATTAATAAACAAGCAACAATTTGGGATAAGACATACATGATGGGTGGTTCATATGAGAAATTTGGTGAACTAACTGGAATGAAATGGGATAAATATTTACTACTCCCTGTATTTTATGTTGAAGAAACATTTACAATTTTTGATGCCCAAGAAATTGGATATGTAAACGAAGGTGAATCTGGTTTAGTAGTTCCTTCGAATTATGGTTTTATCCCTTTAGCAAATGATATGGTTAAATTTAATGTTGATTATTTAAGTAATAGGTTACCAGATCCAAGTAGTATATTTGCTGTTACTGGTTTACAACATCATCCTGGTATGGATAAGTCATACTGGAAATTAAAATTATCTGTTGAGCAGTCAGCAAATACAGAAATTATTGATAGACAAGTTGAGAATACATATGTATTTTATGACTATGATAAGAAGATGCATACTGTTCATGATTCAGCATCAATGACAAAAATGTTATCTAAACACAATACTTTGAAAGGAAGACTAAAAAATCTTTTCGATCAGAACTCTGGTTTTTATTTTGTCTAAAGGGAGTCGACTAAATGGCAAATAGCACAATGTCTGACCAAATCTATCTATCCAGAGATCAGGTCAGAAACCAAATTGTAGAGTTTGCAAAATACTATTTAGAGTTAGAAAATATAGTATTAGCTAAATCTTCATTTTTATCATTTGTAATTAGTACATTATCAACACTGACTTCAAATCTCCTGTTCTATGAAACTTCAGTATATAGAGAGTTCTTTTTAACTACAGCTCAGCTTCCAGAATCAGTTCTAAATCTCTCAGCATTTTTGGGTTATAATACTAAAGAAGCTGAGTATGCGACAGTCAATGTTTTGATGACTATTCCATTTGGATTTGAAGATTCTCATGCTACTTTTACTATTCCAGAGGCTTTTAAATTTTATGGTGGAGATGTTACATTTCAAACATATTATAAAGCAGATGTAAATGTATACAATAATTCATATGTAACTCTAGTTATTACAGAAGGAAACAAGGTTTATTCTCTTCCTGTAAACATAGACACTACATCATCAACACCTGTATTTGAGTTTGTACTTCCTTTGAGGCAATATAAAAAGGTTATTCAAGAATTTCAGATTGATAGCGATCTTCAAATTTATCAATTTACTACAATTGATGTTCCTCTATCAGGAAAAGTCTCAGAAATGTTTGTTGAAGTTAAAGACCCAGATGGTACGTCGTGGAGATTATATACTGAATTTCAAAGTTTATATTTAATGACGTCTACAGATTATGGATACGTTTCTCGGAGAACCTCTTTTGGAAGAAGGTTATACTTTGGTAATGGATTAATTGGTGTTCAACCACTTCCTGGATCTACTGTCAGAGTTACAGTATATGAAACAGAGGGAGCTGACGGAAATGTAATAGCTGGATCAATTGTATCTGGTGATAGAATTTATACTACAACATTAGCTGGATATACTAGAATTCTTAGTTATTCTGTTGTTAATACATCTGATGCTTTTGGAGGAGAAGACGAAGAATCAATAGAAGAAGTCAGATCCAATGCAATAGCAAGTTTGACAGCTCTTGGTCGTTTGGTTTCAGAAACAGACTACAAAGCAGCTAGTGTCGTAATTCCTGATTCTCCATTAGCAGCATCATCAATTCCTGTTTTGAAAAGATCTGATGTAAAAGTTAACGAAGTTCAGTTATTTACATCTATTATTTTTAATAATGAAATAGTTCCAACAAGAAATGTAAAATTAGAAACAGATCCTTCAGTTTTATATATTCCAAGAGAAACAATAATTATAGATGATGGTGAACAATATTATACGGTATTTGACATAACTGTCGACCAATTAAACAAGAGTGCATACTACTATTATATAATGTATGAAATTGAACAGATACCAACTCTTATTACAAGCTACGGAACAACATATGAGTTATATGCTACATTAGTAGTTGTTGGAAAAGTTGGAAGTACAGCATCAATATATTTATACTATTCATCAGATGAGATTGATTTTAATATTTGTGAATGTGAAATTACAATTTTACAAACTAATCAAAAGTTTACAATGACAAATGATTTCGCAAATAAAAGATTTGTATATACATTTGATCCATATACATTGATTCCAGAGGGAGATTTAACATATTATTTTACAATTTCTAGATCATCATCTCCGTTTGGTCAATATTCTGCAAAGTTTACATTTAGAAGATCATTGAAAGATTTTATGATATCAAATATGGAACTGGATTCCACAAGTGAAATTATATATGATATTCCATGTGTAAGAAAAAGTTATTACGATGATATAGACAAAAGAGACTTTGAAACCCAGGTGTTACAAAAATTAGTTGAGACTATGACATTTTATAACTATAGAATGTTAACAGATTTTACTAATCTAAAGTTTATTAATACTTGGGGAACAATGGAAAACATGCAACACAACGAAGTTACTAAACTTCCCGTAATTGATATTCAATGTAATCCACCATTAATAGGTGATTCCGGTGATAGATATATTGTAGCAAATGACCCAGTAGTTGGTAGTACTTGGGAAGGACATAATAATCAGTTTGCAACAATAAGTGATTCAACATCAATGGTATGGTCATTCATAGATCCATCAAGTAATGATATTGTATATATAGAAAATCAAGATAAAAAATATATTTACAATGGATCTAAATGGGTATATCCAGTATATCAAATTCCATTAAATTTAGAAATTGAAATTTTTAAATCTACCACGTATTCAGGATCAGACGTTGATTTAGCCAACACAGTAAAGAGTGTTGTGTATAGTGTATTTTCACAATTCTTTGGTGCAAATGCTCCACTATATAGATCAGAATTACTTGGTGTTATTCAGTCAATTGATGGTGTTTCATATTGTAGCTTAATCAAACCTGAGTCAGATATTTTCTTTAATTTTGATCTAGATACATTTACTCAAGATCAACTCTTAGTTTATGGACCAGAATATTTATACTTCTCAGAAAATAACATTTCGGTGAGGGTAATTTAATGAATAAAATAACAGAATCTTATTTGGAATATATTAACGAAACACAAATACCACAACAATTGATAACTGTAGCACTATCACTCGGAATTCTTTATTATATAAGAAAACAAGATGCTAAGTTGGGAGCATGTTTTAAACAAGTAGATATGTTACGAAAAAGTGGAAAAGTTGATAAAGGTTTTAATAATAGAAGGATAGCTATTTTTACATGTAGAATTAAGTTTTGTGAAAATATTTTACAAACTCTCAGATCTAATAGGAACAAATGTGAAAATTCTCCAGATAAAGATAGATGTTATAGAAGTGTTGATAATGAAATTTATAAATTTCAAAAGTTACTTGATAGATATACAAAGTCCAGAAAAAAAGTTCAAGATAATAAGTTCAGTCTTGTACGATACTATTGAGGAATCAGATAATACCGACGAGGGTGTTAAGGTGTTTAGCGATAATGATGTGGAAGGATAGTGTAATGAAAGAATTATTAGAAAAGAGTAAAGTTGATAAAACTAGATTAAAGTCTTATATTACTCAAAGAGTTGCATATGAATTGTCAGCATTATCCGAACCTTGTTATTATCCATCTCTTAAAAAAGACTTTTTTGAAATGCTTGCGATGTGTGGTTTAACTGAAAGAGATGTTAAAAGTCATGTAAAGAAATTCTATGCTGGAACAAAAGCAGCAGGATTTTTATTACAACAAGATCCACAAAGAAACTTTCTTATCTTTATGATGCATTATTTTATACATCAAAGAGATACTGCATCATTTATTACAACAATGGTATATACTACAGTTAGAGAATATACTAACTATATGAGTAGTAATCTTCCATATTGTAACCCAGCAATCTTTTCAGCATCTCTCGACAGGATTGCAAGAACACATTTATTTGCAAGAGAGAAGACAGTTCCAAATGCTCTATATTATTTAGCACAGGAATTGACAAAAAGATACTCAACAATTATAGCTGAAGCTACACCAGATGGAATTGCAAAATTTATTACTGAGTCAAGACATAGAGTTGCTCAAAGTGTCAGGGGATTTTTAAGAACTTACTATGACTTAAGTAAGTCTGGTATTGGATATAAATCACCACAAGAAACTGAAACTGGTGAGGAATATCAATACGATTCAATGGAAAAAGGTGAAAGATTAGTAAGTGAGATTACAAAGAAAATTACTGTTTATAGAGAAATAGATAGAAAGGCAATTGAAGATTCAAGGGCTTTAACAAAAATAAGCACATCTCTTGCAACTCTTCTTATTAATGAACTAAGTGATGTAAAATATTCAGATAATGTTAGAAGCATTTTGTTATTTTTTATTAAGGATTTAAAGAATGTTAAATCAATTTGTGGAAGTGCATATTTTACATATGTAAGAGATTTAATGGCAACTAAAAGAACAAATAAAACTATTTATTTCAAACAACAAGTTGGTGAGCTATTAGAAAAACTTCTTGACGAAATAGGATATAAGAATAGATTTAACAAGTTAAGTTCACAAACACAATTCTTAATCAGTCTTTTTCTCGCCTATTATATAACAATGGTAATGAGAAATTCCATTTGTTAATCTTACCTCTTTATAAATGATAATCCAGTATTTATAGCATTTGTCATTGCAGTTGATGCAGATGTAGACATTTCTTTTAGTTTTTGTTGTGTATTTGCAGCATAAGTTGTAGCAGTTTTAATTCCTTCCTCAAATCTTTCAGATGCTGTTTTTTCTGCAAGTTCTCCTGTAGTAGTTGTACCACCTGCATCTATAGCAATTTCATCCATACTTCTACTTCTCAAATCAGATGTTGGTGGAGCAACAGGAAGTTTTCCCTCAGATTCATCAATTATATCTTCTTCAATAATTGACTCATGTAAATCAATTCTTTCAGTATCTGTTTCATATGGATCTTCTGCTGTAGGAGGAATAGTTTTAGATATAGTTGAAGTTAATTGTATTTCTGGAATTATACCAGATCTATCACTAAATTCGTAAACTGGAGCAAGAGTTTCTTCACCTCTCAAAGTTTCCAAATAAGATTTTAATGTTGGTCTATCTAAATCATCTTTTCCCCCAGCAATCAAACTACTATATAAATTCACAAAATCAATTCTAACATCTACTTGACTCAGTCTCTGATTCCAAGCAATTTGATTCTGATCTCCACCCTTTGAAACAGAAATATTTGTGATTGCACCTGCCTTAATATCAAATAATCCTTTACATGTTATTCTATGGAAATATGGCCAATAGTATGTTTCACCAGATTCATCAGATTGTGGCAATGCTAATAACATCATTAGCGCTAGTGGACCAATAATATACTGATTAGTTACATCTAAACTTCCTGGTTTAGGATTAAATAATTTTATATTAATTGAATAAGAAGAGTTAAAAACACTATTTTTCCAGATCATTGGAAAATCAACTCTTTGCCCTCCTAACATTTTACTAACTAATCCCGCACCTCCAGCACCAGCACCTTGCATTCCACCAGCTTGTTTGTTTTTATTTACCCAACTTTCTAATTCTCCAGCTTTTGTAGTTAACATTCCTCCAACTGTTGCACCAATACCACCAAATTCTGTAAGACCCCTTCCTATCTTTTTAGCAGCTTCCATTGCATTATTTGTATTGGTCATTTGCATTAACTCACCAACACCTTCAGATGCAACATCTGCCATTTTATTTAAGAATGTTTCTCCATATTCATTAGAGAATGAATCAGTTGGAAAACTTTCAGCTTGAAAAGCTAATCTAATTGGATTTGGAGCTGAAAATCCAAATTCAGCTAATTTTGCATCAAAGTTATCTTCTGTCTTTGCAGCATTTCTAGCAGATTCTAGAGAGTATATATTTATTGGACTTTTTCCACTGGATGGAATACATGGTATAATTTCTAACACAGGCATTGTATTTCTTTTTAAATTATTTCCAGGAGCAAGACTTCCATCTGGAGGTAATCCAATAACATCTAGAAGTTTAATCATTTAGATATCTCCATTAACCAAAGTTTCCAGTAAGAATATTTTGTAACATTGGATCTGTTTGACCTGTACTTGATCCACCACCTTGTTTATTACTAACTGCATTTTGAACAGCATTAGAAATTACATTTGTCATATTAACAAGAACTGTACTCGTTTCTCGTCCAAATCCACTTAGAGCACCCCTCAATGCTGCAGAATTAGCTCCAACTGTACTTGCTAACATATCTGCTCCAGCAAATGCATCACCGACTTGCATTCTTGCAATATCTTTTTGAGACATTTTAACAGCTGGCCATGCATCTCCAATTTGAGCTCCTTTAGCAAGCTCAAGATGCCACCCTTCTGTTTTTCTTCCTGGACCCCCTCCCCATGGTGGGTACATTGGTCTATAGAATCCATATTTCTCCATTAAACCAGATGCATAGAGTTGATTTGCTTGCGCAGTATCAATATCCATTGCCATTCCTTTCTCGTGCCTTGAACGACCTGGGGGTGCAGCAAGGTGAGGTTTCATGGCATACAGTCTTGCTTGCTCTTCTGAAGATCTAAATGCATCTGTAACAGTAATTTTCTTTCCTGTTTGATCCATATATTCTTTTGCCATTCCAGCAAATCTAGATGCAAACTCAGGATTCATTCCTTCAAGATGAACACCTTTACCAGCTCTCTGAACAACAGCATCTGTTAATGATGCAGTTCCTCCAGCCAAGAATTGGGCTGCATGTTGAACTAAAGCTTTATTTGAATCTTCTATAACAGCTTGAGCTTTAGTTGGTGTTACTGCTGGTGTAAATAATGATGGGGCTGCTCCAGCAACAGTTGTTGCAGTACCTGCAATTCCACCAATTCCTGCCATAGTTTTCTTATCTTCCATTTCTTCTTTAACTATTTTTCCAACAACACTATATCCTTCAAGAATAGCATTTCGGATCATTAAAGCATCTTCAGTACTTGCACCTAGGGCAGAAACTCTAGCTGCTGTTCTTGGATATGCATCTCCAGCCATTGGAATTGCTTCTCCAGTTCCTGCTGCGCCATACGACTCTGGACTATATTCTCTTCCAGCAGTAGATGAAATCATTGCTGAAATCCAACCAAATAATCCTTTTTCTGCAATCTCTTTTCTTTGTTCTTTTAACCAATCAACTGCTTTACCAAAGATAGAAGCAACCATATCACAGAAATCCATTATAAGATTTACAACTGGATTTATAGCTTTTGCTATTCTCTCACCACCAATAAATCCAAGAATTGCTCCAATAGCACCACCAATTGCTGCTCCCTTTGGTCCAGCAATTGAGAATCCAAATCCTATTCCCTTTATTGCTCCATGCATTAATCCTTCAAATCCACTTTTAGTTCCTCCCAGAAATGCACCAATTCCAGATGATATATCTTCAGATTTTCCCGCTCCTTCTCCAAACCACTCCTTACTTTTTGACAACCCTTCCAACATATCAATTATTCCAGTTATTGCACCAGCTGCAGCTCCACCAAGTCTTCCAATTTTTCCTAAAAATTTTAGACCACCAAGATGCTTAAATAATTGAGCAAATAAGCTTACTCCTTTTCCTATTGTTGAGACAAGACCACTAATAGCTGGCATAACAAACAATAAAACTACATCTTTAATTGCACCAGTAACGTCTTTAATAGTTTTAAAACCAGTTTTTAAAATTACTGGTATTGATTTTAATGTATACCATGCTGCCTTAAATGGAAATGTTGCAATTGCTTTAGTCCATTGCCACATAGATTTAGCAATAGATTTTGTAGTATTTGCAATAGAATCTATTTTTTCTTTCATTTCCGCAGTTAGTTCAGCAGGTGTCTTTCTATACCTTGTAATTGCTGCTTTGAATTTCTCTCCTTTCTCTCGTATTACGTCTCTAAAATTAACAGCTTTTGATTGCATTAACTTTGCTTTTGCTGAACCAACAGCTTCTGAAATCATTGCATATGCTTCTTGTGGAGAACTTGCAAATCTCAATATATTTGATATGATACTCCTACTTTTTTCTTTAGTATCTTCTTTAACTTTTCCACCCTTTCCCTTACCAAAAAATTTTCCAACCATTGGAATCTTACTTGCCATATCAGAAATTCTATCTCTTAAGATTCTTCCCGTCTCTTTAGCTGCTTCTTTTATCCCCTCAGATTTATATTTAATCCATATGGAAGAAACTTTTAGATCATCTGCTTTCGTAGTTGGATTCGCCATACTGGGAATAGTTGGTTCAGCTCCGGTAAGACCCTTAATTAAAGTTGCTAAGTGATGAATAATAACATCTAATTTGTACATTCCATGTGTAAATATCAATCCTAGAATAGAAGTTACACTACCCAAACTTGCTGAACCTTCTGGAAGAAGCTTTCTATATTTTCCTCTTGCTTTTGTAAAAAATGTTCTAACTGTAGACAAAATTTTTTGTGTTGCTAAGTATCCCCTGACCAATGGAATATCCATAAAAGCTTTTGTCAATCTCTGCCCAAACTCGCTTTTTGCTCCAGTAAGACCATATCTCAACAATCTTAATTCATCTATTATTCTTTTATTATCTTCTTTTGCCATTGCAAAAGAGTCTCTCAAAGTTTTCAAAAATTTATCAACAGGAATAACAACTTCTGCAGCATGTAATCTTGCAATACCCCCCTTTTCAACATATCCACCAGCTTGAAGTGCAGGAATCTTTCTGGGTCTTTCTTTTATTTCTCTTATTCTCTCTCTTCCTCTTTTTCCAAATCCAAAAAAGTCTTTTATACCTTCTACCATTCTTGAAAACATTATTTTAAATCTATCAGAAACAGATGAGAATACATCGTGAAATTTACTTCTTACTTTTTCTGCCATGTTTTTAAACACAGCTGTTTCAAAAAACTTAGATGTAAAATAACCAAGAATAGGAGAAGACTTTGCAATTGCCATTGCTACAACATTTTGTTTATTAATACTTATGTCAGAACTTATAGCTTCACCATATTGTTGTACTGCTTCTTTTGTGGCCCTTGCAGTTTCTACTGTAATCTTTTTTACACCTTGAGATAGATTATCTACAACATATCCAAGTTTCTTTAAAATTTCATTCACTGAGTTAGTTATCTCTTTTACATCTTTACTTTCAGCTAATGGGGTTCTCTTATTCTTTCCCAAATTCTTTTGTTCTTCTAATTGTTTAACCATTAACGTATTAATATTTCTAGACATTTGCTGTTGTTTTTTTGCCGATTCACTCGCATTCTTCATAATTTTGGACATGGAATTGATTTGATTTGCTCTATCTATTTTAGGTGGTCCAGTTGGTGGTTTATCCTTAGGTGCCATTTATTACACATCTCCATTAATCGTTGTTTATTTCCTTTCCTGTTGATAAATTCTTAACTGAGTCTAAATAATTCGTATTTTCATCTTCGGGTTTAGCTTTATCAGAAATTCCCCTTATTTTATCAACAACATTAAACTCATCTGCCGCAGACGAAGCAGCCATAATTCCATCATCAATTCTCTGTTCTAAATAGATTTTATCTAATATCTCACTTATTTTTTGAAGAATATTACTCATTATAGTGTTGGTTTTCCTTGTGCAATTCTAATTTGCTTTTCAAACTTATCCTTACAAAGTCTAGGATTTTTGGTTCTTCCACACTTAGTCATAGCATATTTTAGAGCCTGAACCTGTTCTCTCCTTGCAGTAACAGGATCTTTCCCTTGCTTTCTAAGAGTTCTATATGTTTGAGCAGCATAATAGATTGCAGCAGCAAGAAGAGTTCCAACTGCTAAATTCTTAGCTGAAAGAGTTTTAGGATTGATAAGTGGTTTCTTTCCACCTTTGAATGACTTTTTCCAATTACTATATAACTTCTTATCAATATCAGGATTAAACTCAGCTAGAATATCTTCACAAATTCTATCAGATTCATTACATTCTTCAATTTCCTCTTCCTCTTCTGTAGTAACTTTTAACGCTGCTCCATCTTTATCCATGCGACATTCTTCAAGATCTTCCTCATCTTGCTCAAGAAGGAGATTAGCATCAGTAAATTTATCACCATACTCTTGTATAAACATTCTAACAATAGCTTCGTTTTCAAAAATAGTTCCCATATATTTTTCCTCTCTAAGTCTTTTTTGTAATTTTTTAATCTGATTTTGTATTTTTACTTTACATAAAATATTATTACACTTAGTTATAGAAGCAGCCAATTTATTAATTCTATTTTCTATATCTTTTTCAGCTGCTGTTATAACAGGTTCAGCTACCTTTCTAATTTGTTTATTTAACTGAGCTTTTGGTCCACCAGTATGTGTTAATTCATCTTCTATTTTTCCAACATACTTTGAAATTGTATCTGGCATTTTACATTCCTCTAACTAAGGTTTTAATTGCACTATAAACCTTTGTGTTAGTCTTAGTTTCTGAATAAATACATATAGTTTCTGAAACAGTGATTAGTTCTTGAATGCATAAATTATCAGTAACTCGTATTCCATATGTAGTTTTATATGCAGTATAAATTGGTTTTATAATATGAATAAATCTCTTAAAGTTATTTTTAAATGCTGTCATACTAGTCAAGAAAACTTTTATCAAAGAACAATACTCAACGAGAGTTTTTTCAAATAGTTCTTTTTTCATTTCTGTATGATCTTTAAATGTTTCATGTAGAATACTATAGTAATTATTAATATCTTTCATTGAATATCTAGATGAAAACTCAAGTGAATATATAAACTGAACAATTGGAAATACATCAACTTTGTCTTTTAGTTTAAAAATATCCTTAAAATAGTTATAGTAAAATGGTTCTAGTTCTGATCTAAAAATATTGACAAAATCTGTATTTCTTCCAGCAATCATATGCATAAGTTCATGAATTGTATATTTTGCTAATGCCAATCTTGAGTTAGATTCAAAATAATTGTTATTATTATTTGTAACTATATAAATCTTTTTAGACTCATGTGTATAAAAACCTAAAATTCCATGTAAAGCAATTAACTCATGATTTGGATTAATAGTTTTATGAACTATATATGATAGTAAACTCTTATTTACTAAACACGGAACTATCAATCCTCTATTTACTAGATGAGTAATTTCAGTAATTATCGGTCTTGTTTTTGGTGATTCAGCTAATGCTGTCAAAAACTGTTTCTTCAAAAATGGAGCTGAATATAATTTTTCTCCATTGAGTTCTGCTACAACTCTAGAAACTATGGGTACTGGAGCTGCCATAAACTCGTTAATTTTTTTCATATTTATCCTCTATACATCCCAAGAATATCTGCAAATCCCTTTACATCCCCTTCTTCAATTTTCTTTCTTATATCTTTTATTACTTGAGAATTTTGTGGTAAGTGATCATCTTTTCTTACATGTTTATTATCAGTATTCATATTCATAATGTCAGATAAGAAATTACCTGCTTCAGATCCTTGTAGATTTATTGCTAATGGTGGATCCCACTTTCTAACATAAAATGCAAGAGCAGAAGAAAGAGCTATATCGTCAGTACAACCAATGTCAGCTTCAACTTTTCCGTTTGGTTTACTAACTAAACCAACTAATTCAAGGGCTAATCTTCTAGATTTAACCATTTCTGGGAACTGTGTTACATATGAATACAGAGCATCAATCATCAATGGTCTTGTTTTTACGTTTGTGTTTAGACCTGGTGTTACTCGGTCTCCAATCTTTTGTTTGTATAACATGTTAGAATATTCACTATTATTAACATGTTCAACAACTTGGTTTCCATATGAGTTATTTTCAACTACAATGCATGCATTTGGATAGTTTCCACAAACATACATTACAACCTTAATGAAATCAAGAACTTGACATTTTCCTTGATATTCCCATACTTGCTCAAGAGTTTCAAAATCCCAAACTGAGATGGCGGACTTATCCTCTCCATGTTCAGGGGCAGTATCTATACCAATAATATAAAATTTTCCCGGTTCTTGATCTTTAAATTTCCAAATTTCTCCATTAAATAGTTTAAATACTTCTCGTGGTTCAGTAACAAGTTCTTGTAAAACCATACATGTTTTTTCGTCGAAGAATGATCCACTAGTTGGTAAGAACTTCAGTTCAAGCTCTTGTTGAATCTTCCTTGGATCATTATCAAACATGCGGCATTGATTACTATACCATTCAGGATCACTTGCCAATTCCTGAACTTGTTTCCAGTGAATAATAAATGGTTTAAAAATATCTGATCCTGAACAAGCAGACATATACTTAGAGTAAAACCATTTACCTGTTCCAACTGTTTTATTTGGAGTAGAAAGAATAATAGTACCATGAGGAATTCCTCTTCTTCTTGCATGCCTTTGGCTAGTTGCAAGAGCTGGTACCATACTAGTCCATGCATCTTCAACATACTCAATAAATGCAGCTTCGTCGATAATAAGGAAAGTAATAGCCTTACCACGAAGAGTTTTTGATGGAGCTTTTGGGTTTACTGTAGCTGCAAATACTTTTGATCCATTTGTCAAAATGAATGACTGCTCAGTATATTTATCGAATCCTGGACCACTTGCTCCCTTCTTTGGTTTCATCCAAGAAGGTAATTTTTCAATCATTCCCCTGATTGAACGAGCGAAGTCTGTTGCTTCTTTTCCATCCTTTGAAATAATACCAATAACAACGTTATCATAAAAGTTAGTTAACCAAGCACAGTATGCTTGAAGAACAGTTGAAATACCAATCTGTCTTGATTTCAATACTAAAACATTCTTTTGCTTTTGGATAAGTTCACATAATTCTTTCTGTTTTTTATATGGGTGAAGCAACATATCTCCACCGGGAAGTTCAATATAAATATAGTTATTACAAAAATAGTCAAAGTCGTTTTTGCACTTTAAGAACTCTTGAACTTTCTCTTCTGCAAGATCCTTAGCTTTTTGAATGTTTGGATTGAGAGATTGAGTTTGCAATTATGTATACTCCATACGCAACTTATTTATAATTTGTTCTTAGAAACTATCTAAATGTGGTTATTAAAATATGTTTTTACAGATTTTGAAACAGCATCTGATATTGTTTCTATTATAAAGTCAGATCTCAAAGCTAATTCATCACTTCTGTTTACAATAATACCACATTCAATTAAAATACTTGGAATATCTGTTTTTAAAACAACTAAATCGTCATATCTATAAATACCAAGTTCCTTATTTAAAAATTCTCTATTTTCTCCTTGTATTGGTTCATTGTGATGATATGTTGGATAGAGTCCTTTTTTAGAAAAGTTTTCACCAACCAAAGTAGCAAACCTTAAACTATTCTTAAATTTTTCATTCTTCTTAGATACAAATATAGAATATCCACTAAACTTATCAGAGTATAAATATTCTTTTCCATTGTATATCCATTTTGATAAATATTTCTCTTGAACTGAATCATGGTGAATAGAAATAACTAAATCTGGATTCATTCTTTTTATTTCTGCAACTCTTTCATTTAGGGGCAAATTTACAGCTAAATAAACATCATAGTTCATATTAGCTAGTTTTTGCCCTATTGCTTTTGCAGTTAAAAGATTAAAAAGGATTTCTGGATTTCCTCTAGCACTTATAACACCAGGTTTATCAACTGTATGACCAGCATCAATTACGATGGTCTCAGCAAAAGAAGAAGTTACTAAACAAAATAATATCAGTAAAGATAAAAATATTTTTTTCATAAGTTCACCAACTATTTTAGATTCTGACTCTTTTAGCTATTGACTTAATAAAACGAGAAGCTCTTTGCAATGTAGTTTTTTCTACTCTTGGTTTTGCAAGAGCAGACAACAGTTCTTGTGTGGAAGATTGAATTTGTTTATTATTAGGATATTTATATGATAGTTTCTTTAGTGCAGAAATTGTACCGGATCTAATTTTATTTAATAATTTTGGATCAGATTTAACTTCTGGCATACTCAGTATCTGTGGAATTTTTTCTTTCATTGTTCCTAGTGTTTGTTTTACTGATCTTTTCTCTATTTTTCTTAGTTTTCTTGCTTTTTCGTATGGTTTAGCTAGATGGTATTCATATTCTCTTCCTTTTATAAATTTCTCTTTTTGATCTCCCCCATAAACTTTACTTGTGTATGACATATATTTTCTTTCTTTATTTAAAACAGACGGACTTCCGTGTGTTCCACCAACAGACTTTTGTAAATCTCCTTGCGCAATTACACCATATTTTTTCATAGATTTTGATGTTGCTCGTGCTTCGTCCGCTTCATGTCTTTTAATATATGGTTTTATCTTTAAATAATCCCCCCATGTTTTTATACCATATTGAGTTTTTAGAATAGATGGAAGATTTGCTGGGGCATTTAAATCTACATTTTTTGGTACTTCTGGTAAATGAATTCCCCTTAAATTTTTATCTAATAAGTATCCAGATGCTGTTACTGGTCCATGAATCTTTTGTAGTTCAGTACCCTTTCTTATTGGCATATTACTTTTTCTTCTTAATATTTTTGTACCATGTTCAAACCCTTTAAGATATTTTTTCTCTGGTTTCACTATTCCTGATTTTTTCAATCTTTCAATTTGTTCTGGAGATAATTTTCCAGAAGCAACCATTTGCTTCCATTTGCTTTTTTGTTCATCAATATCTTTAAATGTTTCATCTAGATATTCTAGATACTGTTCTAAAAGGTTCATTTATTTATCCTCTTTTTAACTTATAAAAGAATCTTTCCATTTCATCCTTCGTAGCCGTAGCTGTTCCAATCTTTCCAACTACAATTCCTGCTGCATGGTTTGCTAATACTGCTGCTTCAGGAAATGTTGCTCCAGATGCCATTGCTAGAGAAAATACACCAATAGCTGTATCACCAGCACCAGTAACATCATATACTTCTTGTGCTACAGTTGGAATAGTAACTGGTTTTTTATCTTGTTCAAATAGTGTCATTCCCTTTTCACCCCTAGTAATCAATAACGCTTTAAATCCATATCTATTCATTAATAGATTACCAGCTAAAATCATATCTTCTTCTTTTCGTATTTCTCTTCCAACAGCTTGTTCTAACTCGTTATGATTTGGAGTTACAACATCAAAATTTTGATAAATTTCAAACTCTTTCTTTTTTGGATCTACACAAACTATTACTTTACTATTTGTTTCAAATAAAAGCTGTTTTATTTTATATATTAAACTCTTAGTAACAACACCCTTATTATAATCTGAAATTACTATAGCACCGATCTCTCTAAGTTTAGTTCTTATATAATCAACTATATAGTTTTCAACTTCGTTATTAATTTCATCTCGATTTTCTTTATCATATCTAACTACTTGTTGGCTATGTGCTACTACTCTAGTTTTCTTAGTAGTTGGTCTTTCTGTATCAGTTACAATACCATTTGTATCACAAACAACTTTTGATATTTCATCCATTAACCACTTACCTGCAAGATCTTCACCAACAACTCCAGCAACATGAACCTTGCCCCCCATTGAAAAAATATTATTAATTACATTTGATGAACCACCAAGGTGATAACTTTCACTGGTTACTTCAACTACAGGTACTGGAGCTTCTGGAGAAATTCTTGATACATGACCACAAATGAAATGGTCAACCATCAAATCTCCAATAACCAAAACCTTTGACTTTGAAAACCTTTCAAAAATTTCAAACATTCTCTTTTTACTAATCATATTCAATCCTTTCTTATGACATTATTTTATCCCTTTTTTAAGCTTGAAAATGTAATATGATCTCTTTGATACATCAACTTTTCATTTTCAGAACTTATTCTTCCTAGTATGTACTTTTGTTTATCTATTATTTTTTTTATTGATCCATAATACCAATCATCTATTTTTCTACGAGCATCCATATTTTCATAAAAATCTAATTTTTTATCTTTAAGTTCCCTTTCTAATCTATCTCGTTTTTCTTTTAACTTTTTTTCTGCATTGATTACTCTATTCTGAACTAGAATTCTCTTTCTGTTGTTTTCTTCTATTTTCTTTTCAATAACAGATCTCTCATTATTTAACACCGCATTTTGTTTTAATCTTTCTTTATCGAATTTTTTAATTTCTTTCTTGCTTTTTAAATTATCATACTCTCCAGTTTTCTTTCTTATATCAGCTATACCAGTTTTGTTTGGTATTACTTTTTTTCCATATAAAGATTTAGAAGTAGTTACTAATTCTCTTTCTCTTCTTAAAACCTCATCTGATGCATGTTTTCCTTTACTACTTAAATCTCGCAAATCAAAATCATGCAAACCTGTCTTCTTCTGTTGTTTAAGTCTAATTCTAGCTTCATCAGCTTCATGTCTTTTAATTATAGCATTATCTCCAAATTCTTTCTTTTTTACACCACTTGCAAAATTAGCTGTAACTTTATTATCTACATCAGCAGTAACATGTGACCCATATCTATTAGATCCAATACTATATTTAACATCAACATTATGTTTCTTTAGTATATTTTTAGTTCCTTTTTCTACCGCATCTAACCAAGATCTTGCTGATTTAACAATTCCCTTTTTAGCTAGATATTCCTGTGCTCCACGAAAATCCCCCTTTTTTAACAAAGCTTTGACATATAACTTATCAGGACCAGGTCTAAACTGTTGGATTCTTTTTAGTTGTGATGGAGTAATTTTTCCAGCTCGCAATAGAGCGGTCCACTTATTTTCAACTAATTCTATTTCATCTAAATATTCTAAATATAATTTTAAACTATCCATTTTAACATTTTTCCCCATTATATTGTTTTATTCGTTCTCATTAAGTTCAATCTTACAGTTGTTTCCCAATCTTTTCTTCTAGAAAAATCTATATCTGATGACTTAAGAATATATTTTCCTGATAAATCAACATATTCTAATGTTTTAGTTATAACTTTTACAGGTTCTCCAACATTCATCAAATTTAATATTCTTAAGTTTCTTTCAATATTTATTGATATATTTGCAAGGCTAATTAGTTGTCTTGCATCCCTTGCTGTAGCCCATGTAGTAGATTTTTCATAACCAATATGATCTGGATTTATTTGACTTCTTGTTACGTTATCATCTATATTTAAATCTAGTTGATTATCTCTTCTACTTTGATATACAGCACCAGCAGTCTTAGATAGTTCATCTAGTTTATGTTCCACAACATGGTATAAAGTATCTTTTGGATTAACAACATATTTTATATCTTTTGCCATGAAAGCTACTTTAGTGTTGGCATTATAACTACTATCAACTGAATCATATGTATAGAAGTTTTTTCCGTCTTGAGCTTTTTCAAATACATCAGATTCTTTCTTATCAGTAGCCAATACGTAAATTGTAAATGTTTGATCTTTATTCATTCTCTCACTAAGATTATACACTTGAACCTTATTATCATATGTGCAGAATCCAAGATTTGATGCTCCATCAAATAGACCAAATGTATTATCTAAATATTCTATACATTTATACAATGTCATTGGTCTAATAAGAACTTGATCTATCTGCTCACCATTCGCTTTATTGTCGTCATATATTAACTGGGCATCTGTATTCTTACTAACTAAATCCTGAAAAATATCTTTAACTTTTTTCTCAAAATAAATTCCTGTAACCATTGTAGTCATTGTTTTATATGGTTTTCTACAAACAGCTACAATAGATAATAATCCTCGTTCTGTTTGGGAGGCTCTTCCTTCAGATAATTGTGTTTTTGGAGCAAAATTTGAAGTAGATGATAAATACATAAGATCCATATCTATCTGTTCTAAAGTTCCTTGAACTACATCACTGAGAAGAGTAACCCTTAATTTTATAGGATCTTTACCAAATAGTTTATCTAAAATAATATCGTTTGGATCGAGAAATAAATCCAATGTAACTGTTTGATATGCAGTTAAAAGAGAAGAAATAATTTTAACTTTTACCAAGTCAGCTGAATAATCTTTATCTTTAATAAAGAGTTGAATATCATATCCTCTAGATGGCCTTAACGATCGTTTATCCTGAACATTCTCAGGCATATTTTATCTCCTTACTTTATTTCTGGTTCACTCTCATCTCCATAGTCAGTTCCCCATTGTCCCTCTGTTCTATGCTGACCTTTACCTCTTCCCTCACCCTTTCCTTCACCAGGTCCTCCAGCTGGACATGGTTTTACATTTTTTCCGCCCCTTTTCCCGCCAGGTTTTCCTTCTCCTTTTCCTTCTCCTGACATTGGTCTTTCAATACCTCTCGGATTAACAGATTCTTCTACATCTCTAATTCCAAGTTCTTTCTTTCCTTCTTCTTCCATTTTCTTTAACCTAGTATAATAGTCAGGAAGTTCAGCTAGATGATCTTTTGCAATCTCTTTTGCAATGGCAGGATTATCAGTATGCTCTTTTTCAACTTCAATTCCCATAGCCAACTGTTTTGGATCAAATTTATCATCTGGTACATCTTTATGTTTTCCTACTCCCTTTGGAACTTCTTGTTCAGAAAGATATAATTCTAAAAACCTTGTTGTTAAGTTTATTTTTTTACTCATATTTCTTCTCCTCGCATAAACCACAGGTATTTATAATTTGTTCTAAAAAATAAACAAAAAAAGACCTGGAGAGAGAGGTAGACCAGGTCTTTTATAAGAGGACTATCGTCCCCTTGAACGGAGGGTTTTTAAAGCTCGTTCTAGCTCTACTGGTAGAACGAGAACCCTCTCGGCAATATTCTCCATGAGAATTTTTGCATTTAGATTCTTTTCAAGTGTTGAGAATCTGGTAATTGCAAGGAATAAATCCCATGCATTGATACTCTGATTTTGTTTCTTTAGTTCAGCAAGATATGTTGAAACTTCTTCTCTTCTTCTCTTTCCAACTTTTTCAACAACATCAAAAATTGATAAAAGAACATCTTCCTGAACCTGAGCACCAAAGTTCATTGAAATAAGATCTTTGATATTTGCAGTAAATGCTTGGAGATATCCACCAATATTACTAGATACTCTTGATCTAGCATACTCATGGTGCATTTGCTTCATTGAACATAGTGAGAATGTAAAACCATACATTCTATTTCTTGTTCCAGCTTCATACAATGAAAGACCAAATGTAACTTCTTTTGATCCTCTTCCATCATATGTATTTCGTACAGCGATGTGTGGATAAATATCACCAACTCTTGGATCTGACTGACCATTTTGAATAATGATTTCTTTTGACATTGATGTATATCTTGGCCAGTTCATGTAGTGTGTTTCTTGAAAGATTGGAGTTCCAACATCAGAAATAGATTGTTTAATTCTATTTACCATGATGTCATTTCCCTCAAAGTCATATAGATCAGAAACAAATCCTCCAAATCTATATTCAGCTCTATCAGTTAGTGGTTTTGCATATACAGCATAATAAGGAATCTCTCCTTCACTTGCTGCTGTAAGAGTTTCATATTTAACAAAGCTAATTGAATCTCTATATTCAAATACTCCACGAGCCGGAATTGTTAATCCTTTCTCTAAAGCTACTTCTGCAAATCCCATAATAAACTCCTTTATTGTGGGTGTTGATGGTCTTCCATTTATATTATTAACCCAGTAAGTATATCCTGTTCCATTACACTTACTACACTTTACCAATCTATCATCTTCTTGTACACGCTTTCTTGTATGTTTCCAATTATAATGAATCTCTCTGAGTTTTTCCAAAAGTCTCATTGCAGACATTACAATTCTAACTAATCCAAATCCTACTAATCCAAATCCAGTCATCCATAGAAATGCAGAACTACAGAATTCCAAAAAACTCCTGAAAAACTCATTGTCTTTATAATACCAAAAAACATAAAAAGTGGGTGATATCAAAAGGATATTTATTAAAACATTTCTTATGATTTTTTTCATGTTATTCTCCAACGAAAAAATAACCCACTAGAGGGTTTTAATCTCTAGTGGGTTTTTCAGAAGGACTACTACGCCATCTTGACAATCTGACTACTGGTACACATAATAGAATATCCATTTTCTCTAACTTTGTACATAGTACAATGGGAATCTCGAAGAACCTTTTCAATCACACCATTTCCAGATGATGTTAGAATACATCCAAAATAACTCGATGCACCTCTGGTGATGTAGTTTACTCTATCACCAACCTTGAATGGCAGTATTCTGTTGTCCACTTTCCCTGTTCCCATCTTCCTCATTTTTCCCTGTTCCCATCTTCCTCATTCTTCACTACTCCTCCTTCTAAGTATTTAACTATTATGTCTCCATGACATTTTTCTGGTTTACAATAACATCCCAACTTCTTTCCTTTTAAAGATAAAACTTGTCTTTTAAATCTTTCGTTTTTCAATTTCTTGTAAAAATCTCTTTCATATTTTTTAATAACTTCATCACGATCTCCATCTTTTCCAATTATATATGGATTTCCAAAAGGAGATCCCCTCCCAATATAAATATAATCTTTCCTGGGATATGTTTTAATGTTTATAACTATTGTCTTATGAACTTTGCTCATCTTTACTAACTACTCCCCTTTTTCCAGTGATTTGTTCAACCCAATCTAACCATCCAGATCCCTTACATTTTGGACAAATATCTAATCCTGTAACCCTTTGTTGATCTCTCGTTTTTAAATATAATTTGAAATCAACAATCTCTTTTATAAAGTTTACAGCAGATATTCCAACACAAAAAGATAATGGAATAGATAGAAGAAGAAGAATTACTCTTCTATTATCATTAAATATTTCTATCCAAATCATTATATTAAGTATAATCACTGGAATTATATATGAACCTTCAAATACAAGTTTTTTAATTCTAGTTTTCATTTAGAATCCTTTTTGTATATTTTATCAAAAAGTTCTCTATTTGATACCATCTTATCTAGTTTCCATACTGAGTAATCTTTTATCATTTTTTCATAACTCCAAATGCAGTTATAAAAAATATCCTGAATTGTAATATGTGTAAATCTTTCTCTGGGAAATGACATAACAAATTTTACCATCCATGGATCACCATTTTTTAATGAAGTCTCTATAAAATTATCAACTGTTTTTATGTGTTTTTTAATTACTAAATCTACCCATACTCTTCTAAAGGATCTTATCATTAGATAATTTCCAAGTAGAAATAACAATATTATCATTCCCCATCCAGCAAACAAATTATATGTTTTTGGATTTTGAATAATAAATGTAACTGTTAACATTATTCCTCCACTTCCCATTCCTCTAATTTAATTGTATCATGTGGATAATTATTCCAGCATGTAAAATCATCACTAGATAAGTTTTCAATCATTTTTTCATACATTCTTGTTCCGTGAGTTTCTTCTCCCTCTTCTTTTTTAATAAAGTCAATCAAAAATTTCCAATCTGAGACTAGCTTATCTCTCTCTTCATACATTAATTTTCTTGCTTTATCATATGTTTTTGCTATTCTTAAAACATATCCAAAATCGGCTGCTGATTTACAAATAAGATAAACCTTCATATTTCAACCTTGTGCTTTTGTTATTCCTTTTACCCAGTCAATTGTTCCATTTCCCTTACACCTATGACATCCAGATCCCTTACATGATCTACATATAATCATTCCTTGTTTTTTAAGTTCTGCATCCATTAAATCTAGTTTTACTTCTTTAACCATACAACACAGATGATATATACCACCAGAAAACATAAGTAAAGTAACTATTATAGAAAATGTATATCCAATAGGAACAATTAATGGTTCTACGTGCAATTTAATAGTCCCCCAGTGATCTTTAACTATATAAAAAATCAAAATCAAAAGGGGAGATAAAAAGAAAATACTTTTAATCGCGTTTTTAACATAAAATATTTTTCTTTTTTTATCCATAATCTCTCTCTTATTTTTTAAAAGAATGGTAGGCGGGGGAGGATTTGAACCTACCGTAGATGGCTTATAAGGCCACTATTCTACCACTGAATTACCCGCCCGTTTTCTTGTTTGATAATTATTTTTTGAAATTTTCTTTTTGGTTTCTTCTGTGTGAGATCTATTTCTAAATCTATATGTATCTGTTTTCCAATGACAGTTTAAACATATATATTCTAAATTATTTCTATTCCAGTTATTTCTGTTTCCATCCTTATGATGTATCTCAAAAGGACCTTTTCCTGTAATAGAATCTGTATACTCAAATCCACACAAATCACATTTGTTTTTCTTTTCTTCTATAAATATTTTCTTAGCTAGTTCTTTTGGAAGATTATTGAAACTAGTAGTTTTTAGTAATAATTCTCTTTTATGTTTATAATGTAAAAGTAAAGAATTTCTAATTTTTTCTATACTGTCTTTAGTGTGAGAATGAGATGTATATGTTTTTGTAACATTCTTCATTGATTCTTTAATCTTTTCTTTAAAATCATTATTATTAGTATAGAATTTAATTTTACATTCCATATTACAAAATTTTAAATTTTTAGTTTTTGAATTACACCATAAGCAGTTATTTAATTTTTTCTTACCACAAAAATTTTTATGGTAAGATAAATTATTTTTAAATTTGAATGATCTTCCACATTTACAAATAAACATAAATTCCCCATTAAAGTTCTCCGGTTAGGGGTCGAACCTAAATTCCAAGATCCAAAGTCTTGTATCCTACCAATTAGATGACCGGAGATTTTAGTATTATCTTGAAGTTTCAGACAATATCTTCTTGCATTTGTCCTATTTGCATTTCTACTGGAGCTTCACTATAAAGCTTTCTTGATGAATCTCTGGTTATTTCTATAACACAATTTTTCTTGAAGATTGAATTAATAACATGTTCTTGACATTGCCTGCAAATGTCAAGTTCTCCCACTACGCTTGAAAATTTTAGATCTAATACTATTTCTTTTCCCATATAAGAAACACGTAACAATCTTCGGTCTCTCATTGCATTATTAGAAGTTACTATCCCACAAATATCACAAGTATATGTTCTCATTTCACCCTCCGTGCACTAAATCTCATATAAATTTCTCTACCATCAAACTCAAATGGTGTAACAATATTCTCAACTACAAATCTCTTTTCTAGTTCAAAATAATACTTTGCTCTCAAAGGTGACCACAAACTAAGATGTGGTGAACTTGGTTCATTTACAACTTCTGTGGTTACAAGAATATCATGTGCTGGAAATTCATCAATAGATAAATCTCTTTCTTTTAAAATTTTATGAGATAAAATTTCAATATTTGGAACAATTACGTCAATAGTTCCATCTAATACAACAGATGTTGAAAGTAAATAAATAAAATATAATAACTTATCCAATGGAACATGTTCCATAAATCTATAAATTGAGATTGAATCAAATTTTAATCTATATCTCTCTAAAAACTCATATACGTCAAAGTTTACATAATTCCTTTTTGTTTCTATATTTGCTGGTCCATTTCTTTTAAAATTCTCATGTTGAATTTCAAGATCCATTACAGAAGTACAATTAAAATACATTGTATCTAAATTAACCAGAAAATATGGATAATCTGGAAGATCTAATGGTTGAATTTTTCCACCAGCAATATTTAGAATTGTATTGCAAGGTCTCACTTTTTTGGTCATTTCAAATACCCTTTCAAAATCTCATTGTATATATTACATTTATAAAATCACTTTTTTCAGAGTTTGTTTCTTTATTTAAATCTTCAATTTTTAGTTCTGAAGCAAACTCATCTTTCAATCTTTCTATAACAATATCTTTTTTCTCAGGTCTAACTGCAAACATTGGAAATACAATACCGTTTATATTTAATCCTTTAAGATTTTATAACATGCTGATATTTCATCTTTTTCTGGAATTAATAACGTTACATCAACAGTTTTCATTTTACAGGTAGTCTCCTTACACCAGTTATTTCTTCAATCCAATCTATCTTCTTTTTTCCTAAACATTTTGGGCACACAACTGCTTTATATTTTCCTCTTAAATAATCTTGAAGGGATGTTATTGGAGCACCATTATTACCATGATTTACCCAACCCCACCCATTACAGTTTGAGCATTCCTTTTCCATATAATCTGCTGTCCTTTTCGTCATCAATTCCCATCAGTGCTTTATATACATCAGGATAAAGATACAAATCAAAGGGTTTAACACCAGTTATATTTTGTAACCAATCGAGTTCTTTTCTTCCTAGACATTTTGGACAAATTTTATTCCATCCTTCTTTATATACATAATATCCTTTACCGTCACATCTATCACATAGAATTTTTTCCATTTCTTAAAATCCTATCTATCCAAAGAATGACACCTGTTCCTTTACACTCTTCACATATAATTTTTTTGGTTTCATAATAATTTCTTGTTATTGTTTCTCCATCTGGAGATGGTGATACATTATAAGTTTGTTTACTTATCATTAATTGTTTTCCTTTATATCCTTTTGCCTTGCAGGTAGGGCATCTTGCTAAGAGTCCCTTCTTAACTTTTCCTACATACTTCTTCTTAACTTTTTTCATACAAACTCCACAGTTATACTTTTTGTAAATGGTTCAATATAATAATTAAAATAATATTTTTTATCTATATCTTCTGTATCCATAATTCTAGACATTGATTTTGATACTTCCATCTGTCCATACTGCTTGAAAAATATAGCAAATTTATCATCTCCAGTTGGAATACAGTATAAAGATGGATCTTCAGAAGTTAGTATTTTATTCTTAATATTCTGCATAGATCTAAAAACAGATTCTTTACTGAAATAATTTATATTAACAATTTCCTTATATATTTTATCAATCGAATCATATCTATGGGGAACACCCTTAATAACTACATCTGTTCCATCATTTGCAATGTACATATTTCGATTGAATGAAATAATCATTACTTGATAAATACTTCTCAATTCCAAGGGAATAAATTGATCCGATTCTCTGAGAGCTTTCTTTGTAATTATTCCATCATATTGTCTAATTATTAAATCATCTTCTGTGATTTCATTTCTTACAAGATACTCGTCAATAAGAGAATTGGTGGTAGTCCTAAGAATTGATGTTAGTTTTGGATTATCTCTCATTAATAATCCAATTTGAATATTTCTTTTCTCCTTGTTGTTTCTGTCTATTTTTGAGAGATCAAAACCAAGATTCTCCATAATTGTATAGTGACAAGCGGAGATATCATAAAGGTACACATCCCTCATAAAAAGTTTGCAGTTTTTGTTTATGTTCATAATCCACTCGCAATTTTAGCTTTTCTTCTATTTTACTATAAGCTATAATTCTTTTTGCTATAGACAATTTTTTTCCTATAATTTCTTCAATCCAGTCTAGTTCTCCGGTTCCATGACATTTTCTACATATAATATCATATGTAGTTAAAAGTCCAATGTATCCTTCATTCTGTTTAAACTTTAATTCATCGTATCCTTTTCCATTACAGTGTTTGCATTTGTTTATTTTTTCTTTACTTTCTTTGGAATCCATTTTTCCTTTTTCCACATATTTCTCCATATATCATACTTTTGTTCCCAAGTTAATGATCCTTTTCCAACAACTCTTTGAACCCAATCAACTTCTCCATCTCCATGACAAAACTCACATATATCTAAATGATATGGGAGTTCATCTTTTTTAATTTTTTTGGGAATTTTTTTAACTATTCCTTTTCCTTCACATCTTGGACATTCAATATTCATAATATTTTTTTCCCATTATTTCTTTAACCCAGTCTATCATTCCATCATTATTACACCAGAAACACGTCTCAAATTTATAAGATGCATATGTAAGACCTTCGTAGATTTCTTGTTTGGATTCAACTAATATTCTTTTTGTTCCATCACATTTACTGCACCGTACCATGGATCTGTTCTGTTGGTTTAATTGTCTGTTCATGCGACCACTCAATAAGTTGTAGTAAGTTAGTATTCTGTAATCCCTTTTTTGTAGTTAGTATATAATCTGCAATCAACTCATCTAAAGCACGATGCAGTTCTTTGTGTCTTTCAATGTGTTCACTTGTTGTCATTTATTACCTCGGTCCGGAACTTAAAGTTCCTTTTTTATAATAACTTGATTCGAAGGGTTCTTCCAAATCTTTTCCTTTAATCATTTCAATCCAATCAAGTTCTTTAAATCCTTTACATTTTGGACATGGATCATATTTGGTTCCCCACCATGATTCCTCAATAACGAACCAACCTTTTCCACTACATTTATCACATGCTACCTTTTCTACTTCATGTTGGGATATCATCACAATATATACTTCCTGGTATAAATCTTTCTTTTTTTGTTATTTTAGTTACCCAGTCTATTTCTTTTTTTCCACCACATAATGTACATGTTCTTTTGCATTTATGTTCTTGAACTGGTTTTCCTATTCTACAATTTGTAAATGTAATGGTTGTATATCCATTCCATCCTCTCCCATCACATTGTGGACATTTAAAGGATTCCATTTATTCACGTTCCCGTTTTCGTTCGTTTTCTTCCTGCCTTTTAAGCTCTCGGTGATTAATATACCATAGATGGTCAGTAGCTCTGAACAATTCACACCCAACACTATGTTCTGAGTTCATAAAAATTTTTTCAATATTATGACCACCAGATAAATCAGTTATTACACAAACATAAGAATTAATATTATCTATATCTCTTCCATCATGACATGGATGTGACATAACAGGAAAATGATTTACACACATACAACAACATTGGTAAAATGGAGCTTCATTTAAACAACATCTTGGATCCATTCATCTCACCCTTACCCTTCCACTTCTATTTGAGAATAACTTTGAAATATTATTCTTTTTCTTACTTTTTCCTGTAATGTTGTCTACCCAATCTAGGTACCCGAATCCCTTGCATTTGTCGCACTGCCCGTCCCGTTGTAGTCCAGTTCCTCTGCATTTTTTGCATAGAAATTTTCCGTCGTCCAGCATAACCACACAAATCCTCTAAAATTTTTTTATCTATATCCTCAGCGAGCTTTTTAGAAAATTCTTCTATAATTTTATGTTCCCATTCTGCAGTTAATAATTCTGGTTGCTTCTTCCCAACTATATTTTCAATCCAATCAACATAACCTGTTCCATCACAATTACTACAAGTTACTTGAGAAACTACACCAAAACCAGTTCCTTTACATTTTTTACATTTAAATAATTCTCCAGATTGCATAGAATCTTTTGTTCTCATTATCGTTTCTTTGCCTTACTTGATTTAGTTCTGAATATTTGACCAGGATAATTATTTTCAACTTCCTTTATGTACTCTTCCTCCTCTATATCTATATCATCCAAACATGAATTTAAATCTTCATAAACTTTTTTCATAACTGAATCTACCTTCTTTTTTCCCATTGCCATTTCAACCCAGTCAAGTTTTCCTTCGCCACGGCACTTATCACAAATTTTGAAAACTGCCATGTATGTTTCGTTGTCAATCTTTTTTCCGGGAACTAAAAATCTCCCTTCACCATTACATTTATCACACGGAAACATTTCAACATTCTGTTCTTCAGCCATAAACAAAAATTGTGGGTGTGGTATGTAAATATACCACACCCACCCTTTCTATCAAGATTTTGCAAATATATATGTAAGAACTTTATCAATTAGTAAGAAATGGTTTATATCAATAACAGATTTCTCTCTTTCAATAAACCAATCTAACAAATCCATATTTGTTTGAATATGGTGGTTTGCTTTTTGCAGTTGTTTATAAAGAAGAATAACACTTTCAAGATCAGCAGTCTTTGCTAATCTCTTACTGATTTCTGGAACATTTGGTTCAACCAATTCAATTCCAGAATCTCTCTTCTTTAGTTTTGTATTAGAATAAGGAATAAGTTTTCCTTCTACATTAAGGCAATATGAAATCATTAAACCTGTTTTAATTCCATATGCTTTAATTGCAATGGATTTATCATAACCATAAACGATTTTAAATCCATTATTAAAAATGTTCATTCCAATACCAGGAAGATCGAGAACTCTGAAAGTATCAGCACCCTTGAAAGTATAGAGTTCCCTTTCAATATTACCATCTTTATCTTTTCCTTTTAGAACTGCAAAAACTAAATTGCTTTTTGCGTTTACACCTTTTGCTTCTACCTTTACTCTACTGATATTTGAAAAATTTGTTTTGTTCTTTTCAAACCAATCATAAAGAGAAAGAACTCCAATTTTAGATTTGCTTTCTTCTTCTTTTTTCTTCGATCCGTTTTCTTTTGCTTTCTTTTCTGCTGGTTCCATTCCTTCAACATTCACAGGATTTGGATCCTTAGTTACCTCTTTAATCATTTCCTGTAGATTCTCGTGCATTGTATACTCCTTGGTTAGTACATTCCATCACATGGTTCTGCTGTGAACCTCTTTTTTCCCTCGTTTACGTATGTTACTATGTACTCTTGACCCATAATCATAAATTTGGTTCCCTTTAGTGGGAGTTTCATTTCTTTAATTTTCTTTTCTTTTATTACTTCTTCTTGACCACTCACCATGAATTTTTGTTCTTCCATCACTTATCTCCTAGCCATTTATCTTTTACACCATCTCTTCTCCACTCGTCAGGATTAATTTCAGTATATGTTTCAAGTGCTGCTCCTGCAAGTGCCATAATCTTTATAATAAATTCATATGTTTTAACTGGGGCTGTTCCTTGATCGTTAGATTCAGTACATTCCTCTAACCAGTCAGGCAACGTTGGAGTCCAATTTTCAGCATAAGATTCTTTAGCTCTTTTCAAGTAAGTTTCAAGAAATACTATAAAACTAGCAAGATTAAGACTATCATTATTTCTATAGTCTCCAAAAACTTTTTTTTGATACTCTCTTTCCAAACTGTATAGTTCAAATAAAGTATCCTGGTTCATTTTACCATCCTTCTCCACGAAGTTCTGTTCTAACCTGCATTAATAAAATTCCTAGCATGTTTTTTCCCTGTCCTTTATATACTCCCCAAAAAGTATCTCTCCAATTATTTCCCTCGATTAAATCATGTGGATATGTATCTAATAACAGTTTTCGTAACTGTGGATTTTCAAATTTCTTTTTTAATAACTCTCTCATTACTTTAACTTTTATTTGTTCCCAATCTTCTCTTATGGTTACACGCTGACCCATTTGTTTAGCTTTTCCAGTTCGTTCTTCTTCTCTTATCTTTCTTCGTTCATCAGGATCATGTGTTTTTGCTGCTTGATATGCGTGCTCTAGGGTTGGATATATATCACCATCAAATTCAATTAGACATGGATAAAAATTAGATAGGAAGCTATGTTCCATAGTAAATGATGATATTGTCATTATGCACTCCAATGGAGATTAAACTTTTTCATTTCTTTTTTTGGATGGTCTAATACATATTCAATAGTTTCTAAAACTATTTCTAAGCATTTAGAATAATCTTTATAGATATTTGGATTTATTTCATTTTTTTCATTTTCTTCTAATTCCGGTTCATAAACAACATATACACAATCTTTATCAAAAGTGTCTTTTCCAGAAATAAATGCATAACATTTTAAACCCTTCAAATAGAAATGACCATCTCTATTTATAAAGGAAGTAAAATTTGGATTATTCTCTTTTTCATCTCTTACACGTAAAAATATGTCTATCGCTTCTTTTTCGCTTTTAGGAATTCCATCCGTTGTAAATAGTCTACCTCCTATTGTAGTTATACAGTTATTTCCAAGTCTATTCATTGTAAAATCAGTAAATTCTTCAATTACATTAAGACACCTCATTCTACAATCTTCCCAGTTTGGTTTAAAGTCATTTTTTTTATCTGGAGGTTCAAATATATAATATAAATCTTTTCCGATTGTTTTCTTAAGAACACGATTCAATCCCCACTCATTATATGAGCTTCTGAAGTATCCAACTTTAAAATAATGTCCTGGATACTTTTTTGAATCTTGTTGTATATGCCCTCCATCTTTTCCAAATTCCAAATAAATATCTAATCCCATGTTTCACCCATTCGTAGTTGCTACAGGATTGCAATCAGCAGTATATATCTTTTTCTTTTTATCGTAATATGCATTTTCTTTTGCCTGCCAAATGTCATTCCCCCAAACATCAGCAATTGGAATATCTCCACTAAACATCCTGAAGATATCCCCCTTCTTTATTTTTTTAAACTCACTATCTTTCCAAGTTCCTGACTCAGTAAAGATTTGAACTCTGCTTACTTTCCATTCATGTTCTGTCGTGATGTTTTTTCCCACCATTTTTCTCTCACCGAAATTTCATTTCTATTGAGATCATATTTATTAACAACTTCAAGAATTGCTGCTTCTAAATCTTTTTCAATTGCTTCAGAGAAAATGTTAAATCTATTTTTCGCTGCGAATCTCATGATACCAGCTCTTAATGATTTAATAAACATTTTTATAATTATATTAATATTTATATACTCAAATTTATCAGAACCACCATTTTTAATGACATGCATCTCTTCATTTTCATCCATACCAATAATAAAATCCATATCATTAAAAGATGCTTTGACTGATGATGACGATATATTATTTGGTAGGTTCCATTCAATATTACTATCATCATCATAGTATATAATATTCTTAAGGTTTTCGTATTTAATATCTATCTTATACTCATTTGCAATATCCTTAAACTTTTTATATTTTTCAGGATTCATTTCTTCTTCTCCAATACCGCATACTTTGATAGAACTTTCATTATCTCTTCTTTAAGTTCTTCTTCTATAGCTGACTTGAACATATTGAAATTATCAATATTACATCCTATTACTCTGGTTCTTAGAGATTTAGTAAGAACCTCAAGAAGCAGATGGAGATCTATATCATTTGTAGTTCCCCATCTGTTCTTGAGTATTCTTATCTCCCCAGCATGATCCAGAGATATTAAAAGACAAGATTTATGTACACCATCCATGATGCTATTCTCTTTATTAATTCTCCAACCACCTGTTTGGGGATTTGGCATAAATTATCCTTACTGTCTTGGATACTTATACTTGTCAACATCAATAAATGGAACTGCTCCAGATGAAACCTGAGGAAGCTGTCCATTCCACTTTTTGATTGCTTCAATAGATGCTTCGATTTGTCTTAGACGAATAAGATTTTCAGAAACATTATCTTTCTGAAGTCTAAGAGCTTCTGCTTCTGCTTTTGCAGTTGCGATCTTCTGTTCAGCTTCAACCTGGATTCTCTTAAGATCGTTCTGAGCTTTAAGAGCCTTCTGCTCTGCTGTCTGCTTTTCCTCAATAGACTTGGAGAACTCAGGAGAAAATTTAAAGTTAACGATTGAGAAAGCATCAACGATAATATAATAATCTTTTAGTCTTTTAGAAAGATGATCTTTTGTTTCTGTCGAAACAATTTCTCGTTTATTGATCAGCTCAACAGCTGTATATTTTGCAGCAACTGCTTTAATAACTTCCTGAACTGCAGGATCAATAATTCTATCCTTATACTCTTTACCAATATTCTGATAAATCCAGTTTACTTTATCAGGTTGAACGTGATAGTTTAGAGCGATAATAGAATGAGTATCCTGCAAGTCCTTAGAAGCTGCCGCAGCTTCAACCTGAGACTTCTGAATCTGCGTATCCATCTTTACAATAGACTGAACAACTGGAGTTCTGAGATTGATTCCTTCTCCAAGAATCCTGTCATCTACAGCACCAAAATTAAGAACTACACCACGATGTCCAGCAGGAACCATTACAATTGGATTGAAGAAAAGCAATCCAATTAGGCAAGCAACGACTACATATGTAATAATTGCTGCTTTTGAAGAGAACATACTTTTCACTGTTGCTTGGGGGTTACTTTCAAAATTGTCTGCGAATTTGTTGATTCTATTTCCAAAAGCCATGATTCACGATTCTCCTTCTTCGGATAGATTTTTATAATTTCATCAAAGTTAACTGGTTTAAAATCCCACACATCCACACTAACATTAATCATTATGTCTTTTTCATTCCATACAATAAACCTCCCTTTTTCATGTATGTGACCACAAATTATTATGTCTACATCTTCCTTTAGTTTATCGAAGTCTCTTACATACCTTGGCCAATGACACATCAAAACTTTGTAACCATTTATTTCTTTTACTAAAAATCCACGTCTACTTCTAAATGGATTTACTCGATCATGATTTCCTTGAATGAAAGTAAACCTTCCATTCATTCTTGGATAATATCTGGCATAATCACCACCAAATTGAAAATCACCCAAGAAATAGACTTCATCATCTGGTGCAACCATTCCATTATGATTATTAATAATCTTTTCATCCATTTCTTTACTTGATTGAAATGGACGGTTACAATATCTAATTATATTGAAGTGATTTAAATGATAGTCGGATACAAACCAAATCATATATACCATGTCCGTTTAAAGAATTTAATTTTAAATAAAAATGTTACTGTCGATCTTCCACCAGGAGATGGATAATTATCAACTAAAGCTGTTCTCCATCCCCTTACTTTTATAACTTTACATGGTTCATCAATCGAGTTAACTAACCTCTTTTTCCATATCCATGTAAATAGTTTTATTTCATATTCCTGCTGCAATTGTGTTACTAGTTGCCAATACTCTTGCATAAGACTCGTTTTCCCAATTTTTTATTTTTTCTTTTCTTTCTCTTATATCATCTTCAAATACAAACCGCCAGAATGTTCGTTTAGAAACTACATTATCAATCTTTTCTTTTCCATACTTAGAACACAACTTTTCATAAAGTCTTATAGTATGGTCATCTCCTTCACTTCTTGATGGAATTCTAACTTTCCAATGAACTCCTTTAATATTAGTAACCCAATCTAATTTTTTGAGTCCACCACAATGAGGACAATCACCCCTTTTGTTTACTGGATAATAATAGTATTTATTTCCTGTCCCATTACATAATCTACATGTATATAATGGATTACAAATATTTTCTTCCATCGAATCCATTTTTAACGCCTTTCCACATTGTTGCTATAGCATCTGACATATGGATTGATTCTTCATGTGTGCATTTAACTATCCAGTCATAAATATAGTCATGTTTATTTAAATTATTACATATTTTTCTTATTGCATCTTCTACAAATATAGGATTCTCCGCAGCCAGTCGTGCAATCTCTTGCTCATCAACGCGCTGTATAACGGCATATGGGAGTGTTTTGATGGAGTTCTCAACCACACCAATAATTTCCTCCAACCATATAATATTGGGCGGAATAACTTCAACAAGAACCTCTGCAAAGGACCTTTGGGCATGAGGATAACCCACTGAACCATTTTCATTGAGATGACCACACAAAGAAGCACTACATGGGCAATAGGAAGCATATTGGATTTTTGCTTTTTGAAAAAATCTAAATTCATTTCCATGTAACCAACCTTCAAACATACAAGGATAATATTGTGGAAACACCCAACTACTCTTTGGAGATTTCTTCTGAATAGGAAGAAGAAAATCAAATCTAATTGAACTATTACAAGAATTAGTTTCAACTTCAACTTTAAATCTTTCCAAAATTTCTTTAATCAATTTATGTTTTAATGGTTTATCAAGATATTCCATTAATGTTCTTAGTAATTTAGACATACTGATTCCCTTTAAGTTTGGTTTCAAATCAGTAGCCATTGTAATATTTGCAACCATTTCATGTCTTCCGCCATACATAGAATCTAAAAAGAATGGTGCTTTAACGTTTTGAACACCAACAGAATTTATATACAGAGGAAACTCTGGAACTTCTGAATGTTGAATATCGGGCAAATCATTGATTTTATTCAAGATTTTTCCTCCTGTTCGATTATTGTTTTTATACTATCTCTAATTTGCTCTATAGATGGAAATTTATTAAACATAGAATATCTAATAAATTTCCATCCTTGTTCTTCAATTTTCTTTTGCCTTCTAAAATGATAATCTATATGATCCTGTGTATCAAAATGATACCATCCATCATATTCAATAGCAATTTTATACTCAGGAATTGCAATATCTAATAAGTAATTTAAAACTTGATGTTGAAATTCACAATTTGGATATATGATTTGGACTAAAGATCTAAGTTTAACTTCATTTTTAGAAGGATTTTTCTTAAATTTTAACATATATAATGCCTGACCATTAAGCATTCTTAATCTTAAATTATCAGAAAATTCTTTAGATCTTTTTTTTCCAGTTAATGATATAATCTTTTTTCTAATTGTTTCTTCTGATTGCTTTTTTCCTCTTGTTCTATCCCCAATCTTTTTCTTCTCTTCATCAGTTAATTTTCTTCCTTCTTTTCCTCGTAATTTAGATATTCTTTTTTCAACTAGATCTTTTGATTGTTTCTTTCCTGAATGAGATATACTACTTATTTTTCTAAATCCTAAACATTTATTTGTAGTTTGACTACAACACCACTTACCATTCTTAAACTGATGTTTTGCTTCCTGGTCACACCCATACTCACACAGGATCACGGGTTTCTTCCCTGTTCATTTTTCCATACTTCAAACAAATCTAGAATATAAATGGCAAGTAATTTTGCCATATTCTCACATGAAATTTGTCCTAGTTCTAACATCCTTAATCTTGGAATAAGAGCTTCTACAATTTCTTTTTTTTCCATTACAATACCTCACGGAACTATCATATCTTTTATATAACAAATAAGATCGTCAGCTTTTTTCTTTTGATAGTTATCCCACGATACCTTATCCTCCCAAATCTTTCTACAAACTTCACAATCTGATGTTGGAGGACGTTTTGGTTTAATATACTTTGGATGTTTTTTACATTTCATGCATCTCTCCGATCATACATAAATACTTTATACTCAGCTCTGTGATTAGCTATGCGAAGGAAGTCTACTCCACATCCGTAATGTTCTACTAGCGATTCGACATACTTTTGACTTGAGTAGACTTCCTTCGCTTTCTGCTCTGGTATCTCTTTAGGAATTTCGATACTCAGAGTAAAATAATATCCTTTTCCCATGTTACGACCCCAATAATTTTTTAATAGCAGGATTTTCTAGACAAAGAGAATCAGTTTGTGTAATTGGCATTGTACTAGTTTTATAAAGACCACACCAATCACACTTATAATAACCTGGATGATCCTCTACCCAATAATGAGAATTAAATATCCAATCAGCTATTGATCCTGCCAACTTATCCTCTTCCCTGAGCACATATCTGTTTGCTACTTTCTTCCACATTTTCTAGTTCCATAAACAAAAGTAGTATTTTTTGAATAGTTCCCAACCTTCTTCATACCGCTTTATTTCTTCATCTGTCATGATATGATGGGGATCATCTGGTTCATCATATTTTTTTACCATGTCCTGACAGAAAGACAAATGCTGTTGAAATTTCTCTTCTGTTTTAAAATCTTCTCTTTTAACAATATACCATGTACTTGCACTCAGTTTTTTATTTACATCAAATGTCCAAGAAATAGTATCAAGAATTGAGTTCCATTTTTTAACACATTCTTCTTCAATTTTTTTCTGTCTTTCTTTATCTTCATCACATGGATCATAATTATCAGGAAGAACCATAGTCGGAAATCCATAAGTAGTTTCTTTCAATTCTTTAATACTTGTACTAATAACAGTAGAAAAATAGTCATGAAGATCCCAAACATCAATTTCCGACCATCCCTTTTTACCACGAATGAAAAAACACTTTAACCTTCTGATTTGCCATCTAATTTCAGATGGTTTAAGATGAAATAAGATCTTAAACCAAATCCAATCCCATACGTGGTTATACCATTTTTTCGCCAATCTTTTTCTCTCCCACTCAGCTTCCATTTCTTCCCATGTCATACCTATATTTTTATCTTCAATCATATTTATTCCCTTTTAGCAACTGAAATTTTAGTTGCTTTTTCTTTTCCAACTGTTACTTCAATTTTCTTATCTACATCTTCTTTAGTTCCAAGCCCATGAAATTCCACTGTTTCTGAGTCAGAATATTTAGGTACTAATCCTAGTTGATTTGTTAAAGTATCTTCAATTTCTTTTGTTAATTCTTTTTGTGAAATTGAGATTACTAGTTCTTCTCGATCTTCTTTCATAATAAATCTCCTTGTCAGTCTATCCCTACATCTTTTGAGTAAGCAATATCTATATTACTAACTAACATTTTTCCATATTGCTCTTTTAAGATTGCTTTAACGAACCTGATGTCTCCAATTCCAACAAATTCTGTTGAACCACAACCAGTAGAATTTAGTTCAAAATTCATATCATTAAGAAAAAAATCCTCCATACTAGGAGAATAATAACAATCAGGAATACTAATTATTATTTGTTCGTTTTTCATTTTTTAACCTCTTTTCCAAAGCTTTTCTACATACCTTACAATTATCCGGGCTGTTATTATTTCCTTGTTCAAGATTTTTTGGTGTTGAGAATAACATCCATCTTTTACAAAGAGATTTTCCATCAACAAAGTAATGCCACTTTGGAGAATTATATATCCAATTCCATCCTTCATTGTGTTTTTCTTCTACTGGTTCTCTGCTAGTCATCAATTGACTTTCTTGCTTCTCTATATTTTTTGAGATCTCTTCTGAACTCATTTTCCCTCTTTTTCTTTTCTTCTTGTTTATAGTTAATTGCACCATCTACAACCCATGTCACGTCGTCTAGAGCAAGTCTACCAGTAGACCCCTCAATATATGCTACAAAATAACAATCATCCGTTTTAATAAGAACTTTGGATGGCATGAGTCGTGTTTCAAACGTATCTTGTGTAAGAATTTCAAATTTTCCAATTTCAGATTCTATTCTCTGTCTATCCAGTAGCAATTTCTCTTCTACTATTCCCATTTAAACCACCAACTTTCCCCCAGCTAAATTCTCTTGCACTAACTTTTGTTACTGAGAATGCAATTCTCCAAACTGTTTGTAAATCCAAAACATCGACTACA